>OLPV01001517.1_pt1 | contig 16992 bp, 15 predicted proteins | sample 1671961 | NCBI WGS metagenome assembly OLPV01 (sample SAMEA3136630, study PRJEB25190) | human gut metagenome | biome: human gut; feature: human-associated habitat; material: faeces | place: Austria | collected 2013
CGATGATCGGCTCATGGTGGTTCTCGAAAATGGCCTGCTTCTCGACGGGGTTCTCTATGCTGTGCTTGACCTTATAAGAAGGCTTTTCCGTTTTGAAGTTCACCAGACATCCGGTGTACTCTCGGTTTTCGAGGATATGAACGACGGTGTTGGTCGCCCATTTGCACTCATAGCCTGGGTGATAACGGCGGGTGCTGCCTGTCCGCTGATATTCCAGCGTCCCCGGCGTGGGGATTTGCTGCTCCGTCAGCATACGGGCAATCTTGGTCGGGCCGTTCCCGGCAAGGCAAAGCTGGTAAATCTGCTGCACCACCGGGGCGGCTTCCTCGTCTATAATAAAATTCTCGTCCTCGTCCATCACATAGCCGTAAACCGGCTTGCTGGTAACAGGCTTGCCGCTCATGCCTTTTGACTTTTTCACTGCCTTGATTTTCTTGCTCGTATCTCTCACCAGCCATTCATTGAACAGATTTCGCAGCGGGGTAAAATCGTTGTCCATGCCCTCGCTGGCACTGTCCACATTATCGTTGACAGCGATAAAACGCACACCCTTTTGAGGGAACAGCATTTCCGTGTAAAACCCTACCTGCAAGTAGTTTCGCCCTAACCGGCTCATGTCCTTGACGATGACCGTACCCACTTTCCCGGCTTCAATGTCCGCAAGCATGGCTTGAAATCCGGGCCGCTGGAAGATAGGTACCGTCAATAGTTTTGCGCAAATTCAGCCAGCCGTCAGCATGACTGCTCCTTGAGAAGCGACACGTCCAGGTAGCGGCGCGATCCCCATTCGCTGTCGGCGACGTACTTCAGGCGGGCGGCCACCAGCATGAGCGCGGACTTGCCGTCGGGGAAGGTGCCGACCACGCGGGTCCTGCGCCTTATCTCCCTGTTGAGCCGCTCGATCGCGTTGTTCGTGCGGATGCGCCGCCAATGCTCGCGGGGCATCGCGCAGTACGTCAGCGTCTCGGCGAAGCCCTCGCGCACGACCTTGGCGGCCTCCTTCAGCTTCATCGACTCGAGCTCGGCGGCCACTGACTCGGCCTTGGCCGCCGAGGCCTCGCGCGACTCCATGGCGTGGATGGCCTTGAGCATGGCCGCGACCTGGGAGCGCTTCGATTTGGGGACCTTGGCGAGGACGTTGCGGTAGAAGTGCACGGTGCAGCGCTGGTATTTTGCCTTCGGGAACACCTCGGCGATCGAGCCGACCATGCCGGCGGCCTTGTCGCCCACGAACATGCGAACGCCGCGCAGCCCGCGCGATTTCAGCCACGACAGGAAATCGCGCCAGCACTCGGCCGACTCGGTGAAGCCCTCGGCGCACCCGATCACCTCGCGGTAGCCGTCCTCGTTCACGCCGATGGCGACCATGACGGCGACGTTCTCGTAGGAGCCGCCCCAGCTGCGCTTCAGGTAGATGCCGTCGACGTAGACGTACGGGTATTCGCAGGCCAGGGGCCTGCACCGCCACTCCTCGACCGCCTTGAAAGCCTTGTCGTTGAGGTTCGAGACCGTGCCGGCGGAAACGCCCGCGCCCCACAGGATCTCGCTGACGTCCTCGATGCGCCGCGTCGACACGCCGGCCAGGTACATCTCGATGATGGCCTCCTCGACCGACGTCTCGCGCCTTTTGTAGCGCTCGATGACCGCCGTGGCGAAGCGCATGCCCTTGAGCTTGGGCATCTTGAGCGTGACCCGGCCCGACGTCGTGGTGAAGCCGCGCTCGTAGTGCCCGGCGCGGTACGCCGCGCGCTCATCGGTGCGCTCATAGGGCCCGGCACCGACGAGCTGGTCGGCCTCCTCGTCGAGCATTGCGTTGATGGTCTCCTCGATGGTTTTCCTGACCAGCTCGCGTAATTCGTCTTTCACGGCCTGCTCGTCGAATGATACGATTGGGTTGGACATGGCCTGCCTCCTAGCATGATTGAACTCGACACTCAAATCATACCGACGGCACGCGCCATGTCTTTCTCTTTTTCTGGGCGTGTTCAGCTTTCAAAGTGCGCAAAGAATTTTACGTTACCCGAAAGCGGGCCCGATGCCGATTGTCACCCCTGTAGTTAACGACCGTTAACCAGCGGCGAATAATCCGCCCAAAGACCAAGAAACCCCGCAACTCGGCTTGAGTTGCGGGGTGGGAATGTCAAAATAACCGATAGAGTTTAAGTTTGGTCAAGCACTCTAGTCTTTATTTAATGCAGCTTTGTTACAGCGCAACGGCGGCATGCATGGCAATGAAAGCCATAAGACCGTCTAGTCCATGCGCTCCGAAATCGTCTGCAGAGCATACGAGATGTCTTTGAGCCTATCGTTTTTGTTGTCCACGCGAGATTGGACGATGTTGGCATTCATCGACACGCCGACCACGCTGACATCCTCGTACGATTTCCTACCGCAGGAATACCCCACCGTAAATGTCAGCTCGTCTACCTTTGCATCCCGCATCGCATGGTAGTCGATTGCGGAGATCACCTTCTGACCAGGCATGAGCGTAGTACCCTCGATCCCCCGAAGCAGAGGTCGAGAATCTGGCCCAAGGTCGTAGTCTGCGAGATTGCGATTACACTTGAACGAAGCAATCTTGCCAGCAGAAGCACCGTAGTTCTTCACCGCAATCATGAATATAGGCGAACCATTGTTCACCTGCAGCGACGAGACACCAATATACGGCCTCGTGCTCCCCTCTATCATCTTGCTGTTCTGCCGCAGCGTCAAAACCGAGACAACCACAGACATGACCACCAGCACCACCGACAGGATGGAAAGCGCGATACTCCAAAAGAGCTGCGGGTCGTTGTTAAACAACTCAATCAACTGCTGCATACAAACCAATCTGCAAAGAAAACCATCTTACTTAATCGGGCGTTTCGCCTCCGCCTGCGCTCTTACTACATAGTCGATGGCTGCCTGCATAGGGTCGAGCAGCTCCACGCCCTCGATGGGCCCGTCCACCAGCAGCGGCAGCTCGGTGCAGCCCAGGATGACGCAGTGCTCGCCCAGTTCGCACACGAACGCGGCGAACTCGGCCTTGGCAGCAGCGTCAACCTTGTTCTGCTTTACGACCTCGATGAACTCGCGCAGACGCCCCTGTATGGCGTCGCCTGCGGGGACGACCTCCACGCCCTCGGCGCCGAAGCGGTCCTGGTAGATGCCAGAGGCGATAGTACCCTCGCTGGCCAGAAGGAAGGCGCGCGCTATGCCCTTAGCGGCGGCATCCTCCGCCAGCAGCGCGATCATGTCCACCACGTACCCAGCTGCCTCGGGAGCGAGCGCCCTCACCTCATCGAGGAAGACGTGCGAGGTGTTGCATGCCAGAAAGACATGGGTGGAACCCCCCCCCACGAGATTCTTGACCGACTCGGCCAGTTGGCGCACAAGCTCGTCGCGGCGCTCACCGTATAGGATGGCACGTACACGGCTCGGCATCGTGCAGCGGTTGTCTATGAGGATGCGGGGGCGCTCCCACTCATAGCGGGCCGGGAACGCGTCCACCAGGCGTTTGAAGAAGCCGACGGTGGCGTAAGAGCCCATGCCGCCTACAATACCCACAGCGACCTCGTCGGAGTAGCCGCCTTTCACCCAGCGCACGGCGCGATCGTAGTCGTCGGGAGTATCGATTTCCTTGGTGCGCAGGTACATGTAGGGCATGGGAAGGTAGGGTTCTATCAGCTGATAGGTGTGGCCCGAGCCGTTCATGATTTTCTCAGCCTTCACCTGCGTCACGCCCGTCCATTCGTACTGGCCGTGCTCGCGTGAGAAGCCCACCACGTCGGCGTCCGCCACATCAGTGAGCACCGGGTTATCAGTGCCGGGCGCCGTCACGCCCACGAACTCGCCATCGGCCTCGATGATTTTGCGCATGTCCTCTGGGTGCAGCAGCAGGTCACCGTCGATAGTGAGCACATACTCATTGGCGTGCTCAGCCGCCAGGCGCACCGAGTCGCCGGTGTTGGTATGCGCGAAGTCGTGGTTAAACACAAACGTCACGTCGCGTCGGTAGGCGTTCACGGCCTCTATCACCTTCTCGGCTTGGAATCCCACCACCACGCGCACGTCGTCCACGTCGTCGAGCATCTTGAGATTGCGCATGATCAACGACTCACCGGCAACGTCCACCAGGCACTTTGAGGTGCCCAGGCCCAGGCGCTTGCCCATGCCCGCGCAACTTATAATAACGGTCTTGGATACGGTCATCTCTCGTCCTCCTTAGCCCAGTCGCCTGAGGAAGTCGACAAGGCGGCCCTCCTCGTAGATCGCATGCGTGCACACCTCGAGCACCGAGGGCGCTATGCGACGCACGCCGCCGAATCCGATGCCAACCTCGGCCATCGAGATCATATCGGCGTCGTTGCTGCCGTCGCCCACGGCGACGAGCGGCCCCACGAATTGCTCCACGGTCAGGCGCTTGTCTATGACGCTTGCCACGCCCAGCAGACGTCCGTCCGAAACGATGCCGCGCGAGCAAAACACGCTGCCCGCCATCCCTATGCGCTCGATTAGCCCAGCAATCCACACGTCCAGGTTGCCCGTCACCACAAAGCAGCGCCCCTTGTGCTCACGCATGAAGGCGCACACCCCTTCGTGCACGGGTATCCCAGCTATCGCCTCGGAAATCTCAGCCACGGGTACGTCTTTTAGCAACTCCACGCGCGATAGAAAGCTTTCGCGAAAGGGCAACCCGCCGCTCATGCACTTTTCGGTCAGGTCGCGCATCTCCTCGCCCCGCCCCACCGACGCGGCGATGGTAGGCAGTATCTCCTGCCGGGTGATCGTCGAGTCCAGATCGAACAGGAATATGGGCTCTTCAGCCATGTTAGTATTTCCTCCTTGCTATTACTTGACCCGCCAGACCTTCTGGGGGTGGTGCCAGCGCTTCTCCTCTGGCGGCAGCTTCATGTAGTCGCCGTAGCTCTTAGTCAGGTACTCGTCCCAACACGACATGCACGGCTGTTCGGTGTCGCCGAAGGGTAGCATCACGGTCTTCTCGAACTCCTTACGTGGAATGGACTTCCCCTTGAACGTAAACCCGTATACGGGGCACGCCACGCGGTTCGCCGTCTCGAAGGAAATCCGCCTGCAACGCTCGTCGACCTGAGATGCCAGCTCGACCGGATCGACGAGCAACCTGAAAACCGGCTGCACGACGGCCTTGAAGGCTGCCTTCACCTTGCTCTTGCTCCCCTTGGTGAGCGCCAGGTTGGTCAACTTGAAACGAAGATGTCTGTAGCGCAGCAGCCTTGCGTACTCGGTTTCATCGTCAGGAACGCCGTCCACCGGAAACACATCGATCCACAGATAGCCCTCATAGCTGCCCTCGACAGAAACCTCCTGCGCCCGGATGGCGGGGTTGGTCATCTTCGAGAACGGATAGTGGTAGGTGCCGTTCCGGAAGCTCGAGATGTCGAACCCGGTCTCCGCCTTAAACTCGTCGGCGAGCCCGAGCCACTTCTCGTAGTCGGGACGCGGCATGTATATATCCAAGTCGTCGTCCCACGGGACGAACCCCTTGTGGCGCACCGCGCCCAGAAGCGACCCATCCGAGAGGCTGTAACGGATGCCGCGCTCACTAAACCACGGCCCAGCAACCTTCAACATCGATAGCAGCTCGCCTTGTATCTCTCCGAGCGTGAGATACTTGTCCCCGTCTTCCATGGCCTCAGCCATCAACAACCTCCTTACCGCGCAGCACAGGCAGCGCGTAATAGAAACGAATTCCGAAGAGCAGCGCCTCGGTGGCACAGCGGATGATGCAGATGACACGGAGATCGGCAACGCCAGCGAAAGAGGCAATCAACAGCAATGCGATACAGAAAAGCGCGCTTATCACCGTTGACTTCGTGACCTCGGCAACCTTGCCCAAAGCCCCAAGCACCGGCCAGCCGAACAACATCCCGAAGAAGCTGAATACCAGAAGTGGGCTTACCCACATGAGTACCCAGGAACCGCCGAGGTACTGCTCGCCGCCCAGCACGAGCATGATGAGATTGGAAAGCAGACAGAAGAGAGCGGTCCCGAGCAGAACTGCGGGCAGCGCCAGCAGACTGAGCTTCCTTGCGAAGCGGTAGTCCCCCGTGTTCACCATGTGCGGATACAAGCTGTTCACAATCGGCGAGTACAGCGACTGCACCGCACTCACGGCCGTCATAGCAAGCGACCAATAAGCAACCTGCGCTGCATCGGTCACCACAACACCAATGAGCAATGTAGTAAAGCCGGAGAACACACTAGCAGCCATGTTCGAGAAGCAATACAGGCCCGAAGTCCTCAGCTCCGCGAGCGCCTCGCGCAGTGACACGCACGCGATGGTGGTACCGAACCGTCGCTTGGCAGCCGCGAACGACCAAGCAAGAGCGATACCGTTCGACAGGATGTCGAGCACTGGCACCCACATAATGTCGTCCATCGAATGCACTAGCACAAAGGTGAGAACGGTCGAAATACTCTTGGAAACCAAAAAACGCGTAGTGATGGGCCCCATGTCTTCATGCCCCTGGAACAGGAAATCAGGCACGAGCCCCTTGCCGCACACAGCCACAAATGCAAAGAACACATAGGTGGGGTTTCCTTGTGTCAGGGGCAGGACCGAAGCGACGACCATCACAACCACACCGGCGACAACACAGAGAAGAAGTCTCGCCTCGGTCACAGCGCCTATGATGCGGTTCTCCTCGCCCACCGAGCACGCCTTTGCAATGCGTTTAGTGCCCGAAAGGTTAAAACCAAAATCGACGAACACCTGAGCGAAGGACATGAAAGACACGATGTAGGCATAGAACGCGTACCCCTCCGGCGCCAGAACACGCGTCAAATAAGGCAGCGTGACCAATGGGAATAGATATTTAATTATTTGGAGTCCATACTGCCAAGCAGTGTTTTTAAAAAAGGAAGCATGGGTTTTAGGCATGAGGCGATTTACCTCCATACATGCCCCGAACGACCCTCCGTCGAGACGAACGGATCATCATTTGTCGGTCAAACCAGATAAAAGCTACTGAGCAAAGAAAACACAGCAACAAGCCGCGCGTAATCTGAGAGGGCGAATACAGAATCCACCTGAAGCAGGAAACCGAAACATAGACCGCGCAGATTCGCAGAGTTGGAGCGAGAACCCCACCAGTGTCCTCCCTAAAGCCTGCACAGACCGAATTAACAAGCCTGAAAATCGCCGAAACATAGACCGCAATCAGCACAACCCCCAGCGGTCCAAGGTAGAACTGGAAAAAGACTGGTAGGACACCTCCGAACTGATGCCAGAAATATGGCTGGGTTATCGTCGCGAGATTGGACATTGGGACGGAGCCTCCGAAAAGCAGCGTTTGGACCCATTGCCAAAACAGGACAAGATGCTCACTTGGGGAGATAAGGTCCCCATAAAGCACAAAAGTGATGGATGTATGCCACGAAGAGTAGGCAGTATCCCACGCAAAGCCCCTTGACAGGGACTCACTCAAGGCGGCCCCAACATCATCCACGCCCGCACTTGCCAGTCCCGTTCTGACAGAACCAAGAAAAGTAAACAAAAGAAGCCCAGACACGACCAAAGTCATGAATTGTCCGAACGACACCTTTTTCGACATGCATGTGAAGAAAAAGACGAGAATCAACTGGAGTGCCGTAACTCGTCCCCCATAAATGATGTTTTGCAAGGCGAAAAGACCAAGCAAGACGCACAACGCGAGCCTCGATCCCCTTCTATCTCCCGCAAAATAAAACCCGAGCAAGAAGAAAATCATCGAGTACTCGTACATCGCCGAGGGTGAACCCCTGTCGCCCCCGACGGCGTCGGGCCTGCTAAAGCCGAAAACCAGAATCAGAGCAAGCACGATGCACAGGACTACCACAAAAGGCGTATTCCAAGTTTGGTTTCCGAGAAGTTCACTTCCTTTGCCGAATTGCTCGACCTTGCTGGGTGAAAAAAGCAAGACACAGGAAAGGAAAAGGAGTAGAGAAGACAGAGCGGTCCCTGCCTCAACCGTGCCCCTGTAGGTGGTGTATATGGTCGTAGTCAAGGGAAACGCGTAGTTCACAACCACGACGCTATACGTCAGATAGAGCAGCACGATAGCCACGAGAAGCAACAGCCTATTCCTGGAGAAATGAGCGCAGAGAACAAAGGCCACAGCCAAAGCGGCGAAGGCAATGATCGAGTTAGGAACCAATGCAGCGTAGCCGAGAACGCTGAACACTATTCCAACAGCGGCGAAAGCGTATTTGACCATCCAGGCAACAGAGCGCATCACATCGACCACGCTCCCTGCAAACCCACACAAAGCCTCGCCGAAGTGCGGCAACAGACCAGCCGTAGACGATGAAAGCGCCCAAGCAGAGGCCGAGTAAGATTCCAGGCAAAGGCTAGCCATGAACTATACCCCCCCCTGTCGCACACGAACGCCATCGAATACGGCACGCGGACCTAGACACACAAGGCAAAGGACGAGGAAAGAGACAGCATAGCCAGAAGTGAACGCGAGGCTTGAGAGTAAATCGCCCCTCATCATGAAGAAGAGCAGCAGGCAGGCGAACGGGTAAAAGAGCCTCAAGGGCGACTCGGACTCGACGAACCAGCGATCGAGGTATCGGCACACGAGCGCAACAGCTATGGCAAAGAGCAGTAGTCCCACTATGCCAAAGTTTACGATACCCTCGGCGGGAAGCGGAGACGAGATGTTCAACTGAGTCTGACCTTGAGCCGCACACACGAGATTACCAGAACCCTCCGGCTTCGTAGCCCAAAGGGCGCGCGGAACAAAGAACAAGAGTGAGCCAAGCAGTTGGTAGCCGCCCGTAGTCCCGAACGACTCTACGTACTGGAGCGTTCGAGCGACCATGCTGTAGGCATCGTAGTCAACGGCGCAGAATCCTCGAGAAAGGTTGCCGATGGCGCCCACGACCGCCTCACCGAACATAGACAGCGTGAAGGCCTCCCAACGATAGGCATTCGCCGCTGGGAAAACCACGAGGAACGCAACGAGGAAGAGAACAGGGAACAGGCCCTTCTTCTCGAACAGCGGCGAGCACGCGAGCAAAAGTACCGCACCGTATATACAGGCCATGTTATAGCGGGCCATGGCTGCCGGGAAGCACGAGACGAGCATCAAGGCCAAAGACACGAGCAACGCTGGCCCACCCTTGCCGCGCTGCTTGGCGCGAGCAAGGAGAAGAACGAATGCGAAGACCGGCAGCGGTCTCAGTGCTTTGTCGAAAAGCAGGCCCATGGTCTTGTCAAGGTCAGTCGAAAACGCATCGCGGGTGAAGAGATTGGCAGCGCCCACGAGTGCTACAACCGCCAAAGTGGCCACCGCAGCGCACACAACCGCAACAACAGCAGCACAGTCACCGATCTTTGGAAGGGAGGCGTAAAAGGCCTCCTGACTATAAGAGGCGCTCGAGGCGCTTCCTCCAGAGAAACCAGCAAAAAGGATGCCCCACGCCATAAGGGCCACATTCGTCACCAGATAATCATCCGGCAATAGCGAGTAGCCCCATACCGAGTAGCCGTAGAAGTACTGGGAATAAGGAGCTATGACAAACATCGTGACGTAGAAGACCCAGTGCATCTGAACCAATGAAAACGATCGGTCGGCTATGCTCTTGCAGAGGAAAACTATTCCAAGCGCCCCATTAAGGGCAAACGTCGCGGTGACCGCAACGGAATCGCCCTTACCAGCTTCTCCACCTGCGATGATGGAGCTAAGAAGCAAGAGCAGAATCATCATCGCTGCAAGCACTAATAATATGGTCAGGTGCGAAATGCGGTCGGCTCCGCGCTTCTTGATTGCGCAATCACTCATCGGATGACGCCCCCGAACACCTCTAGTGAATTAAGCGCATCCTCGTAGCTCCCAACAACTACCGAGCGGCCATCCTTAACGGTCTCCCTACACCCGCCAGTGTCGTAGGTCACCACCGGTGTCCCGCAAGCTTCAGCTTCAAGGTTCACCGTAGGGTAGTTGTCTTCCGTGGTGGGATTGAAGAACACATCGGCTGCGGTGTAAGCGGCAGCGAGCTCCTGCGGTGTCGACGTCCTTGGCAGCGCCACTATATGCTCCGCACCGGTCTTCACCTGCGTTATCTGCTTCTCGGAAAGCCCAACCAACACTACGGCGAAGCACGCGCTATCGAGGTCCTTCGCCAGCCGCACAAAGTCCGCCAGACCTTTACGCTCGCTCCATTTTGAGGCCACGCCCAGAACCACGAATCGATTCTCCAACCCGTAGCGCTCACGGAAATCGCTCGGCGTGGGCTTAAAGACCTCCTTGTTGATAGTGTTGTGCACGACCTTCACGTCATACTTGCTCAGAAAGCTCTGCTTCGTCAGGTCGGCGAGCCATTGCGAGGGAGTAATCAGCTGCACCCGCTCAGGCGGTAGCATCGTGAACAGACGCTTCTTCTGTTCATACGACCATCGCACGGCACCGTCACCCGCGAAGGTCTCCGGGTAGGTCCTCTTCTGCGGGCACGCGACTCCGCAAGCGCAGCCCGTGCGCCATTGGTCGCACTTAACGTACGTAAAATGTATGCAGTGCCCCGTGAACGCCCAACAGTCGTGTAGGGTCCAGACCACTTTGCAACGATGCGCGGACAGCCATTTAAACATCATCTCGACGTTGATGTAGTATCCCAGCAACAGGTGCAGATGCACCACATCCGGGTCTATCTCATCTAGCTTCTTCAGCAGCCTGCGCGTTATCGCCTTGGAGTGAAAGCCAGGTTTGCCATCCAGACGCGTCTGCAGAGCGTCCAAGCACACCTCGGGATGGCTCGCTATGCGCTGCAGGTGCTCGTCCTGCTCGCGGTTACCGCGAGCCCAGAACACCCATGACTCATCGCCTAAGGCCACGAGTTCACGGTGTTTCTTGAATATAATCGAGTCGGCCCAGCCGCCCGAGTACGCGTTTATCTGGACGTATTTCAATCTAGGCTTTCCTCCACACCATCTTGTTCACGATGCCAGTGTAGCTCTGCACAAGCTTGATCACCTTGGCTGCCACATTGCGGTCGGCGTAGGCGGGAACCTCCACACCGTCATCACCGTTGGCATGCATGGCCACGGCCAGGTCCACCGCCTGCAGCACCTGCTCGGAGGTGATGGAGCCCACGCAGAACACGCCTGCATCCATGGCCTCAGGCCGTTCGGTCGAGGTGCGCACGCTCACGGCCGGGAACTTGAAGTACGAGGCCTCCTCGGGAAGCGTTCCCGAGTCGGAGACCACGCATAGGGCGTTTCTCTGCAGCTGGTTATAGTCAAAAAACCCAAGCGGCTTATGCTGGATAACGCGGCTGTCGAACTTAAAGCCACGGCGCTCAATCATCTTGGCGCTGCGCGGGTGGCAGCTGTAGAGCACGGGCACGTTGTACTTCTTCGCCATCGCGTTCACGGCACCCATAAGGCTGAAGAAGTTCTCCTCGATATCGATATTCTCCTCGCGATGAGCAGAGAGCAGTATGTAGCGTCCCGCTTGCAGTCCAAGGCCCTCAAGCACGGTGGAGGCCTCGATGCTCGGCATAGCTCGGTCGAGCACCTCTGCCATGGGGCTACCCACCACGTAGGTGTTCTCGGGCTTCACGCCAGTGTCCAGGATATAGCGACGGGCATGCTCGGAATAGCACAGGTTCACGTCGCTCGTCACGTCCACCACGCGGCGGATGACCTCCTCGGGCAGGTTCTCATCCTTGCAGCGGTTGCCCGCCTCCATATGGAACACGGGGATTTTCAGGCGTTTAGCGGAAATGACACACAGGCACGAGTTCGTGTCGCCCAGCACCAGCACGGCATCGGGTCGTTCCTTCTCAAACAACGCAAAGGACTTCGAAATCACATTACCCATAGTCTCGCCAAGGTCTCCGCCCACCACGCCCAGGTAATGGTCGGGCTCGCGGATGCCCAAGTCGTCGAAGAACACCTTATTCAGCTCATAGTCGTAGTTCTGCCCGGTGTGCACAATGGACAGATCGAAGTACTCGTCGGCCTTGCGCACCACCTCGGACAGCTTGATGATTTCCGGGCGCGTGCCCATCACCACCATCAGCTTCAACTTGCTCATAACTAAATCACCTCGTAATGGGGGTAGAGTTCCTTGTGTGCACGCACCCATCCGGCCATCTCGCGTATCTGTTCCGGGTAGGACTTCGGACGGTAGGTCGGTTCGAAGTTGGTGCGCACAAGCGTCTTGTCCAGCTGGAGGCCCGCATCGGGCACGATCTCCACGGAGCCGCCACGAAGCTCACGGTTGAACAACTGCAACAACTCGTACTTGTTTATCGAGCCCTCGGGCACCATGTTCACCAGGCCATGCGCATCCTCAGCCGCCTCGTGCTCCATAGCCTTGGCTAGCTCAAGCGTCGTCAGCCCCGTCCATATCGCACCGGTGAAGCCCTTGACAGGCCCGGACTGCTGCATGAACCAGTTCAATAGTCCTATGCCATTTGGGTTCATGTCCGGCCCCACGATGGAGTTGCGGAAGGTCAGATTCTTTCCATCGTTGAGCTCGCCGGCTGCCTTAGTGCGGTCGTAGGCACTCTCCCCGTCGGGGTTGCTTACTTCCGTATATGGGCCGGTATTGCCCGCGAACACGCAGTCGGTGCTCATGTGGAACACGCGCGTTGGAAGGTCAGCCGTCATGTCGGCCAGGACATGCGGCAATTCGCCATTGAGCCACGCCGCGTTGGGATTGGTCTCGGCGGCCTTATTCAACACGCCAACGCAGTTCACCACGACGTCGTAGCCATCGCGCACGACGGGCTCGAGGACCGTCATGTCGGTCACGTCGCCCTTCACCTGGAACTCCAGGAAGGGCAGGTCGCGCCGCGCGAAGCCGGTTACGTCGTGGCCTTGCTCCCTCATGTACAGCGATATCAGGTGGCCCGCCATGCCGGCGGCGCCCAGGACCAGAAAGCGCATGCCTACTGCACCGCCTCGACCTCGCGGCCCTCAAGGGCCAGCTGCACGTACTCGGCGGTCTTTATCTTTTCTATGGTGCCGGCCACGTCCAGGCGCATGGTGTTGTGACTCGTATATGGCTCGTCGGCCTGCGTGTGCACCTCGCCCTCCACGAAGAACTTGTCGTAGTTAAGGTCACGCGTATCGGCGTGCACGCGGAAGTAGTTCCCCATGTCCTCGGCGCGCAGGCGCTCCTCGCGGGTCATAAGCGTCTCGTAGAGCTTCTCGCCGTGACGCGTGCCGATCACGCGCGTCTCGGTGCGCCCGAATCCCTCCTGCACCGCCTCGGCGAGGTCGCCGATAGTCGAGGCAGGCGCCTTCTGGATGAAAAGGTCGCCGGGGTTGGCGTGCTCGAAGGCGAACTGCACCAAATCCACCGCCTCGTCCAGGTTCATCAGGAAGCGGGTCATGTTGGGGTCGGTCACGGTCACGGGCTCACCCGCGCGGATCTGCTTAATGAACAGCGGAATCACGCTGCCGCGCGAGCACATCACATTGCCGTAGCGAGTGCAGCAGATGGTTGTGCGGCCGGCGCCGTTGCGAGCGTTCGCGTAGATGATGGACTCCATCATGGCCTTGGACTTGCCCATGGCGTTGATGGGGTACGCCGCTTTGTCGGTGGACAAGCATACGACCTTCTGGACGCCCTCGGCTATGGCGGCGTGCAGCACGTTGTCGGTGCCAATCACGTTGGTCTTCACCGCTTCCATAGGAAAGAATTCGCAAGAGGGCACCTGCTTCAAGGCCGCCGCGTGGAAGATGTAGTCAACACCGTGCATAGCATCACGCACGGACTGCGCGTCACGCACGTCGCCGATGAAGAAGCGCACCTTGCGCGCCAGCTCAGGCGACCTTTCCTGCAGGCGGTGACGCATGTCGTCCTGCTTCTTCTCGTCGCGAGAGAAGATTCGAATCTCACCCAAATCGCTCTCCATGAAGTGTTTCAACACGGTGTTGCCAAAGCTTCCCGTGCCGCCTGTAATCATCAGTGTTTTGCCGGTGAAGGCGTCGGTGTCGAACATCTATCGTCCTTTCGTTATCGAGGCGAGCTCGCGCTCAACGGCATCGAGGAAGGCCTCCTTGGTGAAATGTTTCTCGAAATAGGCCCTGCCCTTCGCGCCGAGCTCTTCACGGAGATGTGTAGCTCGCGCGAGTTCAACAAGCGCACCGGCAAACCCCTCCACGTCTCCAGGATCAACCGCGTATCCGCATTCGGCCTCGTCCATGACAAAGCGCGCTCCGCCACGCACGGCGGCCACCACGGGTTTGCCAGCCGCCATGTAGCCCTGCAGCTTCGAGGGAATGGTCGAGCCGATGAGCGTCGAATCGTCCAGGGCCATCACGCAAGCGTCAGCCTGGGCGTAGAAGCGCGGCATCTCAGTCACGGGATGCCTGCCGTGAAACAGCACGGCATCTCCCAAGTCGTTCTCCCGGACGAACCCCTTCGCGGCGTCCTGAGCCACGCCATCGCCCACGAAGTGCAGTCGCATCCCCAATCCAGGCTCTGCCTCGTAAGCACGCTTGAACGCCTCCAGCAGAAACGGCACGCACTGCACCGTACCCATGTTGCCCAGAAAGAAAAAGTTCACCCCATCATGTGGCTCCAGCACCGGTTCCGCGCCATCGGTGGAGAATTGAGGTATGTAAGTCAGACGGTCGCCCGAAATCCCGTGAAAGCCCTCGAAGTAGCCTTCGAACGTGGGAGATTCCACTGCGATGCGGTCGGCAGCCGAATAGAACTTGCGACACACACGCCCAAAATGTTCCACGATGGGTGCACCCTTCTCACCGAGCATGGCCTTCATCGACTCCGGCCACAAATCACAGCAGTAAAGCAGATAGGGCACACCCCTATTCTCCTTCAACACGCGCGCTGGGTCGCACATCATCGCGGGGCTCAGCTGATAGGCCAGGCAGACATCGAAATCGCCCAGTGTGAGCACCTTACGGTCGGCGGCTTTCCAGAACGAGTAGTAGTTCACCGTGCGCCAGAGCACACCAGTGCGCCGCCCCACCTCGAACGCGCGGACAATCCGGACGTGATTGCGCTCCTGAGCACGGTTGCGACCGCCACGGTACTCAGGCAGCACGTGTCCCTCGGACTCGGGGAGCCCGACATTGGGCAGGCCGCACAGCACTGTCACGTCATGGCCGCGCGCTGCAAGACCCTCACATATATCGGTGATTTGGAACTGTTCCGGCCAATATCGCTGGCATATTACAAGAATACGCACCCTATCGCGCTCCCTCGCCGGTCGAGACGACACCGAGCGTCTTGAGAATAATCTTGAGGTCCATACCCACGCTGCGGTGCTCGATGTACTCCAAGTCAAGAACCACTTTCTCTTTGGGAAGCAAATCGTAACCGCCCGTAACTTGCGCCAGGCCCGAAAGCCCCGGTCGCACAAGCGTCCTATAGCCCCAACCATGAATCCTCTTCTCGAATTCTTGGCAAAACGCCGGCCTTTCAGGACGGGGTCCGATTAGGCTCATATCGCCCTTGAATACGTTCCAGAACTGCGGAATCTCGTCCATGCGAGTCTTGCGCATAACCTTGCCGAAGGGCGTCACACGCGGATCATCGCCTTGCGCCCACTGAGCGCCACGCGCCTCGGCATCGGTATACATGGAACGGAACTTGTAAACGTTGAAAATCTTCCCACCCTTACCCACGCGTCTCTGCGCGTAGATGACGGGACCGGAAGATTCGGACTTAATCTTAAGGGCAATGACTCCCATAGGGATAGCAAGAACGATGAGCGCACACCCGCACGAGACAACGTCGAACGCACGTTTCACAAAACGATAAGCTACGCCGCCGCCAACAACAGGCTCGGAAAGCTCAACCACATCGTCGCCAGGCAGCAGCTTTGCGAGCACATCAGCTGGAATACCGTTCTCGGTAAGCTTGGGTTCGTACTTGCCGGCTTCGTTAACTTGAGCGGCTTCGCGACGAACTTCGTTTCCGTAAGCGGTATCTTCTACCGAATCGGCAACAAGCTTCACATCGGAAACGCATGGTTTCGCGTACGCCCCCGCTACCAAAGCATGCGCTCCTGCTGAGTATTCCATTGTCTCGCTGCTATCTTTGCTCACTTTTCCCTGTCCATTAGTTTGCCTTGGGTTTTGCTTACCATTTGCAGGCCTGCTTGGGCTCGCACGGTGCGGCCACCCATCGGCATTTCCAGATACGCTAGGCGCTTGCGATGGTTCACCTTGCGCACCCAGTCTTCCCTGCCCTTAAGCGGGCCCTCCACGATCACCAGCTTGCCGTCTTCCATGTAGCCCACGGACTCCCCGACGGTTCGCTGGTCTTTTTGGGTGACCTTTTGCACCCACGCTTGCTCGTCTTCGGTCAGGGGGATGAATGCGTTGTCGTTTCCCAGGATCTTGGTGAGGCTTCTCACGCGTCGCAGCTTGTCGGCCAGCTCGTCGACCTGCGACGTCACGCAGATCAGGTAGCCGGGGAACAAGCACTCCTTCGAAGGAATCCAGGTGCCATCGGGTCGCCTTTTGCCGGTCAGGTACTGCGGGACGAAGCATTCGTCCAGCACGTCTTCGGCTGCCTGCTTGATGTCGTCGCATGCCGTCTTCTCGCGGCCGGTCTCAACTTGCACGACGTACCACATGGGCCGCCCCTTTCCGCTTGGCTTCCTGATTTTGGGATAGCTGCGCCAGCCCGCCATGGTGCGGCAGGTGGCTGTTGGAAAACGTATTCATTCCCCCTGGCGCCAACGAACACCGAACGCGATGCTGTTCAGGGCACCCTGGTATGGTGCAGGCCGCCGCGCCCAAGGCGCACCAGCCTACGGAAAACGCGCTAATGGGGTTTCGCCGCAGTGTCGGTGGCACGACATTTTCAGCGATGCGGTGGCCCCGACACGATGCGGAAAACGTGCCATCGGCTTGTTTTCCATCTCGCAATAATACACGAGAGTAATTGCTGCGTTGTAAAAATGCTGTTATGCCCCCTATATCTTCGCATGCAATGTCCCGAGAGCACATGTTTCTGCAATAAGCGCTGTTTTATGTGGGTCTTTGTGAAAGCTATTTCA
>OLPV01001523.1_pt1 | contig 16952 bp, 11 predicted proteins | sample 1671961 | NCBI WGS metagenome assembly OLPV01 (sample SAMEA3136630, study PRJEB25190) | human gut metagenome | biome: human gut; feature: human-associated habitat; material: faeces | place: Austria | collected 2013
TTCTTTCAGCACTTCTTCCGGCAGTACAGCAGGACCTGCTGAAAAATTGTAAACTCTACTCACCTTAGTTTCCTCCTCTTTCTCACATTTTCATAACTGTTCAGCACCTTCGCATATGCCAGCTAAACAGCTATCCTTTTTCTTCTTTCCCGTCAGCACTTTAGTGTGCTAACATATGAAACACTATACACCTCTGATAAATTATTGTCAATATCAAAATTCTGTTAAATATATTTTTATAGCAATAAAGCAAACCAGATATATATTTTAATGTATCAGGTTTGCTTTATTTATTAATTCCTATTTTTCTTTCTTCGCAAGATCCTCAGCATCAAAGACTTCCTCGATAGGAGCTCCTGCAGGAACCATCGGGAATACTTTGTCATCACAGTCGATCTGGCAGTCCAGCACAACAGTTGTGTTCAGTGCGATTGCTTTTTCGATCGCCGGACCCACTTCTTCTTTTTTGGTCACACGGATGCCAACTGCACCCATGGATTCTGCAAATTTTACAAAATCTACTTTGTCATCCAGTATGGTGCTTGAATAACGGTGATCGTAGAACAGAGTCTGCCACTGACGCACCATGCCCAGTACGTGATTGTTAATAACGATCTCAATAAGCGGCAGGTTATTTCTTGCTGCCGTAGCAACTTCGTTCATGTTCATACGGAAGCATCCGTCGCCTGCGATATTGACTACCACTTTGTCCGGACGACCGAATTTTGCACCGATTGCTGCTCCAAGACCATAACCCATGGTTCCCAGTCCGCCGGAAGTGATCAGAGTACGCGGTTCTTTGTATTTGTAATACTGGGCAGCCCACATCTGGTGCTGTCCCACATCGGTAACGACGATCGCATCACCTTTTGTCACACGATACAGTTCTTCGATGACATACGGTCCGGTCAGACCTTCCTGGTTATATTTCAGCGGATATTTTGCTTTCATATCTTCCACTTCTTTCACCCAGGCATCGTGATTCTTCGGATGGATCTTTTTGTTTAATTCTTTTAATACTTCTTTGACATCGCCGATGATACTGCAGTCTACTTTAATGTTTTTGTTGATCTCTGCGGCATCCACATCGATCTGGATGATCTTTGCATTCTGTGCAAATTTTGCAGTGTTACCGGTTACTCGGTCAGAAAAACGTGCTCCCACAGTGATCAGGAGATCACACTTTGTCACACCCAGGTTGGATGTTTTGGTTCCGTGCATACCAAGCATACCGGTATACAGTTCGTCTTCTCCAGAAAATGCGCCTTTTCCCATCAGAGAATCCGTTACCGGCGAATTGATGGTGTGTGCAAATTTGCGCAGTTCTTCTGCTGCTCCGGAAGTGATCGCACCACCGCCCACGAAAATGAATGGTTTTTCTGCCTCGCTGATCAGTTTTGCTGCCTGATCCAGGTCAGATTCCAGCATCTCGGCAGTATACGGAGCGATCGGTGTCGGCTCCTGATAAGTATATTCTGTAACAGCTGCTGTCACATCTTTTGTCACATCTACAAGTACCGGACCCGGTCTTCCGCTCTGTGCAATGGTAAATGCACGTCGGATCGCAGGTGCAAGGTCATGGATATCTTTTACGATCATACTATATTTGGTGATTGGCATAACAACGCCGGCGATATCAACCTCCTGGAAGCTGTCACGTCCGAGAAGTCCTGTTGCCACGTTAGCTGTGATCGCTACCATCGGGATAGAATCCATATGGGCTGTCGCGATACCGGTTACCAGATTGGTTGCTCCCGGACCGGAGGTTGCCATACATACACCTACTTTTCCGGTAGCACGGGCATATCCGTCAGCAGCATGGGAAGCACCCTGCTCATGAGATGTGAGTACATGGTGGATCTCATCGCTGTGTTTATATAAAGCATCATAGACATTCAGAATCGTTCCTCCCGGATATCCGAATACAGTGTCTACGCCCTGTTCTTTCAGGCATTCAATAATAATTTCTGATCCTGTAAGCTGCATCAGTCTTTCCTCCTAAATTATTTCTTCGGTACTTCGAGAATGGCACCACGGTTACCGCTGGTTACCATAGCTGCATAACGTGCCAGATATCCGGTCGTTACTTTCGGCTCACGCGGCTGCCAGTTTGCTTTTCTCTTTGCCAGTTCCTCGTCAGATACCAGCAGTTCCAGACTGGTTTCCGGAATATTAATACGGATCATGTCGCCTTCTTCTACCAGTGCGATTGGTCCGCCGACGGCTGCTTCCGGTGATACGTGTCCGATAGAAGCTCCTCTGGATGCTCCGGAGAATCGTCCGTCTGTGATCAGTGCTACGGAAGATCCCAGTCCCATACCTGCGATTGCAGAAGTCGGGTTCAGCATTTCTCTCATGCCGGGACCACCTTTTGGTCCTTCGTAACGGATCACAACAACATCACCCGCAACAATTTTTCCGCCTTTGATGGCGGCAATAGCATCTTCTTCGCATTCAAATACACGAGCCGGTCCTTCGTGTACCATCATTTCTTCGCAGACAGCACTGCGTTTTACAACACCACCGTCCGGTGCCAGATTACCTGTCAGAACAGCAAGTCCTCCGGTCTGGCTGTATGGATTGTCTAACGGTCGGATAACTTCCGGATTCCGGTTAACGCAGTTTGCAATATTTTCTCCTACTGTTTTTCCGGTTACTGTCATGCAGTCCAGATTCAGCAGGTTTTTCTTTGATAATTCATTCATGACAGCATACACACCGCCTGCTTCGTTCAGGTCTTCCATGTAAGTCGGGCCTGCCGGTGCCAGATGACACAGGTTTGGTGTTTTAGCACTTACTTCATTTGCCAGAGTGATATCGAAGTCAAATCCGATTTCATGTGCGATTGCCGGCAGATGCAGCATACTGTTAGTAGAACATCCCAGTGCCATATCTACAGTCAGTGCATTCATGACTGCTTCTTTTGTCATGATATCTCTCGGACGGATATTCTTTCTGTACATTTCCATAACCTGCATGCCGGCATGTTTTGCCAGTTTGATACGTTCGGAATATACAGCCGGGATGGTTCCGTTTCCACGAAGTCCCATACCCAATACCTCGGTCAGGCAGTTCATACTGTTTGCGGTATACATACCGGAACAGGAACCACAGGTAGGACAAGCATGGCTTACAAAATCGTCTACTTCTTCTTCCGTCATTTTACCTGCTGCATGTGCACCAACTGCTTCAAACATACTGGAAAGACTGGTTTTCTTTCCCTGTACATGACCGGCAAGCATCGGGCCACCGCTGACAAATACAGTCGGAACATTGACTCTGGCTGCTGCCATCAAAAGTCCCGGTACATTTTTGTCACAGTTTGGCACCATAACGAGTGCATCAAATGCATGAGCAAGTGCCATACATTCGGTAGAATCTGCGATCAGGTCACGGGTAACAAGTGAATATTTCATTCCGACATGTCCCATCGCAATCCCATCACATACAGCAATCGCCGGGAATACGACCGGTGTTCCGCCAGCCATCGCTACACCGAGCTTTACTGCCTCTACAATCTTATCAATATTCATATGACCAGGGACGATTTCATTGTACGAACTGACGATACCAACAAGCGGTTTTTCGAGTTCCTCTTTTGTCATACCCAATGCGTTAAACAAAGAACGCTGAGGTGCTGTCTGCATCCCCTTTTTCACTGAATCACTTTTCATTGATTTAACCTCCATTCATTCCGGTTCAAATTTCATCTATCTATCGTCTTTTTATCGAATCTCATCGCAAATGGCTTTTCCCATTTCCTCTGTTCCCAGACAAGTTTTTCCTTCATCCATGATGTCGATTGTGCGAAGCCCTTTCTTCAATACTGCCTTTACCGCATTTTCGATTGCATCGGATTCTTTTATCAAATTGAAAGAATACTTTAACATCATCGCTGCAGATAAGATCGTCGCGATCGGATTGGCCTTATTCTGTCCGGCGATATCCGGTGCAGAGCCATGACTTGGCTCATAGAGTCCAAGTGTTCCCTCTCCGAGACTTGCAGAAGAAAGCATACCGATCGATCCGGTTACCATGCTTGCCTCATCTGACAAAATGTCACCAAACATATTCTCTGTCAAAATGACGTCAAACTGTTTTGGATCACGTACAAGCTGCATTGCACAGTTATCTACGAGCATGTCAGAAAGTTCTACCTCTGGGTAGTCTGCGCTTACTTCTTTTACGACTTTTCTCCACAAACGGGAAGAATCCAATACATTGGCTTTGTCTACACTACATACTTTTTTATTTCTCTTCATGGCAATATCAAATGCCCATTTGGCGATACGGCGAATCTCCGTTTCATTATATGTAAGTGTATCGGTCGCCTGAAGCTGTCCGTCTACTTCCTTCGTAAAGCGCTCTCCAAAATAAAGACCGCCGGTCAGCTCTCTCGTGACGACAAAATCAAATCCGCCCTCTGTCAATTCACTTTTCAATGGACACGCACCGCTCAATTCATCAAACAGCACCGCCGGGCGAAGGTTGCAAAATAAACCAAGTCCTTTTCGAATCTTCAGCAAACCTGCTTCCGGTCTCTTGTCCGGTGGCAGCTGGTACCAGTTGCTCTGTCCGACATTTCCTCCGACGGCTCCGAGCAGTACGGAATCGCTTTTCTTTGCGCGCTCCAATGTCTCATCGGTCAACGGCTCTCCATACGCATCGATGGAACATCCGCCCATCAACAGTTCTTCATACTCAAATGTATGACCGTATACCTCCCCAACCTTATCTAATACCTTCTTTGCTTGTGTTACGATCTCCGGGCCAATACCGTCCCCGGGAATCACTGCGATATGAAAATTCATGGCTTCCTCCTCGTTGATATAGTTCTCCATAATTATTAACTTTTTAAGTATATAGCAAAATGACGTTCACTGTCAAGTCTGCGTAACATTTTTTTCAATTTCCTCTTGAAAACGATATCATCTTATAATAAACTAATAAGTAACAATAACTATGCTAGGAGGACAAGTATATGGAAGCAATAGAAAAGATTGATTTCGAAAAAGTAGGAAAACGTATGAAAAAGCTGCGTAAAGAACAGCGCATCTCTCAGGATCAGGTAGCAAAAGACCTTGGTGCTACGATTTCCTTCGTCAGCAACATTGAAAATAATTATACCAAAATCAATCTTCGTGTACTTCTTTACTACGCCCAGATGTGTCATGTTTCCGTTGACTACTTATTGAGTGCAGGAAATCCACGAATGATCAAAGCCGACAATATTTCTACATTAGATGAAGATATTCTGCGTGTATTGCAGAATTACAATAAAACCGAAAAAGAACGTATCTTGAAAATGTTAAAAATCGGCAAAGATCTGGATCCGGATGCCAACGTCTGAATTTTTTCTTCAGTAACTTCAGTAACTATTCAGGGCCTAATAGGGCTCCCCTCCACATATGAGCATTTTTAGCCTTGACAAAGGCGGGAAAAGAACACGAAGTGTTCGAAATGCGAATGTGTGGCAGGGGAGTCCTGAATAGTTATCTACTCACATCAAATGTACTGCTGCCGCATTGCGGTTTTCCGTCGGCTTATAAACAAGTACATTTCCTTCCGCAAACATTTCCGGCACATCATAAGAATATACGGACGCAATCTGTGTCCCACAGCCTTTCGGCAGTTCTACCCGGATTTCTTCCGGAAGTTCTCCATCAAAACAATGAATGACAACCATCGCCTCTCCGTCCTTTTTCATGCGGATCATCGCCTGATAGCCTTCCGGATGACGGTCGCTGAGAATCTTAGGTCCCCTGCGGTAACTTTTTCCGTCACGGATGATCGGTGCAATTTCCCGGTAAAACGCCATTCCGCGGTCAATGACATCCCACTGCTCCGCACTCAGATCGGTCACATCGCCGGAAAGACACATTCTGCCAAGAAACGTATTGGCAATGGAATACCCGATTCGTTTCAGGGAGTCACTCTTTCGGATTACCGCCCAGATCTGGCTCTGTCTCGGCAGGATCGCACGGTGCAGATTTGCCGCAATAATGGGAATCTCTTCTGTCTCATGCGCATCCGAGAAAGAAGCCATCGAACAAAGGCTCATCATAAGCGGTTCGAGACGGTGTCCGCCGGAGGCACAATTTTCCAAAATAATTCCCGGCACTTCCTCTTTGACTTGTCTGACAAAATTTACCGATTCCTCCTGGTTTTTACGAAGTCCCTCCCCAAGAGATTCGGCTCCGTCACAACCAAGCCCGATCGTGTCATTGTAGTCCATTTTCATATATTCAAATCCATACGTCTGCAGCATCTCAATGACCTTTTTATGAAGATACTTTTTCACCCACGGATCACTCATATCCCAGAATCTGCGGTTGTGCGTCGTAAGCGGATAGCCGTCACGTTTTAAAAGATGATCGGTAAGTTCATAGGCTTTTGCCGCCCGGCCGACATTGTCGATTTCAAACCAGATTCCCGGTTTCATCCCCTTGTCGCGGATTGCTTCCACCGTCTTTTCCAGCCCCTGCGGAAACAAGGTCGGAGATACGTTATAATCTCCCATGCTGATATCCCACGGGATTCCGTCCTCTTTGAACCAGCCGCAGTCAATGACAAAATAGTCAAATCCCTTGTCCTTTATGTTTTCCAAAATCTGACAAATATTTTCATGGGATGGATTTCCCCATGTCGTACAGTACTCATTGAAAATGATCGGCAGCTCCTGTTCGCTTTCCGGTCCGTTATCGACATATTTATTTCCGGCACATACAAGGCGGTGACAGATGTCATCGATCCCACCTTCACACACAGAAAGAATTGCCGTCGGTGTTTCGAAATGCTCCCCCGGTTTTACCGTTTTTTTCCAGTCTCCAAATTCACGGTCTGCCAGTCCTCCGCTCAGATGCAGTCCATCGTCCTGTCGGTAGATCTCCATCTGCCAGGATGCCTCGTGCGCCAGCTGAACGCCCCAGGTTACCCCTGTCTTCTCATCTTCGACCGCCACAAACGGAAAATATTTCATTACCGGCATCGAGCCCCGCTGTCCAAAACGTTCTACGGCAACCGACCAGGTCGACCAGCTTGGCTCGAGCTGCATATCCTCGATGTGCTCCGTTACAAGCCTTCCCTCATGGCTCCATTTGCTGAGAAGCCGGTGTACCAATAAACTGCCGGCTCCGTCTCCCGGAAGAAACGGCGACAGATTTTCCATCTCAAAACTGGAAAGCATCTCTAACGTAACCGCTTCGCTGCTTTCATTGGCAAAGCAATTTTTCATTTCAAAACTTTCGTCACCAGGATAATAGATGATCACATTTTCTACCGTGTATCCCCTGTCATCTTTAAAAAAGGTATGTATTTCCGTATGTCCATCCACCTCTTCTACCTTCTGTGACCGATAGATCATAAGGTCCGTGGATCCGGAATTGTGCATCGTCTGTCCATTCCCGTACGATCCCGGATAAATGTCTCCGACGATTTTTAACTGAATCATGTTATTGACGCGGTAATATTTTTCCTCCACCCGGCTCTTTTCCGCAAGATCTGCCGGCATAATATAAAATCCCACTTTTCCGGTATCCTCTGACTGTTCAAACACAGCGGCCATATCGCCAAGTTTTATATTGGAAATATTTTTTTTCTTCATTGTCTCTGCCATCGTTCTAACTCCTTCTATTCTCAATGATGCCTTTACCTTATCATATTTTTTTCCAACCGCCCATGGAATAATGTTAATTTTCCATGGTGAAATGTGGTCTAACATCTTCTTCGTATCTTATGGATCACACGCGAAATCTGCGGACGACATGGACGAAGCCACAACCATATGCGGGAATACAAAAGATAAATAACATTTGACGTGGAAATCTCGTGCCCGTTTCGTAGGATACCTGTCATTTTCCCCTTAATCTGCGAGGCTTCAAGGGGACCTTCGATTTCTTTCTGATTGTCGCCCACCAAAAAAAACGCATCTCCTTTCCTCTTCCAGATACGGTGAAGAACAAGTATATTTTCATCCCTTCTGCGGTATAATACCACATCGCCCCGACGCAGCGATTCCGGCGAAACCCGTTCCACAAAAACCTCATCCCGTCCCGGAACGATCAGCGGATACATGCTGTATCCCCGTGGCTTGATACGAAGCCGTTTTCCCTGCTCCAATAACTTCTCAATATCCATTCGATCCTCCTGCAATTTTCTTTGCAACAATTATAGCATTTTCACGCGAAAAATGCTATAATATTTTCTATCTGATGCCTGCGGGAAAATTGTAGCGAAAGGAGATTCCGATGAAACGAACGGACGGTTTTCTTTTAAAATATATCGAAGGGGTTCCTTATCTGCTCCCTTACGGTCAGAGGATTGTCGAACACCGGCGAAATCTGCGTCTCAATGAAACCAGTGCCTATCTCTGGGAAATTCTGCCGGAATGTGCTTCTCCCCATGAGCTTCATGAAAAAATGACAACTCACTGGGAGGCCGAAACAGCGGAAGAACGCGACCGGTTGTGGCAGGATCTGCAGGGGATCCTTGCACAATTTCAGGCATTTGGACTCATTGAGCCTTTCCGGGAAGAATCAGGGCTCCAAAATTCTGTAAGTTATTATAACATTGCGGACATTCGGATTCGGATTCAGGGCGCACCGGATTCCCTGTCAGCTTTTTTTGCACCGTATGCAGCTGCGGATAGCACCTCGCCAGAACTTGATATACGGATTCACCCGTCTGCTCCTCTTTCGACGGCACCTCTTGGAGGTGAGCTGCTGGTATGCGATCCGGAACTCCAGATCGTACAGCAAACGGATGGCAGTGTGATCCACTTTCCTTCCCTGGTACACATTTTCGAAGTGCGGACAAACCGGGAAGACACTTTGGCAGACATTTTCTGTCTCCCGCCGTGTGAGGATGCGCTGACGGAAGAATTGATCCCGGTGATCCGCCTTTTATTTAACCGGTATGCCCAAACAAAGGGAATGCTTTTTCTGCATTCTGCCTCCCTTTTATATGAGGGAAAGGCTTGGTTGTTTTCCGGTTCTTCCGGCACCGGGAAGTCCACGCACACAAACTTGTGGCATACCCTTTGGGGTACTCCGGTTCTGAATGGAGATTTGAATCTTCTTGCCATCAAAGACGGAAAACCTATGATCTACGGCACTCCATGGTGCGGCACTTCCGGAATCAGCGACAGTACCAGTTATCCTTTGGGCGGTGTCGTACTATTAAAACAGGCTTCCGGAGAACGGTTAGAGACGCTGTCTCCGGATGAACAGATCATCGGATTGTTACAGCGTATCATCTCTTCGAGTGACACCTGTTTTTCCCTATGTAAAAATTTAGAAGTCATCGGAGAGATTACAAAACAGATACCGGTATTCCGCCTGCACTGCACCAAAGAGCCACAGGCTGCTATTTATATGAAAGAACAAATTGATGCTTTACGATAGAAAGGGGTAACATCTTGGCATTTGAAAAAATAAAACATGTTTCCAAACGGATCCGCGAAGGTGCACTGAAAACCATGCTCCATCAGACCCGCTGGATCTACGGTTATGCCAGACAATACTGGCTTGTCATCCTTTTTTATACTTTGATCGGACTTTTAGGAACTGTCGTTTCGCTGGGTTCCAGTCTTGTCTCCAAAGATCTCGTTGACATTATCACCGGCCACCAGACCGGTGCCCTTTTATCCACCTTTGCTGCCATGATCGGGCTCGCCATTGGTTCCACCGTGATGACGCAGCTTTCAAATTATGCCTCAAACTGGATCAGTTTAAAGGTAGACAATGAGATCAAAGCAGATATTTTTTCCAAAATGCTTGTGACCGACTGGGAATCCATCGCTTCCTATCACACCGGCGACCTTTTAACCCGCTGGGATGACGATGCATCCAATATTTCCAACGGCATTTTAAACTGGATCCCCAACCTGATCATCAATCTTTTCCGCTTTATTAGTGCCTTTATCATCGTTATTTACTACGATGCCAGTTTTGCCATCTTTTCCTTTCTTGGCGTCCCGGTCACCTTATTGATGTCAAAGACACTAATGAAACGTATGTTAAATAATAACCGACGCAGTGCTGCGATGGATGCAAAAATATCCGGCTTTAACCAGGAATGTTTTTCCAACATTCAGACAATCAAAGCCTTTAATCTGATTCCTTTATATGTAGATTATTTAAAACAGTTACAAAAGGACTATGTAAAAATGCGAATGGATTTTCAACGTATGTCAATGGTAACTTCCTTTTTGATGGCAACAATGGGACTTCTCGTCTCATACAGTTCATATGGCTGGGGAATTTACCGTGTTTGGGATGGTGTCATCAGTTATGGAACAATGACAATGTTTTTATCTTTGTCCAGTACACTTACCGGTACACTCAATTCCCTGATCTCCCTTGTACCAAATGCAATCAATCTGACCACATCTGCCGGTCGTATTATGGATATTTTAGATATGCCACGGGAAGATTTCAGCCACGATAAAGAGGTTCAGGCGTTTAAAAAGGAATCTGAGACTGCCGGCATCCACATTTCTATTGACCGACTTGATTACACGTACCACAATGGTACTGAGGTTTTCTGTGATGCCTCATTACAGGCGGCCCCACACGAAATTGTAGCCTTAGTCGGGCCTTCCGGCGAGGGAAAGACGACGATGCTTCGTTTGATCCTTGCACTTTTGACTCCCGGAAACGGAACGATCACACTGTGGAGTGAGCTTGACACTTCCCGAAAAACACTTTCCTTAAGCCCCTCCTGCCGTCAGTTATTTTCCTATGTTCCCCAGGGCAATACCGTGTTTTCCGGAACAATTGCTGAAAACATGCGCCATGTCAAACCGGATGCCACCGACGAAGAGATTAAAGAAGCCCTGAGTATTGCCTGTGCCTGGGATTTCGTCAATGCAATGAAGGACGGAATTCACTCTGTCCTTATGGAACGAGGCGGTGGGTTGTCCGAAGGGCAGGCACAGCGTCTTTCCATCGCCCGTGCCTTACTGCGCCGCTCTCCCATCTTACTGCTGGACGAAGCCACCTCAGCTCTCGATGTAGCAACCGAGCGAAAAATCTTAAAACGCATCCGAGAAGATACTACGCCTCGCACCTGCATCGTCACAACGCATCGTCCTACCGTATTATCTATGTGCGACCATGTCTATGAAATTCGTAACAAAACTTGTGTCATTTTGAAAGATTCAGAGATTGAACAGCGAATTAAAGATTTTTAAAAGGACCTTCTTTTTGAGGGTCCTTTCAGACTGTAGACAAAGTGGTGCTAGGACTGTTGTCCTAGCACCATTTTTCTCTGTTTGCAGCAATCGTTCGCCCAAAATGATAAAAAAGTCGATATTAAGCAGCCTTTCCTACCGCTTTTTTGAAGCATCATTGCTAGTTTTTTTAGATTCATGCAGGCAAAGGTAAGCCCGACCTTCATTTCCATTCGAGCCTTACCATACATTTGTGTATAACGAAAACCATGATTCTCCTTTGCTGTTCCAAAGATTCGTTCAATGGTTTCCTTTCTTTGCTCATATAATTTTTTCATTCCCAAAGTATGACGAACATCTTCACATTGCTCCATATAATTTTCCCATATATGTCGTGTTATCAGTTTCACATGATTTTTGCTTTCTGTACATTGAGATAAATATGAACAATTTTCGCATACATTTCCACAGCTTTTATATTCACGATATCCATCACGATTGGTCGTACTATATTTCAAAACTTGATTGTTTGGGCAACTATAGCAATCATAGTATTCGTCATAAGCGTATTCGTATTTTTTAAAGAATCCCTCTTTGGTCATTGGACGCTTGTACGGAAAAAGTGGTGTAACTCCATCATCTATAAGAAGCTTTGCTATTGCTGGAGTTTTATATCCGGCATCTGCAAAAATCTCTGTTGGGTCAACCAATTTAAACTTGTAGCATTCTTCTAAAATATGAGCAAAAATCTGCTCAAATAAGTCGGTATCTTTGAATCGTCTTGTATAATTCTTTCCAAAGGTTGAAAAGTGTGGAACTTTATCTGTCATATCAAGACCAAGAAACCATCGATATGCAACGTTTACTTCAATTTCTTTTACTGTCTGACGCATGCTCTTGATTCCATACAGATACTGAATGAGAGGTATTTTAATCAATGTCACAGGATCCATGCTGGGCCGACCGGTATCGTGCGAATATTTGTCTTTCACTAAATCATAAATGAAAGTCCAATCGATTGCTTTATCGATAATTCGAAGAAGATGATCTTTAGGAACCATTTCATCCATACATAACAAATGAATTTGTTCTCTCTTTTTATCAGCATTTTCAGTCATCATATGAAATCACCACCTAGTATTTTATACCTTCTATTATACCAAAAAAGCACCGAAAAGTCGCTAAAAAATCGCACTTTTCAGTGCTTTAATACGAGAAAACCAAGAAAAAAGCAATAGTTTTTACAACTGTTCCCATACAATTTTTCAAATTTTACTACTTTTTCTACTGCCGGTATAACTTTTTCAACCAAACACTTATCTGCTGAATCTATATTCAAAAGATATTCATAAATTTCCTTCGCCGTGTCATATTTCTCTATTTCATTTAATAACATTTCATCTTTCGTTAAGGGTGTTGCCTCCGTAATTTCCTCCGTTTCCAATTTCTTTTCTGTTTGTTTTTTTGTTTCACCTTTTTTCTCACCATCAACACCTTGATTAAACTGTTGTATCATATTTTTTATATTTTCCTGATTCACTAGTATCTCATTCAAAGCGAAAAAAACACTGGCAGATACAGCCACACCAACTCCACCACCTAACAATGCAATTATAAATGCACCAACGCCCCCTGCCATCCCTGCAACAAGGGATGCTATAATTGTGCCAATGCTCCCTACTATTAAAACAATTGCTTCCATTACTTCTGTAACTTTTTTCATTTTTCTACTGCTCAATTAAACTATTTATATTCGGTTAAGGAAATAGTTCTTTTCCTAATCACTAACCCCCGGCTCAGTTACTTCACCTTTATCTGTTTTACTTTTGAATATGCACCATACCCGGCACCATTATATGCTCTTGCTTTTATATAGTAGGTATGGCCTTTTTTTATTTTCAGAATCACCTGAGTGCTTGAGGTTTTTACCTTCTTTGCCTTTTTAAATTTTTTGCTGGTTCCATAAAGGATCTGATAACGCAGTGCATTTTCTTGTTTTTTCAGTTTCACACACAGTTTGCTGCCTTTTTTCTTCTTGACGGAACGGATTTTTACCCGGGCCGGTTTCTTTACCTCTGTTTTCTTTTTCAGGGTAAGCACTGGTTTTTGAGGCAGTACATAATTATCTCTTGATTCCTGCGGCTGGACATCCGATCCACCGGCTGTTGGTTTATCTGTATCCGCCGGCTTCGTTGGGGTCGTAGATGGTGTTGCCGTTGGTGTAGCCGTAGCTGCGTCGGTAGTTGGCGGAGTCACGGCAGCCGTTGCCGTCGGCGTAACTGCCGGTGCCTTGGTTGGTGCCGTTGGTGTAACTGCCGGCGCCTTGGTCGGTGCTGTGGTCGGTGTGACCGCCGGTACCTTGGTTGGTGCCGCGGTAGCCGTAGCCGGCGCTGTAGCGGTGGCTGTGGCAGTCGGGGTCGGACTCGGTGTTGCCGTGGCAGGTGTTGTGGTCTCAAATGCCAGTTCTATACTGGTCTTTGGCTCTACGCTCTTTCCATCCACCGTAACTTTTGTCGCATCCGATGTCAGTGTCAGCTGCACCTTGCCGCTTGTATAGACCTTCGCTGCTGCCGCTCCACCCTGAACAACTATTTCCTTGGTTTTTCCAGCCTTATTCATGATCAGGATTGTTATGCTGCCATTTTTCACAGATGGAGTTACTGCCATCTGATAATATCCGTATTTTCTTGCATTTTCCATGTGAACGGATGCCTTACTGTCACTGGCGTCCATTTTTACATACACTTCATCAGAAGCCAGATACGCCAGGACATGTTCTGTGACAGCCTGACTGACTGGTGTATTTTTTACATCATAACTTCCCTCTGGCAAAACGAACCTTTTTATTCCTGAAAAGTCTGCCATGGAACTTCCGGCTGCCGGAATCTGCTCATAAGCTCCGGAAATCTCTGTGTAAGCCCGGTCCTGACTGTCTTTTATCGTTATATTCTGCCGGTTGACAGCCACTGTCATTTTGTCCTGATATGAAGTGCTGCTGCCCCCTGCGGCCTGTTTCAACACAGAATAGGATACAAAAGAAGCCTTTGTGTAATCCTCTGAACCCACGGTATAATGAACACAGGAAAGATCCTTGCTCACTGACATGTGACGGACATCCGCCGGATTACTGCTGTCATAAACCGTAACCAGATAATTTCCTCCACTGGTAATCGTCACATCCAGAGGCACCAGTGCATGGGCTTTGCTTCCCTTGTACACACATATTACGACTGCCTCTCCGGCTGCATCTACTTTTCTGCCACCTGACCAGGAAAATCTGGCAATTTTCTTCACCATATCCAGATACTTGCCCTGATTTGCTGTCAGTGCATCACTGACCGGCTGGGCATACTGCGTCACCTGATACTTCTCTATCAGCTCCGTCAACGCCTGACCCGGAGTCTGTATCTCATAAACAGTCTTTGCCTTTGAATCGTAAGAAGATACTTTCAGGTTGTCTCCTTCATAAAAGTCCAGTACAGACGCTGCCATACCAAATGCGTTTCCTTGATAAGCCGGCTCTGTAGCCGCATAAAAAGCTGCGAGCGGTGCGTTTTTCAAGACACTTTGATAGCGGGCCTGCGGTATTTTATAAGCATTTGAATATCCGTAGTTTTTTGCCGTATCCTCAAAACTATATGTGTTTTTCCCACGCTGAAAATGTCTGGTGAGACAGCTGGCTGTATATCCCTGCCAGGTGCCATTTTCCACGCTGTCACTCCAGCCTGTTTTTCCACTGTTATAATATATATTTAATGTCGAAGAACATCCTGCGAATGTATCTTCATTCCACTGCTCCGGCATACTGCCTGTAAAATATACCTTTTTCAAGGCCGTACAATTTCCAAAGGTCTCCGCTTCTGTACCGGTAAAGCCTTCCGGAATATTTACCGCCTCCAAAGAACTACATCCATAAAAAGCTCTTTTTTTCAAGGTTTTAATTCCCAGCGGAAGAATCACACCATTCAATTTTTTGCAATTTGCAAAAGCTCTGGCTTCAATACTGGTAAGTTTGGCTCCCAGGCGGATATCCGTGATTCCGCTGGCACCTTCCATGGCACTGGCACCTATAACCTGCGCCCCGGTCATATCCACTTCTCCAGTCAGAGAGGTATCCCTTGCAAAGGCACCTTCTTCAATGGATGTAGCATTTTCTGCCGGGAAATTTTTCAGTGCCGTACAGTCTGCAAATGCATATTTCCCAACTCGTTTTAACCCAGAACCAAATGTCACCTTTTCCAGCTGGTCTGCGTTGTAAAAAGCATAATTTCCCACGGCCGTAATGGTCGCCTTGGAAGCGTCGATCGTCTTAATGCTCTGTCTGAAACTTCTGCCCTGTCCGCCATTCCATTTAGGAAGTGCAGAAAGGGAAAAATCCGAGATTGAACCACTTCCACTAAAGGACAGTTCTTTTATGTCATCCCGGTAATGCCACTTGAGACTTCCAAATGTGCCATCCGCCGTATCTGTATCAGTCAGACTGAAATTCTGCAATGTAAAACCATACCCTTTTGAATACTGGTTGGTTTCGTCACTTTTCTGTGAGATGGTAGACCATCCCTCGCCCCAACCTGTGGAAGATGCTGTTTTATACAATGTGATGTCTTTGTTGGCATCCGTTCCTGTTTTTCCATTGTGCCGGATTGCTCCATTGTAAACAGTATATACATAAACCTGGGGATTGCCTCCTATAATACCTGTGTGAGAGGTCACAACAGAAACCTTTGGCGCATTTCCTTCAAAAAAGAGTTTGCTCAGAGCACTGTTATAATAAACCGCGTAGTCATCCATTTTGGTTACACTGGATGGAATCTGAAGTTCCGCCAAATTTGAACAATGCGTAATGGCATTGGCCCCTATGGTCTTCACACTACCCGGCACATAAAATTTTGTATCGCTTTTCCCTGCTGCATAGCGGATCAGCAGTGACATATCTTTATTGTACAGCACATTGTCCTCTGACCGCATAGATGCATTTCCGTGAGCCACGGTAAGGGTTGACAATTTCCCACATTCATGGAAAAGAGATCCCTGCACCTGTGCCACGCTTTCCCCAAGAGAAACACTTTCCAGGGAAGTACAGCCTGCAAACGCCAGACTGCCAATGGTTGTCACCTGATCCGGCACCACAATGCTCTTTAAGGCACGGCAGTAATTAAACGCTCTGTCACCAATGTTTTCCAACGCCTCCGGCAGTGTGATTTTTTCTAATTTCTGACAGTACATAAACGCTTCTCTGCTGACCTGGGTTACCGTTGACGGCAGTGTTACACTGGTCAGTTCTCCCATTCCTTCAAACGCATGCTCAGATACCCGGGTAACTCCCTTTGCTACCGCAATCGTCTGAATCTGATCATTATATGGCTGCCACGGCGTATTAACACCATCGGACATATGCATATATCCAGGCATAACGCCTTTTCCCGTTATCGTCAGTTTATAAGCCTTTTTATCCCCCTGAGACCATCCCTGCTGCGGCGTCTGTTCCGTCAGTTTCCATGTGATGGCTCCATCCGTTCCCTGCAGGGGTGCTGTTTCCGTGGTCTGGCCCGCTGCCTGCACCGCTGTTCCCCTCTGCATCGGCACTCCCTGTATCGTCAACGCCAATGCCAGCATACCTGCTACTATCTTTTTTCCTGCCTGCATGTTGCATCCTCCTCTTATAACATATATCGCCCCCTATTATAACATATGCACCCAGCGGACGCAAGACCCCTCCCACATTCTCGGGTCTTTGACACTTTGTTTGCCCCTTGATTTTCACACTCCCCTACACTACAGC
>OLPV01001526.1_pt1 | contig 16942 bp, 14 predicted proteins | sample 1671961 | NCBI WGS metagenome assembly OLPV01 (sample SAMEA3136630, study PRJEB25190) | human gut metagenome | biome: human gut; feature: human-associated habitat; material: faeces | place: Austria | collected 2013
AACCACCGACACGGGGATTTTCAGTCCCCTGCTCTACCGACTGAGCTACAGAGGCGAATCGTCTTTCTGTCACGCTGTCGCAACAAAAAGAGTATTCAAAACGCTTTTTTAGGTGTTTCTCGTATCAAACACCGCACTCTCAAGTGCTTGTTTAGTATACCGTAGGAATCCGAAAATGTCAAGGAATTTTTTTAAATTATTTTTTGTTTTTTTCCATGACATTTTCTCGTGGTATGATTTGCTGTTTTCGCGGGGATACTGATGGATACAAAGATTTCTCAAATCCAGGAGGCGAAGCCATGCCGAATAAAGTAGAGATCTGCGGAATCAACACCTCACGGCTGGAGGTATTGTCCGCCGAGGAAACCGATGCCCTGCTGCGCCGCAGCGTCAGCGGTGACCGAGCCGCCCGCGAACGGCTGATTTCCTGTAACCTGCGTCTGGTGCTCCGCGTCATCCAGCGCTTTTCCGGACGCGGAGAAAGCATGGATGATTTGTTTCAGGTCGGCTGCATCGGTCTGATGAAATCCATCGACAATTTCAATGTGGAGCTAAACGTTCGATTTTCCACCTATGCCGTCCCAATGATTATCGGTGAAATCCGCCGCTATCTGCGAGACAACAGCTCGATTCGTGTCTCCCGCTCCATGAGAGACACCGCCTATCGCGCCCTGCAGGCGAAAGAAGCATTTGTCAACGCCAACCAGCGCGAACCCACGATAGAAGAATTATCCCGCACCATGCAAATTCCGCGAGAAGATATTGTCTTTGCGCTGGACGCCATTCTCGATCCGGTATCTTTATATGAGCCGGTATTTGAAAACGGCGGTGATGCGGTCTACGTCATGGATCAGGTCGGTGACACCAAAAATACCGATGAGCACTGGCTGGAGCAAATCGCGCTCAAAGAAGCCATGCGGCAGCTGTCCAGCCGAGAACAAAACATTCTGCGCATGCGTTTTTTCGAAGGGCGCACACAGATGGAAGTTGCCGATGAAATCCATATTTCACAGGCGCAGGTATCACGCTTGGAAAAAAGCGCTCTCGCCCACATGCGAAAACAAATCTAAATCCTGTCCGTTTCGTCCTTGACAGATGATCTTCCCTCCGCTATCCTGAACATAGATTGTTGCAGGAATCGGAGGATACTTATTTTATGAAGCAAGCAATGGTTGTCGTCAGCTTTGGAACCTCTGTGCCGGAGGCCATGAAAGCGATTGAAAACATCGAACGCACTGCCGAACAGGTCTGCGGACAGCCGGTATATCGCGCCTTCACCTCGCGGATTATCCGCAAAAAATTGCGCGAACGCGACGGCATCGACATTCCCGACCCGCGCACGCTGTTCGAACACTTAATCGCGCAAGGATATGACAGCATTCATTGTCTGACCACGCACATCATCGCCGGCATCGAATACGAGCAGCTGTGCGCTGACGCCGCACAATTTCCGCAAGTCCATATGGCACGCCCGCTGTTATGGTCGGAATCCGATTACGATGCTTGTGTCCATGCCGTCATGCACAACATTCCTGCGCGCCGAGAAAACGAAGCACTGCTTCTCATGGGGCATGGAACCGAACACTTTGCCAACGCAGCGTATTGTGAATTGGAGCACAAATTCCGTACAGAGGGCTATGCCAACGTCTATGTCGGCACCGTAGAGGGCTATCCTCAGCTGGACAGCATCATTCCTCAGCTTCAAGCTGCCAAAATCAAAAGGATTGTGCTCATGCCGTTTCTCATCGTCGCCGGAGATCATGCCCGCAACGACCTGTCCGGAGATGCTCCGGACAGCTGGAAAAGTCAGCTCGAAGCACTTGGTTTTGAAACGCGAACCGTCCTTATGGGACTCGGTGAAATTCCGGAAATCGCGCAGAAATTCGCAGGTCATTTGAAGGAGATGGAATAATTCATGAAACGCAGCCATGTCATTTCTCTATTTATCACACTCTTGGCGACGCTATTGCTGTCAGGCTGTTTTTCCGGCTCGTCTGACGCCGCTTCTGCTCTTGTGTCAACAGACAAGATGCAGCTGATTGATTCCCAAACGGTGTATCCCAACCCGCAGGACACCGCAGACAAAGAGGACCGTGTCTATTACACCGTTGAAGTGTATCAGGACAAAGACAATACCATCCTCGTGCAAGCGGATTCCAACTTCAAATTGTTTGAGAAAACGCAGTATACCGTTGATTTCGATCAAGTACTGACAAAAGCCGATGTATCCATCCGATGGACTACGCTCATGGGCAGCACAGAAGCTACCCAAGACGATGAACTGGCAATCGCGGATATTTCCCTCTCACACGGCGGCACGGTATTCAGCGAAAAGAAAATAAATTTTGTCACCAAGGCCATTGATATTGTTGTCGATGGCATAGAAAAGAATTCATAACAGACAGAGGACACATCAAGTATGATGTGCCCTCTGTCTGTTATGCCAATAAATCATTTTCTTCTAATGTATGAATAAACGATGCAATATCCGCCCGAGCAGTCTGTGCGTCAACATCAAACTGCGCCGTCACAGCCGCTACAAGTGCGTCCACCGTTCGTTCCTCTTTTAATTGTTCGCAAATAAGCGCCCCGACCTCATTCACAGTGATCAGTCCATTTACTCGAACCGCATCTTCTCCAACCGGCACCAGAATTGTTTCTCCCGCAATTTTTCGTAAAATTATCGTTGATTTCAGTTTCATATTTTCCCCCTAGTTTCTTATCGTCTGATAAATTGCTGTGCCAGCCGCAAATATGCAATTGTCTTTTGACAATTATACGTCGGCACAGTTTCAAAATTTTGATTTTCCGCATAGCAGGTAGCCGGACAAAATTCACACGCATTTTTCATCGCGCATTCTGTGCAAGCTGCCGGAAGCAAAATTTTTTCTCTGGCATCACGAATTTTTTCCCAAGCGCCGGAAAATCCACATTCCGAAACAGAAAAGGACGGCACCTGCATCATGCCGCACGGACGCATTTGTCCATGATATGTTATCCAGAATGCTGATGCGCCTGCGCGGCAGCGAATGCGCTCGGTCGGCAATTCCTGACATTCCGTCATCGGGTCATCTACAATGCCGCCTTTGAGCAATTCTTTGCATCTTTTCATCATCAAATCTCTGGAAAAACGGAAGCAGTCATACGCAAAGCTCGCCTGTGCAGCTTGTTGTGCAGACAGCCGTTCATTGGAACAGCAGCCATGTTCACAAGCACGTATCGGCGGAAACATATATGTTGCAGGCTGAATCGGCAAATGCTGTTCCTCAGCGAATTGGCAAACCTCCAGCAAATCATCGCGGTTATACGGTGTTACGCTGTAATTTAATTTCACAGGAATTCCAGTTTTCTGCAAGCCCAAAACAGCCTGATATGCTCTCTCATATGCCGATGCATCTCCGCATAATTTTTCATATGTTTCCGGACTTGCGCCGTATAATGTAATGTTGATACGCGCCGGAGCATTTCGCTTCAATCGTTTGATGATTTCCGGTGTGATGCACGTTCCGTTCGTATTGATGGAAACCGACAGTCCCAATGCCGTGCAGGCATCGTAAATATCAAAGAAATCGCGGCGGACAAACGGTTCGCCGCCGGTCAGCAACAACAGTAGCATTCCCTGCTCCTGTGCTGCTTTCGCAAGCGCAATCCACTGCTCTGTTGTCAGTTCCTCCCGCTTTGCGGCAGGGTCATTGGCTCGTTTATGGATATAGCACATTTTGCAGTCCAAATTACAGCGTGCCGTCAGCTCAAATGTGCCGGAGAGCGGCGTGCCGGTCTGGATTGCTTTATACGTCAAATAATCCACAAATCGCGAATAAGATGTCGACATACTAGTTATTCCCCCAAAGCGTTTTCCAAAGCTTGTACTGCGCGGATATCCGGTGTGCAGGCAAGATGATACACAGGTACAGTTTCCAGCAGTGCAGCGATTTGTTCCAGCATCATACCAGCCACCTCCTGCACCGCCTGATGTCCCATACAATTGCGCAAAACGCGAATCACCGCTTCTACGCCCTGCAATCGTGTCGTTTCATTTTGCTGTGCCTGTTCTAGCAGTACAATCGCCCGCAGGGGCAGCTGATACGGCTGACAAATACCGCTCGTGCCGCAAAACGGCAAGCCATACGCCATTGCCGTTTTCTGCTCGATTCCCACGGCATTTTTATCTCCATTGAGAATTTCTGCCCGTCGATGCGTATGCCACAGCTTTGCCTGCGTGGACTTTCCCACACCGGAGGGCGCCGCGAACAAAATAACGCCCTGTTCCGTGCGCACAGACGCGCTGTGCATGACGACACGGCGATGCAGCAGCAACTGATGGTTGATATCCATTCCCGCCCATAGATGCACGGAGCGCGCGATATACGGCATATCTGCCTGTGACAGATACAGCGACACCTCGCCCTGTTTCACCGCGTCATACACGGATACAGTCAGCGGATGCCCGTCCAGCGGGCTGAGCAGCTGCTGATACAGCGTATCTCCGCTGCGAAACAGCCGCAGTTCCTTGATCTGCATAAGCTGTGTGCCGTGCACCTGCGGCAGCTGCTGAACGCAGGCAATCCGGCAGGTACTATTGATTTTTTCTCCCGTTTGCCGAAATGCAACCGTATTTTCGTCCTCCACCGGCGGGACATCCGAAAGCATTCGGACGCCCAGTCCGGCAAAACAGTAATCCTTTTGATACATGGCAGCTCCTATTGGAAATGCGCCTGCATCTTGCGACGCAGGCGCATCTCTTTGTTCCTAAGCGATTGACTATTCAGTTAGGAATTGAACATTACATTGTTAGAGGTAAAGTAGCAGTACTCTACCGCACCAGTCTCTCCGCAAGTATCGCTCAGAAATGTATAGCCGTCCTTTTTCAGGCTTTCGCCCAACTCCGTCAAGCTGCAAGCTTCTTGCGTGTGGTTATACACCTTGTTGCTGCAGTTTGCCGCAATCGCCTCGTGGAGGGAATACTGAACCACTTCCAGCCTTGGAGCTTCGTATGCTTGTTTCATGCTTCTCCTCCTTTCTTAATCCTCTGCTATAACCTGGACTTTTGCTACGACCGGATCGCTTGGCTTTCCACCCTTGCTTACTGCATAGACAGAATAGGTATGCTCTCCGAGAGGCAAATCACCATCCTGATTGATTGCTACACTGTACGAATATGTCTTCGACTTGCCGCGCTTTACAGCCTTAATATTATTTGCTTTCAGTTTTTCAGCTTTTTTGTCGTCAATAGACAGATAAACCTCCTCAACATCGGAAGCGGACGCCTTTACCGAAAGAGTCGAAAGGTGATATTCTACCAATGTCTCTGGTGCAGAAACAGTCAGCGTTTCCGGCACAAACTCAGCCTTATGATTCATCTCGTTCAGAACCGTTGTCTTCAATTTAGGATCAGCTATTGCACTGACACCGCTGGAAACCTTCATTTCACTGAGAGCCAAGACGCCCTTTGAGCCTGTATTGTTCGTAATCTGCACATATGCAGAGCCATCATCATTCGTAATTACCTTGGCTGTATAATACATCTCTGTTGCGGTAGAAAGAGCTCTTGTTTCCAAACCAGCGCTTTCCAAACCGGAGCAGGAAACTTCTCCGTTGATTGCCTTTGCCGCAATCTGAACAGTATTGCCCTTCTTATATCCATCCAGCGCAATTGCAATAGAATTTCCCGGTGCCAGATATACTTCGTTCTCCGGACCCTGCTGCTTGTAATCTGCAATATTCCAAGCATCCTGATTGCCATCATACTCAACGTATACAGCCGTGCTCTCCCCGTCTGAATCCAAGCTATTCTTCACGTAATCGTAAACCGATTCGTACTTGACGTTCTGTTCGGATTTCGTGTATTTATTTGCGCCATTGTTGTTGTTCAGCGTATTGTATACGCGAACGCCGTCAATGTAAACGTTTGCGCTCGTTGTTGCTGCAGCTGCGCGAGCAGTTCTGCTCTTTGCTGCGGTCTTTTCTACGCCGGTGCCGCCCAGCAGAACGCTGTTGTCATCCATGCAGGCTGCTTCTACTTGAGAAGCCTCTACATTCTTGATGTTCAGATCATCCAGAACCTCGGCAACAGTTTCTTCGCTGACTTCGTTATCTTCTGTGGTTTTTTCCGCAGTCTTTGCCACAACGCCCGAACCATCTGTCAGATAACCACGAGTTTCAACAGTATACATACCCTGTTTCAGACCTGTGCAGCGCACAATCGGAACCTGATAATCCAAAATACCTGTACCGGAAATAATCTTGTGCTCATCACCGGTAAAGTAGGTATCTACCATGTACGACTTGACAGTCTTACCGTCTGTATTCTTTACAACAACGGAAACAATACCGGTATCCGTGCCGCACTCGGAAATCAAATCAAAGCCTGTGCCGGTAAAGGTAAAGGTTGCCTTGTCCTGTGTCTTGACAAAGTCTTTTCCCTTTTTCAGCGTCAGCTGTGCCTGATACGCAGAGCCGTTGCTGAACTTGGAACCCGTGTCGTAGGATTTGTCGTAGCCGTGGATGCCTTCCTCGCCGAGGACTTCCTTTGCCTGCTTGCTTGCGCCAGCTGTTCCGGTTTTCGTCCAGTCAGAGGTGTCTCCCAGCTTTACGAAGCTTTCTTCGTACATGACGTTGGAAGCCGGAATGAAGGCAATCTTCGGGGAAACCTGAGAACCATCCGCAAAGGTAATATCCGCTGTTACCACAACCGGCATTGTCATAATACTAGTCGGTGTAAAGGTAATCGAATTATCCTGTTCAGAGTCAACGTCCGCCTTGCCATACGAAGTTTCAAACTTCATATCTTTAATCTTCTTTTTAGCAGCATCGCCGGTGAGAATATCGCCAATCGGCACGTTGACCGACTTGCCAAAGTCTACCACATACGATGCAGCAATTTTGCTGTTATCAACACTGTAGTGCAAGGTCAGAGTCTTGCCGTCTTTAGAAATTTCTGCCTTCTGATACTGGTACAAACCGGTCTGATACTTGGTATCTACGTTCGGCAGCAGCGTAATATCCTTGTTAAAGGTCTGATTGATACCAGAACTATTGGTGACATATGCGTCATCCGGCAAGTACTCCGCACTGGTCTTGTCGTTGCTGTTCCATTCTGTCTTATTGCCGATAGCCTGTCCGTTACCGTTTTTCAGCTCGTCTGTATAGGTAGCATTCTCGCCCGACATAACGATCTGAATGTCATTCTTATTGATCTGCGCGTCAATGCTGTCATCCCAATAAACAACGTTCAGGTTGGTTTCCTTCTGAACCGGCTTCAGATAAATCAGAACCAGCTTTGCCGTGTTTTTTGCAGACCAAGTAATGTTCCTCGTTGCGCCGTTTACCATTGGCGTTGTTCCTGCATTCGTGGTTTCGTCCCAAACGGTATTCTCGTTATACCACTTGATTCCGGCACTATTGGTCGTTTTGTCCCATGTGATGGAATCTGAGGTGTACCATATATTTTGGTTGGCATTGCTATCGCGCTTACCATCCGTTACAGTAATTTTGGAAATATCGTAATCGCTGTTATTCTTCGGAGAGATAATACCGATGTCACGACCATTCCAATAGTTAAAGATGGTGGTGGACTGCGAATACATGCTGCCTTCAGCCGGAGAAACCGTGCCGTCCGGATAAACGACTGCAACCGTCAGAGCTACCTGACCCTTGCCGCTCGATGTATCTGATGTCGTGCTGCTTGTAGAATAGCCCCAGTCCTTGGCATAGGTGGTAATTTCCTTGGTAACATCTGTTTTCTGCAGATAGTACGCTACCAGCTGGTCATCGCTCTGGAAATACTTCCAATCGCCGGTCAGCGTCTGATACTGCCAAGCGTTGTTCCAATAGCGGATATGCGTCAGCGTTGTGCCGTCAGCGGTTTCATCATCGCCACTCTTATCGGTCTGCTTATTGTTAGCATCCAGACGCATGGTCTGCCAGTAATACACATCTTTCCAATCATCAAAATTGGAATACGCATGCTCCGGAGCAAGTGTAGAAACATCTACGCCTGTTTCAGTTCTCACACCGTTTGTATTGGTCGTGATTGTTTTGTAGTAGGCACTGTTTGTACTTTTTGTCTCATAAACGTTAAAGTTCGTAATCCAGTATTCCAGATAGATGGGATTTGCATCCGGTGCGTTGCTCGGTGCATCTCCCACAACATTTACAGTATACGTTGCATCGCCGACCTGAACGGTGGTTGTGCCAGCCGCTACACCGGTGAAGGTGACGTGGTCTGTTCGGATGCTTCCTGTGTCACGGTGCCGCTGGCTGCCATGCGGGTAAAGTTGTTGGATGCATCGACATTGCCCCACTCGATTTCAGCCAACTTCCACCAAGTGCTCTTTGCCGTTGTCAGTTCAACTCGAATGTATTGCACCGTATCCACAGTATTCGTAAAGATCTGCGATTTTCCTGCTTCTCCAGTGTAAGAACCGATAGTTTTCCAAGTGTTTCCATCTGCAGAAACCTTTACGGCGGCGTTCGTGCAAACATCCGCTCCTGCGCCAGAAGGTGTAGTCAAGCGAACTGCACCAAACGGAATTGCCGCGCCAAGATTAACCTGCATGTATTTGCCCGCAGTTTGAGCAGCAGGATACCAGCAAAATGTATCTGCATTGTTATCAATGATATTTTTTGACGGATATGTTGTATAGCCCTCTATATATCCATCTGTATATTCATTTCCTGCCGATACGCTTGCACTTGCGTTATACGAGATGCTAGATGCATCAGTCTTTGTGTACTTAGCCGTTACCGTTGCAATGTTTTTGTTCGCAGTTGTTACGTCCGAATAATTGCCGCTTACGGTTTCCGTTACCGTTCCGTCAACCGGAACTGTGATGGTCTTGCTAGTAGGAGCAGCCGGAGCCTTGTTCGGCGTAGTGGTGCCGGAGTTGGAAACTGCAAACACTTCCGGATTGTTGGTGGCAAATGTCTTCATCAAATCCGCAATGTTCGCTTCTTCCGTGGAACTGTACGATGCACTCGGCGAATCGCACCAAACACAAAGCATGGAACCAACCGATGTCGGATCGTTATCACCCGGAACATCATTATATTTGGTATTCTGTACGCCGTTTTGCGCATGGCTCAGATTATATGTACTATTCGCATTTCCAAGCACATAATACCAAGCGTCATTGGTGTTCAGAATCTTAAAGCCCTTGCCCGCCAGATACGATGCACTTGCCGGTGCATAACCGTTCTCTTGCTGCTGATTCCAACCACACGACCAATAGGAAATCAAAATATTGGTATTAAATGGAGTCGTGGTTGAAGTTTCCTTGTAGTAAATGCCATCGTTGAATGCCATTGGTGTCATGCCAGCGCCTTCAATGATTTTAGCCATGTCATTTACATAGGTAACAAAATTTCCATAGCCGCCTTTTTTAATTAAACCTGCAAACCAGCCGCCCGCAGCTTGAGCAACATCATTCGCATACTCGTCTGCGCCCATGTTGAAGTACTTGCAGTCCTTGCCTGCGAAGTACTTGACATACTTCTGAATCAGCGCCTGCGTGAATGCAACAGCTGTGTCATTCGTCACGTCAATGGTGCGCGCGGAGCCGCTGTACGAGCAATTGGTACCGGTCAGCAAGTTTGCCGCACTCAAAATGGCATCCATATGACCTGGGGAGTTAATGAGCGGAATAATCGAGATGCCCTTATTCTTAGCATAAGAGATAATCTCGTCCATCTCGCTCTGCGTCAGCTCGTCGGTATTGAAATTGTAGTATGCTTCATTGCCTGCGTGAATCGCCTTAGAGACCGCCTCACTGTTGTATGTCTTGCCATTTGCTGTCACAGACATGTCATCAAGCAGGAAGCGCAATCCGTCATTGCCCACGCCCAATTCCAGATAGTTATATCCATCTGCGGAAGCGTTGGCAATGATCTTCTTGATACTGTCAACGCTGAAATACTTTCTGCCGGCATCAAGATGGACGACCTTCATGAAGTCCGTCTGCCCTCCGCTCGTTGTGTCCGCCGCAAAGCCCGTGACCGTCATGGTGCACAGCATGCAGAACACAAGGACAAGCGATAAGGCACGCTTGATCTTTTTCATTCGTCTACCTCCTTAATAGGTGTTTTATATTCAATAAACCGGAAACAACCGTTTGATAGCTGTATGCCGGGAATTTTCAACACATCTCCTTTTTTCGCGCTATTTCATTTCAAAATCACAAAATTTATCGTTTTTTCTTGAAACACACGCGCGATTCCATCTATAAACACATTATCATTATAGAAATGCAGACGGAAAATGTCAATAGTCATATGCGCACATGTCTGCCCTTTCTCTCGCGCCATATCGGCATATTCTGCTTAAAAAATGAAAATATCTTCATTTTTTGCCTATAAAGTTATTTTTTGTCTCAGCAATCCCCGCGGAGAAATTTTACCGCCATTTTGCAAATTATCCTTAACTAACTTATCGCAAAAAGAAAACCTCTTGCACGCCATTTCATACAAGAGGTCATTTGGTCCGAGTGACAGGAGTCGAACCTGCGGCATCCTGCTCCCAAAGCAGGCGCGCTACCATCTGCGCTACACCCGGATATTCAAGTTGTCCCGCCAATACAATGTCTTGACATTTAATTAGTATACGCTATAATAAGAGCATAGTCAAGATTTTTTGACTAAATTTTTTGTGTGCATAAGCCATATGCGCCTATAAGGAGTAGAAATTATGAACAACACCGAAAAGACAATGGACAAGATCGTTGCCCTGTGCAAGGGCCGCGGCTTCGTTTACAGCGGCTCCGAGATCTACGGCGGTCTTGCTAACACCTGGGATTACGGTCCGCTTGGTGTCGAATTCAAGAATAACGTCAAGAACGCTTGGAGAAAGAAGTTCGTACAGGAGTCCCCGTACAATGTCGGTCTGGATTCCGCTATCCTGATGAACCCGATGACTTGGGTTGCTTCCGGCCATGTCGGCGGCTTCTCTGACCCGCTGATGGACTGCAAGGACTGTCATACCCGTCACCGCGCTGACCAGCTGATCGAGGACGCTACCGGCGAAAATCCGGCTGGCTGGAGCAATCAGCAGATGCGCGATTACATCGACGAAAAGCAGATCGCCTGCCCGAACTGCGGTGGTCATAACTTTACCGATATTCGTCAGTTCAACCTGATGTTCAAGACCTTCCAGGGTGTTACTGAGAACGCAAAGAACGAGCTGTACCTGCGTCCGGAGACCGCACAGGGTATCTTCGTAAACTTCCAGAATGTACAGCGCACCACCCGCCGCAAGATTCCGTTTGGCGTGGCACAGGTTGGCAAGTCCTTCCGTAACGAGATTACCCCGGGCAACTTCACCTTCCGTACCCGTGAGTTTGAGCAGATGGAGCTGGAATTCTTCTGCAAGCCGGGCACCGATCTGGAATGGTTCAAGTACTGGAAGGACACCTGCAAGAACTTCCTGCTCAGCCTCGGCATCAAGGAAGAAAACATGCGTCTGCGTGACCATGAGCAGGAAGAGCTGTCCCATTACTCCAATGCTACCACGGACATTGAGTTCCTGTTCCCGTTTGGCTGGGGCGAGCTGTGGGGCATCGCTGACCGTACCGACTTCGACCTGACCCAGCATCAGAACACCTCCGGTGTTTCTATGGAATACTTCGATCAGGAAGCCGGCGAGAAGTACATCCCGTATGTTATCGAGCCGTCTCTGGGTGCTGACCGTGTTGCTCTGGCATTCCTGTGCGACGCATACGACGAGGAAGTTGTCGGTCAGGACAAGAAGGGCAAGGATGATGTCCGCGTGGTTCTGCGTCTGCATCCGGCTCTGGCTCCGTACAAGGCTGCTGTTCTGCCGCTGTCCAAGAAGCTGCATGATCAGGCTATGCCGGTATATGAAGAGCTGTCCAAGCACTTCATGATTGATTACGATGAAGCTGGTTCCATCGGCAAGCGCTATCGCCGTGAAGATGAGATTGGCACGCCGCTGTGCATCACCGTTGACTTCGAGACCGAAACCGACGGCTGTGTAACCATCCGTGACCGCGACACCATGGAGCAGATTCGTCTGCCGATCGCGGAGGTCAAGGATTACATCGCAAAGAAGTGCGAATTCTAATCAAATTCTGCTATGTCTGAAAAGCTGTCCTGTTCGCAGGACGGCTTTTCTTTTGCATGTAATGTAAAATATACTTGACATTTTATCGTGTATAGCATATACTGCAAGTACAGAAAGACAGAAGGAGGGCAGTCCATGAAAAATCTGCGGCTGAAGGCAGCGCGTGCCGGAAAAGATCTGTCTCAGCAGGCGCTGGCCGAGCTGGTCGGCGTCTCCCGCCAGACAATCAATGCCATTGAAAAAGGCGACTACAATCCAACCATTCGTTTGTGCATTGCCATTTGCAAAGCACTGGATAAAACTTTGGACGATTTATTTTGGGAGGTATGACCTATGAAAAGAAAAAATATCCGTTTACTCCCCCCGATTGCTCTTGACGAGCGTCAGAGACAGCAGATGTACCAAATTGAACACCGTGGTTTTTGGTTTGCATACTTTGGCATCTTAGCCTTGCTGCTGTTGGAAATTCTCACCAACGCCTCTGGCATATTGATCGGCTGCACCACGGTTCTGCTGCTTGCCCTCAGCATATACATGGAATGTTGCTGTATTCGCCGCGGCTTATGGGATTGGCGTCTCAAGCCCAACCCGAAAAGCAATGCCTTGATGAGCATGATTGGCGCTGTCTGTATCTTTGTCTTTACGCTGCTCGTTTACACAAAAAACGGCTATTTTGTCAATTCTCCTGCGCTGATGTACTTATGCGCCCTGATTGCCGCCTTCTTTACGTTTATTCTGACTTTTGCTCTGTTGTCTGTCACCGCTCACATATGCAACAAACGCAATGCGCGCTTAGACGAAGCGTGTGAAGAGGATGAGGAGGAATAATCTCATATTTTCCTGTTAAATTTCCGGCAACCATGCTATACTAAAGTTGTTTGAAAGTAAATTTCTCACAGGAGGCAAAAACGCGATGGAAAAGAAAATTCCTGTCCGCAGCGAAGCGGACCCGAAATATACTTGGGCATTGGAAGATGTCTATGCAAACAACGATGTATGGAAAGCAGATTTGGAAAAAGCCCGTGCCCTGCCGGCACAGCTCGCCGCATATAAAGGCCATTTGGGTGACAGCGCACAGAAATTGTTGGAGTTCTTACAGCTCGGTGATGGCATCAGCGTATTGTTTGATTCGCTGTATGGCTATGCACAGCGCAGAAGCGATGAGGACACTGCCAATTCTCTGTATCAGGGCATGACTTCGCAGGCAATGAGCGCCATGGTCGCTGTCGATGCGGCAAGCTCTTTTGAAACACCGGAACTGCTTGCCATTCCGGATGACAAGCTGGAGCAGTTTTATCAAGAAGAACCGGCATTGGAAACCTACCGTCTGGCTCTGACCCGCATCCGCAGCAAGCGCGCACATATTCTCTCGGATGCCGAGGAAAAGCTGCTCGCTGCCGCCGGAGAGATGTCACAAGCACCGGACAGCGTCTATTCTGTCTTTGCCGATGCCGATTTGAAATTTCCGTCAGCAACCGACAAGGACGGCAATTCTCATCCGGTCACGCATGGCACTTATATTCCGCTCATGCACAGCGCTGACCGCATTTTGCGCAAATCTGCGTTTGCATCGCTGTACAGCGTGTACGGTCAGTTCCGCAACACAGCCGCTGCGCTGCTCTCCGCACAGGTCAAGCAATTAAAGTTCTATGCCGATGCCCGCAAGTATGATTCTACGCTGCAGGCATCGTTGGACGGAAACTATGTGCCGACCGAAGTATACACCAATCTGATTTCTGCGGTACACGAAAACATGGCGCCGATGTATCGCTATGTCGATTTGCGCCGCAAGCTGCTTGGTGTCGATGAACTGCACATGTATGATCTGTACACGCCGATTGTCAGCGATGTGGATGTCAATATTCCTTATGAAGAAGCCAAACAGACCGTATATGACGCCCTCGCTTGTATGGGTGATGACTATCGTGCGATTCTCAAGGAAGGCTTTGACAATCGCTGGATTGATGTTTATGAGAACGTCGGCAAATGCTCCGGCGCATATTCTGCCGGTCTGCGCAAGCATCCGTATGTCCTGCTCAATTATTCGGGCACACTGGACAGCATGTTTACGCTGGCACACGAAATGGGTCATGCGATTCATTCGTATCTGTCCAACAAGCATCAGCCGGTTGCCTATTCCAATTACAGCATCTTTGTCGCTGAAGTTGCCTCGACCTGCAACGAAGCTCTGCTCATGCAGCACTTACTCAAGACAACCAAGGACAAAAAGCGCCGTGCGTATCTCATCAACTACTTCTTGGAGCAGTTCCGCACAACGCTGTATCGTCAGACCATGTTTGCAGAGTTCGAACTGGAAATCAACCGCCGCAACGAGCGCGGCGAAAGCCTGACAGCGGAATCCCTCAATGCCCTGTATCACGAGCTGAATCATCAGTACTTTGGAGATGATATTGTCATCGACAAGGAAATTGATCTGGAATGGGCACGCATTCCGCATTTCTACTACGATTATTATGTGTATCAGTATGCGACCGGTTACTCTGCCGCTATCGCGCTGTCCCGCCGCATTCTCAAAGAAGGTGCTCCGGCAGTCAAGGACTATATTCATTTTCTGTCCGGCGGCTGCTCAACCGACCCGATTTCTCTGCTGCGCGGCGCCGGTGTTGATATGGCATCGACTGCACCGATTCATGATGCCCTGCAGCTGTTTGATGAGCTGATTACCGAAATGGAACAACTGATGGAGGAGTAAACTTCTCTGATAAAGCAGAATCTCCCGCACACTGGATTTCCGGTGTGCGGGAGATTTTTATATGTATAAAATATTTTCTAGCCTTCACTGTGCGTCAAGAACGCCCAATCTTTTTAATCTGCTCCGCACAGCTGATATGCTCCGCTTTAGTGCCATAGCAATTTCACTCATTGGCAGTGACTTTTCATACAGAGCAATCAAACAATCATCTTGTTCCTTTGTCCACGGAGCTCCCCGCATTTCTGCTCGCTCATGTTTGACAGCCAGAATGGCGTCCAGATTGTCTATCATAAAATGTTGTGCCGCTGTATTGTAAACAACTACATGATAGATGCCGGCATTACCCGTTCGTTCTTCTATGGAAATTCCATTTTTTATGCCGCTTTCTGTCGGTCGCCTTGTGCGCTCTCCGTCCAGTGCAGACGTAAATTCCAGCATTCCAATTTCAATAAGCCACGCAGAAATATCATCGTATGTGAGCTTTTGCCTATTTTCCTCATTCACCAGAGCGTTCACTCGCTTTGCAATTTCACTGGCTGTAATCGGTATTTCCGAATAAACAAACCGATTTCTTTGCTCTAACGAAACTTTCAACGGCAGTTTGGGATAGTTCTTACCAACCGTGTTCGGCTTCGTTCCACCGTTTTCAATCACTTGTCGCAGCACATCAGATACAAAAAAGAAGCATCTTGATAGGCGAACTTGATTGACAATATCTTCATCCGGCACCACGGTGTCATCAAGGGGATTGATTCCGTTCGCCAACTTATCCATATACATTTTGGCGCGTTTAATTTTTTCAAGTTCCGTCATATATGCTTCCCTCCCATACGGATAGACAAAAAATGCTCTGCCATATACATAGCAGAGCATTTGATCTATTTCAGCTATCCTGCCCATGCATCACACAACACCGACTGTGTTGTTTATAATGATAACATATTTAGGCAGAGAAGGCAAAAGCTCAAGGCGTATTTTTACACCCACCGCATCATATCCTTTTTCATCCGTTTCATAATGCGCTTTTCCAGTCGAGAAATATACGATTGTGAGATGCCGAGCAGATCCGCCACCTCTTTTTGCGTATGTTCTTCTCCGTCTGTCAGGCCGAACCGCATACAGATGATGGTTTTCTCGCGCTCCGGCAGGCGGTTGAGTGCCCGATGCAGCAACTGCCGATCCACATCGTCTTCTACCGGCCGAATGACGCAGTCGGGTTCTGTGCCGAGAATGTCCGACAACAGCAATTCATTTCCATCCCAGTCCGTGCTCAGCGGTTCATCAAAGGACACCTCGGTTTTCTGTCCGGAAACCTTGCGCAGGTGCATCAAAATCTCATTTTCGATGCACCGCGAAGCATAGGTTGCCAATTTGGTCTTTTTCTCCAAATTGTATGTCTCAATCGCTTTGATTAACCCAATTGTTCCAATGGAGATCAAATCTTCCATGTGAATGCCGGTATTTTCAAACTTCCGCGCAATGTACACGACGAGCCGCAAATTGTGTTCGATGAGCCGATCTCGGCAGGCTCGATCTCCCTGCTGAAATCCCCGCACCGCTTCCGCTTCCTGTTGTACCGTGAGCGGCGGTGGCAAAACAATCGAGCTTCCAATGTAAAAGATACCTGTTTCCGACGGAAGCAATCCCAGCCGGCACAAAATTCCCCGCAGCTTTTCCCAAATTCGCATACCCTTCTCCTTTCACGGTTCAATGAGTCCGTCAAATTCTCCGGAGCAGATATCCGCCGCAGAAATCGCCGTCATGCAGTCATATGCCGTGCCGTTCGCCCGTCTGACGGCATCCGGATGAAAGCATGGCAGCAATCCCCCGCCACCAACGCTGTGAAATGACACGAGCCGCCATCCCGTCAGCCCGCTGCGCTGTGCTTGCTGCACCAGCTCGGCAGCATTGTCCTGTTTGAGTTCTCGCGGCACAAACCGCTGCTGTTCCGGTAAAATCCGAATCGCGGCGTCCCGTGTCAGCAGCAGCACAGGTTTTCCCGTCATCGGATCACACAGCGTGTTTCCGCTGTCCACCAACAAAAAAATCTGTGCTTGTTTTCCCTCGCAGCAGATGGAAACGCGTTCTCCGCGCGGCCGATTGCTTTTCGCCTGATTGCGAAAAACAAAACAGCTCAAGCCATATGCCAGCAGCGC
>OLPV01001535.1_pt1 | contig 16893 bp, 13 predicted proteins | sample 1671961 | NCBI WGS metagenome assembly OLPV01 (sample SAMEA3136630, study PRJEB25190) | human gut metagenome | biome: human gut; feature: human-associated habitat; material: faeces | place: Austria | collected 2013
AAGCTGTCCGGCTGCAAATATACTTCTTTGACGGCGGTTCCCTCTTCGCCTGTATCTTCATAGCGAAGGGCAATGCGTCCGTTTTCCTGCCACACCTGCTTGGGCACACCCGTCTGCAGGTCATGCAGCAAATATGTTGTGACATCTGCCGGTGTCAGTCCCTTTTTGTCCGGCATCGCGGTCTCCAGCTCGGCATCGTCATAGCAAAAGACATAGTCTTCTCCCGCAATGACCGCTCGGATGCCCGCTACAGATTCCGGCTTTTGAATTTCCAATTCGGCTGTATTCGTGTCTTTGTGATACGTGTATTGGATTTGATACTCCATCGCATATTCATCCAAATTCGATGTGATGTTTGAGATCAATTCGATGGTCTGCGCACCACGATATGCCTCCTGCACAGCCGCTGCCAATTGGGTCGGGTCGCTGACGGCACAACAGCCGCACAGCAGCGACACAACAAGCAGGCTGCTCCAAATCCGTTTCAAGCGGTGTTACCACTCCCTGGAGTTGAGCGGTTTGAGTACCCGTGGAATATACCGCAGCATATCCGTCGGCGTCATACCAAATTCTCCGATGTCGTTGGCGCACAAATCGCCCGCCCGACTGTGAATATATGCGCCGCAGGCAGCCGCCGCGAGCGGGTCCAGCCCCTGTCCCAACAGAGACAGAATGATGCCGGACAGGACATCTCCGCTCCCGCCCTTTGCCATGCCCGGATTGCCGTGCACGTTTTGATACAGCGCACCGTGCGGGTCTGCAATAATCGTCCGATGTCCCTTGAGCAGCAGCACACAGCGGTGCTTTCCGGCAAAGGCGGATGCCATTGCCTCCCGATGTTCCGTCGACGGAACATCACAGATGCGCTCAAATTCATGCGAATGCGGAGTCAAAATCACAGGGTACTTTGCTTTCTCCACTACATCTATATGTCCTGCCAGTGCATTTATGCCATCTGCATCAAGAACCAGTGGGCATTCTGCCTGTTCGATGATGGTTTTGACCGCCTGTGTCACACCCTCGCTGATACCGAGACCCGGTCCTGCCAAAATCGCCGCACGGCGATCCAGAGACGGCAGACAATCCGCCGAAATTTTTCCGTCTGCGCCGGTTTCCAGCAGTACAAACGTCGGCTCATTGAGCTTTGCCGCCAAAATCGGATAAATACAGGACGGCAGTGCCAGCGTGACGATGCCGGAGCCGGTGCGCACAGCTGCCTGCGCCGCAAAAAACGGAGCGCCGATGTAATCCCGACAGCCGCAAACGGCAAGCACACGGCCATAGGTATTCTTATCGCTCTCCGGCTCGCGCGGGTGCATATGCTGCGCGAGATATTCCCAATCAATCGTTTTCATGTGTTGTCTCCTGTGCATCGCCCAGTAAAATTGCCGTTGCCGTAGCATATTCCCGACAGTGCGAGATGCTGAGCAGGAAATTCCCCTGCGGCTTGTGCACCTGCGGCGCACCCAATGCATCGTGTGTAATCTCGATGTCTTTCAAGTTCAGTCCGCGCTGAAACCCTGTGCCAAGTGCCTTGGCAACCGCTTCTTTGGCGCAAAACAGACCGGCAGCGGATTCCGCTTTGTTTTTCGCTTTGGTCTCCAACCACGCTTGCTCCTGCGGCGTAAACGTGTGACTGACAAATCGTTCGCGCTGAATGGCACGCCGAATGCGTTCGATTTCGATGATGTCGGTTCCCAATCCTATCACGGTTCCCCCTCCAATCCTTTCTTATTTTATCACCTTTTATTTGGTTTGTCTGCATCACCCTGAGAGAGATTTCAAATTTTTTCAAATAAATTTAAAAAATTGAAAAATTATTGTTGACACAACGCAAATTCCCTGCTATAATAACAAACGTTGCAGCGAAGAGTTGCAGCGAAAAAAATCGAGGTGTGGCTCAGTTTGGTAGAGCGCTGCGTTCGGGACGCAGAGGCCGTGGGTTCAAGTCCCGCCACCTCGACCATCTTTATACAGAGCAGAAATTCTGCTCTGTTTTTTTGTTGCCGTCAGCCGCCCGTTTCATTCTTCCCCGCCGCTATTGAAAATTCTCCGGATATATGATATGATTCCAAAAGATATCATTTGGAAAGGAATCTCTCATTTATGACTGATAAGAACTTTAGCATCACTTTGGGCGAGTACAAAGGCATCAAGCGTGCACCGATTACCGCCGATGTAACGAACGATGAAGTACAGGCTGCCATCAAGCAGGAACAGGAGCAGCGCGCCAAGATGCATGACGTAGAGCGTCCGGCACAGCTGGGCGATACCGCCGTTATCGACTTCGCAGGCTTCCTCGGTGACGAGCAGTTCGAGGGCGGCACGTCTGAGAACTATTCTCTGGCTCTCGGCTCCAACACCTTTATTCCGGGCTTTGAGGAGCAGCTGGTAGGCACCAGCGCCGGTGACGAAGTAGACGTCAACGTAACGTTTCCGGAAAACTATCCGGCAGGCAATCTGGCCGGTCAGCCGGTTGTGTTTAAGTGCAAGGTACACAAGGTACAGGAGCGCAAGCTGCCGGAGCTGAACGACCTGTTCGGCAAGATGTACGGCTTTGCAAACTACAAGGAATTTGAGCAGAACGTACACGATGCGCTGGTACAGCAGAAGGAGCAGGCAGCTCGTTCGCAGGTACAGAATGCTCTGCTGGAGCAGATTGTTGCAAACTCCGAAATCGACCTGTCCGACGAATTTGTAAACGCATTTATTGAGCAGATGCTCGCAACGGTTACGCAGGATCTGGCGCGTCAGGGCGCTTCTATGGAGCAGTATCTGGCATACCGCAACATCACTGACGAGCAGCTGCGCGCAGAGATGCGCCCGCAGGCTGAGGCTACCGGCAAGGCATCCGCCGTTCTCGCTTCGATTGCTCAGCAGGAAGGCATTGTCATCACCGACGAGGACGTTGACAACGACGTTCGCCGCATGGCTATGATGTACCAGATGGACTATGACAAGCTCGCCGGCACCATGGACGAGGCTGCACGCGAGAGCGTTCGCAACAGTCTGGAAATTTCCAAGGCTCTGCAGCTGGTTTTTGATGCTTCCATCGAAGAGTAATTACAGATACGCTGTAAGAGGACGTCTGTCACGGCGTCCTCTTTTCTCTGCACACAACGGGAGGTTGTTTTTATGCTGCGTATGATCGCATTGGATTTGGACGGCACGCTGCTGCGCTCGGACAAGACGCTCTCTGCACGCACCAGACAGGTTTTAGAGTCCTATATTGCAAAGGGCACGCATGTCGTCGTGGCGAGCGGCCGTTCCTATGATTCGCTGCCGCAAGAGGTACTCTCCGTCCCCGGCATAGATTACGCCATCACATCCAATGGCGTGGTGATCTGCCACCGTCCGACCGGCGAAAAACTGTTTTATTCCCCGCTCAAGCCCGCGTGTACACAGCAGCTGCTCTCCCTCATTCAAACGCATCATGCCGAGTTTGAAGTGTTTTTAGACGGCGTGCCGTATGCAGATGCAGCGTTCGTGTCGCACCCCACCGCATACGGCTTGCCGGACGCTGCGACACAGTACATTCAGTCGACACGCAAGCCGGTTGAAAACCTGCTCTCATTTACACAGGAGCACATACAGGAATTAGACTGCTTGGATTTTATCACCATTGACCAGCAAAAGCGAAAACTTTTGTCGCAGCAGCTCGAGCAAATTTCGGGGATTTACGTGACATCCTCCGTCCCGCACCTGCTGGAAATTTCCGATGCATCCGCCGGAAAAGGCGCGGCTCTGCGCCGCTTGGCACAGCATTTGGATATTCCGCGCGAACAAATCGCGGCGTTCGGCAATGAGGAAAACGATTTGGATATGATCGCATTCGCCGGTGTCGGCGTTGCGGTTGCCAACAGTCCGGCACATGTGCGCGATTGCGCGAATTTTGTCACGGGAAGCAACGATGAGGACGGCGTTGCGGATTTTTTGGAACGGTATTTGACACAGCAGTAAAAAAAAGTCTCGTTTGGTTTTCACCAAAACGAGACTTTTTTTATAATTTTTCTTACGCTTCAAACGCCTGCTTGATGCTATTGTAATGCAGGAACTTATCCTGCTCAGCCAGCTTTTTGATTGTGTCCAAATCGGCAAACTGGAAGCCCATGGCCTCCGCCGTCTGAATATGCACATCTTCCTCCTTGACGTCCATCTCGAAGCGATAGATGTCTACAAAATAGTTGTCGCCCTCGTCCGGATTGATGCGCTGATATGAGAACAAATAACCGCCGTCTGCGCCTGTGACATCCAAACCGGTCTCTTCCCAGATTTCGCGCTGAATTGCCTGTGCGGAGGTCTCTCCTGCCATTACGCCGCCGCCGGAAACTTCCCATGCATTCATCGACCGCACCCAGTGCGTGGGCTGCACCGTCGGCGCCCATGCCTTGGTCATCACACGCTGGGTAATCAAAAACTTGCCGTCCGGCCGGCGAATGACGCCGAGCACCGTCAAATGAAATTCTCCCGGCTTCATATGCCAGTCGTTCTTTTTCATTGTTCGTCCGGTCGGCTGTTTATTTTCATCATAAATGTCCCATAATTCCATAATTTGGCACTCCTGTTCTGTTTTTCCCGTAAAGATACCTTTTTATTATACGTCTGTTCAGGAAAATCAGCAAGTATAATTCACAAAAAATCCCAAAAAACGTGAAGGGTACGCTTATCCTGTATACTTTGCATAATTTTAGCATATGATCATTGGAATTTCCTTGACATTTTGACAAAACAGAAGTATAATAAACACAAGTCAAAAGGTTACTGGATATGACATATCCGGCAGCCAAATCAGGAGGTGTTCCTATGTATCCTATCATCACTATCAGCCGTGAGTTCGGCAGCGGCGGTCATTCCATTGGTCAGGCTGTTGCAAAAGAGCTTGGCATTCCGTTTTATGACAGCGTTATCGTTGAGGAAGCTGCAAAAAAGAGCGGCTACTCTACGGATACCGTCGTAGAAGATGGAGAATACACAACGCTCTCTCAGACATGGTTCAGCTCTAACGCAGCATACAATGTCAATTACCTGTCTCCGCAGGATAAAATATTTGAGGCTCAGCGCAATGTGATTCTCGACTTGGCAGAAAAGGGTCCGTGCGTTATCGTCGGACGCTGTGCCGATTACATTCTCGACACCGCCAATATTCCGGCTCTCAACGTGTTCATTCACGCGAACATGGAGTACCGCAAGGCGCATGTACTGGAGCGCTACGGCAAGACCAACGTGCCGATTGAAAAGCGTCTGCGCAAGAAGGACAAAGGCCGCAAGACCTACTATCGGTACTATACCGACCGCGAATGGGGTCAGTCCAACTATTATCACATCAGCCTTGACGCCAGCTATCTGGGCGAGCTGACCTGTGTGGACATCATCACCTCTGCCGCTCGCAGAAAGAATGAAAACAAGTAACTGTATACACAGCAGTGGCATCTGTCTTTTGAGACAGATGCCACTTTTTTATCTTTTTTGCCCGGATTGCAAATTTGCATTACTCCAACGGACCTGAAGGCAAACGATGGAAAAATCGCTGTCACGGCATATGATGCCAAGACGCTGGAAGGCTATCAGATTAAGGGCACGACCGAGTACATCACGGAAGGTGCAATTGTAGATACCTTTAAGAAGCAAGAAAGAACTGTAATTCACTTTGCATTTGCATTGTATTCATCCTCTTTTTCGACAATGACAGACAAGCCTCTGGCAATTGCTCTGCGATCCTGTCTCGGTGCACGAATCGCATCGTCTTCCGGAATATCCGAAGCCAAATGACTCTTGGAGCGAAGCAGCGGATTGATGAGCTTAAATGTCATCAGAACTAACCACAGCGTCGGAATGGTCATCAGCAAACCGCCCAGATTGAGCAGACCCTTGACCGCATCCACGCCGCCGGAAATAACCAGCAAATAAGCGACAATGGAAATCGCAATGCCAAGACCGATCTTCAATACCTTCGGCGGCTCGGAGTCAATTTCCTGCCCATGTACACACAGGGTAGACAGTGCAGAACAATTCGGATCTGCCAAAGTGATAAAGGACAGGCAGACAGTTACCAAAAACGCAAACTGTACAATCTTGCCAAACGGCATGCTGCCGAGAACCTGATACAGTGTTGTCTGCATCCCTTCCTGCTGAATCATTGCCCAAACATCGGTGATGCCAGAGGTCTGCACACTGATAATCTGACCGGCAAAAATAGCGATAAACAGGCAGCAGAACAGCGACGGAACCAAAACTTCAACAAGAACAAACTCTCGAACCGTGCGGCCTTTACCCATGCGAGCGAGGAACATGCCGATAACCGGTGCGTAAATAAAAAACGAATTCCAAAACGTGATTGGCCACTCATTTGCCCATTGGTCCTGCGGAACCATGGTATTATTGGTCGTAATTTTTTCCCAAAAATTATCCATCAGATTGCCGACAGCCTCTGATCCGATTTTACCGATAAACATCGTATCGCCGGCAAACAGCATGTACAGCATCAAAGCGAAGAAACATACCATACAAGCGGTGGACACATACGTAAGTCCCTTATTGATACCTGTTACACAGGAAACAATAAAAAACAGTGCAACTAGAACTGTGATAATCAGATACATCATCGCGCCTTGCGGAATGCCGAACACGGCATTGATTCCGCCGGAAATCTGCATGAGACCGGCTGCCATCGAGTTGGATACGCCACAGGCAACCGCATAGCCGCAAATGATATGCATAAACGTCGTCAAGCGCTTAGCGTTCTTGCCGCCTGTCAGCTCCAGCATCGGCGCCATCGACAGCGATTTTTGATAATTAAAGCACAGCAGCGCAAACGCCAGTGCCGGAAGCGTATAGATAAAGTACTGTACAAACGACCAGTCAAACATCGCTTGGCTAACCGCAAAGATTGCAGCTTCGCGGCTGCCGGCCGCCGCCTGAATCGCTGTCGGCGGCGTCATAAAGTGATACATCGGCTCACCCATTGCCCAGAACATCAAACCGCAGCCGATGCCGCTGCAAATGGACATCGAGAACCACTGCCAGTATGTGAAATCCGGCTTGGCATCTTTGCCGCCAATCTTGACATCACCCCATCGAAAAATGACAATGACAATACCAACAATGACACAAAATACAGCCAGCAGGTTGATCCACCAGCCGAAATTGTCACCTACCCAGTACAGCATGTTAGACATCGCCGCGCCAAATTGATTGGTAAAGAAAATACCGCAGACAATCTCTGCCAACAGAGCCGCTGTAATAACAATCAGCACGGGCTTATAAATTTTGCCTTTGGTTGTTGCGTGTTCCATTTTGTTTTCCTCTTTCTGTCTTTGTATTGAGCAATTTTCCGACGAACAGCTTTTGTACATGCAAGCATTTTTGCGTCCCAAAGCACGCTTGGTCAAAATGTAACAAAATGCCTCTTCCTCAGCAATCGCCCCTGAAATTTTGAACCGCCAGACAATTGATTTTTTCTATTTTTCCCGTTGGCGCATTCATTCTCTTCACCAATATATCAGCATATTTCGTGCCATTCAATATTTTTTCGCAAATATTTTTTTATTTTCTGTGCAATTGCTCCAAGTTTTGCTGTTTTTCGGCTTTTTTGCCCGCATCTCTCCCGTGTATTCCGCCATTCCTCTGATTTTTCGCTCTCTTTTTATTCTTTGCAAAAATCGCCAATATATTTTGCAAAAAAATAGCAATTTTTTGCACGTTACTGTTCCGCACAAGCATTTCCATATATTTTCAAACCATCAAAAAGAGGACGAAACCCCAAACGGTTTCGCCCTCTTGAAGAAAGAAGAAAATCGGCAATTTATTCGCCGTAAATCTTGGCTGCATGATAGCCAATGCCCAGCGTCTTATACATATATTCGCAAGACTCGCGCAGTCCCTTCATTTCCAGCTCGCGGCCTTCTTCAATGCTGTATCCGGACAACGGCAGCTCAATTTCCAAATCAATCGTATCCAGCTGTGCCGGTGCCTGCTCGCGCAGAATCTTCATAATTGCGACACAGTCTACGTTGCCCTGTCCAATTGCCGTACCCAAAGAATGGGTGCCATCCGGATCCGCAAATACGCGGTTATCACAGAAATGGATGCAGTTGGCATACGGAGCCATCTTGCGCACGCACTCCTCAATGCCTTCCATCAGCATCAGCGAGTTAATCGTATCGCAGCAGGCGCCAATCTGCGGATGTGCCAATTCCTTCACCAGCCAGATAACTTCATCGGAGAACAAGTCGCAGTGATTCTCAATGGAAATCTGCATGCCATATTTTTCAATAGTCGGGATGTTCTTTCGGAAGTCCTCGGCAATGACTGCCAACTGCGCCATAACCGAAGCACACATGCAAGAGTGCGAAGATTTTTCCGGATGCTCTACGTCCGTGCTGTATTTTACCAGCTTGCAGCCCAGCTTGTGCGCAATTTCCAGAGAGTCCTCAATGGTGCAGTTTACACGCGGATCAGACGGAGCATTAAAGGAAACATTCAATTCCAGCTCAATTTCATGATCTTCTGCGTACTTACGGCACGCCGCCAAATGTTCATCTGAGGTGTCATTCTGGATGTCAACCAATGTAATGTGCAAAACATCCAGACCAACCTCTACAGCGATATCAACCAAATCGCGGAACGTCTTTACTTGCTCAAACGCATGATGCTCGCCATATTCCTGAAATCCCCAGCTTTCACCGAAGCCGGACAGATGCAGGGTGTAGCTGTGCATGCCAAGTTTAAATTTTCTATTCTGATGCTGTAACATAGTTTTGTCTCCTTTTTCCGTATATGTGTTTTCTACTCCCTGCCGACCTATGCGGCCGGCAGGGAAATGTCATTATTTTTCGTTGTAAACTGCCTCTGCCTTACCTTCTGCAATCAGATCCTTATTGATGTCCATCCACAGATCGACATTCTTGATACCCAGCTTTTTCGGGTTGAAATACGGAACCTCAATGCCTGCCTTGAGCTGCTGGAAGAAGTCATCATATATCTTCTTTACATTTGGCAGCAGGAAGATCAGCGCAATCAGGTTGAGCCAAGACATAATCGCAAACATGATTTCGGAGATTGCCCATGCGGTCGATGCCGTTACATTGCTCCAAATAAAGAAGAAAATCGGCATGATAATGCGAACGCCCCAAATCAAGGTCTTACGAGTCTTGTCATTTGCTTTTCTGGTCAAATATGCCAAGCCGGACTCGCCTTCATAGTAATAAGCAATGCAGGTGGAATATGCGAAGCAGGTCAGTGCAATCGCAATGATGATGCCGCCGATAACCGGCAGTGCAGTGTTTGCAGCCTCCTGCACCCAAACAACACCTGCCGTCATGCTGTCAGCCTGTGCCTGCATCTGTGCAGAACCGGCACCGATATACTTAAAGGTTGTGCCGTCTGCGTTCAGAACGTTAAAGCAATCGGTCACAAGAGCCATAATACCGGAACATGCACAAACAGCAACGTCAATGTATACGGAGAAGGCGTTTACCAGACCCTGATTGGCCGGATGCGGCGTCTCAGCAGCTGCTGCAGACGGCGGTGTCTCGCCAAAGCCGGAGCCGGAAGAGTTTACGGCACGCTTTACGCCGTAGGAGAATGCTGCGCCCAGCATACCGCCGAATATCGCGTGTCCGCCGCCGAATGCACTGCTGAACATCATAGCCAGCGTCGGGCCAACGTTGCTTGCATGTGTAATCAAAACAATAATCGTAATAATCAGATAGCCAATGGTCATGAACGGAACGATAATCGTCGAGAACTTTGCGATGCGGCGCACGCCGCCGGAAATGACCATGAACAGCAAAACTGCAATAATCAGACCAACAATCCAGTGCGGAGCACCAAAGCTGTTTTCCATTGCCATTGCAATGTTATTTGCGGACGGACCGGTTACAAGGAACGGAACGCCGATTGATGCACACAGAGCAAACAGGACTGCAAAAATTTTTCCAAGCGGTTTGAACGGAATGCCATGCTCCATGTAGAAGTATGGGCCGCCGCGGTACTGACCGTCCATGCGGACTTTATATAACTGACCAAGGCTGTTCTCTGCGAATGCGATAGCAGAGGTTACCAATGCGGTAATAATCATCCAAATAACTGCGCCCGGACCGCCATACATAATGGCTACCATGACGCCGCCGATGTTGCCAACCGCCACGCGGTACGCTGCTACGGAACAGAACGTTTCGAATGCAGACAAGCCTTCCTCAGAGCTTTCACCCTTTGTGAGAAGTTTCCACTGCAGCTTAACATTTGTGACGTTGCCGAATTTGATTGCAATACAATAAATCAGCGCCAAACCAAATGTCAAGATAATCAGCGGAGTTGCCCACAAAATGTTGTCGATTTGCATAATCAGTGCAGAAAAATCCATTCTGGTTTTCTCCTTTCGATTCCCATCTTTTTCTCTTTACTTACATCACACTGCTGTCCTTTCCGAAATAAAAATCTTCCTCCTTCTGCTACGATTAACAGCCGTGTGTGTCGCTGTACCCTACGGAGCAATTCTCCCAAAAAGTTTCCTACATCTTTTTTTGAGGTGCAGCGTCTTTACCAAAATAGATGCAATCGCCGTGCCAAAAAACCATGTGATTGCACAAAAATTCAACAAGAAATTTATTTTTGTGAATTTTGCCGTTTTATTTTGTAAGTATTTTGTGCAAATCTAACAAGTCCCGCTTTTTTCTTTGTTTTCTCTTGACGGTATTTCATTGGCTTTTGCAGAATCCTTTTGCACTTCTTTGCACAATTTTTTTGCACGGTGCATGTGTCTTTTGCATCCCATGCAAAAAATCACAGCACGCGCCATATTCCTTTGCGCCTCCCCGCCTGATTTTTTTGCATGATTTCTGTGAAAAGCTGAAAATATCCGTCTGCATGCCAACAGACGGATATTTTGAAGAAGTTATAGTTCTTTTACGTTGATGCCGTATTTTCGAATGCGATACTGTAGGCTCTGGCGGCTCATTTTGAGCACACGCGCCGATTCTGAGATGTTTCCTCCGTTTTCCTTGAGAATCTTGCAAACCGCATTGCGCTCTACGTCTTTCATTGTGCTGTTCAGCGATGTTCCCGCCCGCGGTGTCGGTGCAGACACCGGTTTTATCTTGTGCATCGGCTGCACATCCTGCATATACGCCGGAATATATTCCGGTGTAATCAGCGATTCATCATCCGGCAAAACGTTAATGGCGTGCTCGATGGCGTGCTCCAATTCCCGCACGTTGCCCGGCCAGTCATATGCTTGGAATAAATCCAGTGTTGCCGGATCCAAATCCCGTGCATTGCGCGAGAGCTTTGCATTGCACTTCATAATGAATTGTTTTGCCAGCAGCGGAATATCCTCTTTTCGTTCGCGCAGCGGCGGAATCGCAATGTTGACAACACCCAAGCGATAAAATAAATCGCGGCGCAGCTTGTTTTCATCAATTGCTTGCTGCGGCGGAACATTGACGTTGGATAACACGCGCACATCAACATGAATCTCGGAACTGCCGCCGACACGGCGCACCATGCCGTCTTGCAGCACGCGCAGCAGCTTTGCTTGTAAATTGATATTCATGGAGTTCAGCTCATCCAACAGCAGCGTGCCGTTATTTGCCTGCTCAAAATATCCCTGCCGACGCTCCGCGCCGGTATATGCACCTTTTTCCGTGCCAAACAGCAATCCTTCCAGCAGATTTTCCGGTATGGCCGCACAATTGATTGCCAAAAACGGACCATTGGCGCGGCGGCTGGCGTTGTGAATACTCTGCGCAAGCAGCTCCTTTCCGGTTCCGGTCTCGCCGTAAATCATCACCGAGGAGTCGGATTTCGCCGCCTGCCGGCATTGCTCTATCATGTTTTCCATCACCGCGCTGATATGCATGATATCATCAAAATGGTAGCGCGCAGACAATGCACTTTTTCCGCTGTTATGTTTGCTCGGGTCGCTTTGCGCGATGAGCTTTGCTTGGAGTTCCACAATTTTTTTGTTGAGAGAATCCACTGCACTCCAGTCTTTCATGATGCTGTATCCGCCCAACACCTGACCATTTTGCACGATTGGATATGTATTGGACGTAATGTCCACATTTTTGTTATAACGCGTGGTATAAATCTGCCGCCGTCCCAGATAAATCTGCTTTTTTCGAATGGCCTGCGGAATAATCAAGCTTTGACCGTCCAGCGGTTCATACACTTTTTCGTTCTTTTCTCCGATGACATCGCTCGGCACGACCTCATCCATTTGAATACAGGCGTTGTTCAAAAAATTGATGCGCGTCTCCTCATCGCACATGACCACCGCGTCACTGACCTGCTCCAGCGCATGCTCGAACATATCGCACTGTGCGTCGCGCGTCGCCGTCCGAAACACAACCAGCCGGCAGTTTGCCGGCAAATCCTCCGCAGACGGCGCAGGACACCGCAGCAAATATTCATTGAAGCCCATATACGCATAGATTTTCTGCTCCGGCTCCAAACATAGCGGCGATGCAATGTCGGATAGTTTCTTTCCGATCAGCCAATGATGCTCTGAGCCGTGCAGCAATCTGATTCCCACTTCATTGACCTCGCGAATGACCCAGTTTTCCGTCACGAGCACAGCTCCCATTCCGCACTCGGACAGTACCTTCATAATCTCTTGATATCTCATTTCAAACCTCCTATCCCCCAAGACTTTTTATTGTTCTTGTGACAGGACACCGATTTTCTCTATCAGCGACTATCATTCACTGACTTTCAGTCATTATACCTCTTTTTCCTCCGAATTGCAATATTTTTTTGCAGCCTACGATTTTTGCAGGCTGCGAAGCGCTGTGCGGCTGACAACGACATACGCCGTCAGCACCATGGTTCCAGTTAAAATCCATGAAATCGGATAAACGCTGAACAGAATCGGTAAAACATGATGCGCGGGCACAACGGTATTGACCCAAATCACACGGAAAACACAGGTGCCGAACACCGTGAGTAGCGCCGGCGTCAGCGAGTGCCCGTATCCGCGCAGAACCGAGCCGCTGATCTCATATGAGCATGCCAGACATTGCAGCAGCAAGACAGTCTGCATGCGCTGCGCCGCAGAGGCTGCCGCTGCGGCATCCGTTGTGAACAGTCCAATCCACAAATCCCGCCCCAGATAAAAGAATACATCCAGTGCCAGACAGATGAATACGCCGCACAGCATACAGATGCGGAACACACGCTTGCATCGTTCCGCCTTTCCCGCACCATAGTTTTGGCTTGTAAACGTGACAGCGGCGGAATTAAATCCCATAAATGCAAAGCAGGTGATGTATTCAAAGTTCATCGAAATGGCAGAGCCTGCGACAACGGCAGAACCAAATGTATTGACCGCCGCCTGAATGCACACATTGGAAAAAGAAAAGACCATGCCCTGTACGCCCGCCGGAATGCCGATGCGCAAAATTGTCCGCAGCACGCTCCCATGCACGGCAAGTTTTTTCGGATGAAATCGAATCTCCTCCGCTTCATGCATGAGAAAGTACAGTACCATCATGCAGCTGATGACATTGGCAAGTACGGTTGCCAGTGCAACGCCTGCCACGCTGAGATGGAAGCCAACGACAAACACAACATTGAGTCCAGCATTGATACAGCCGGAGACAATCAGGCAATACAGCGGGCGTTTGGTGTCTCCTTTGCTCCGCAAAATGGCGGCGGCAAAATTATATGTCATGATAAACGGCATGCCAAGACAATACACACGCAGATAGATAACCGCCAAGTCCAGCACATTTTTCGGTGTAGAAAGCAGCTGCAGCAGCGGCCGCGCAATGGCAATGCCGCACACCATCAGCAGCAAACCGCTGCATATCGCCAGCAACATCGTTGTGTGCACAACGTCCGGTATGCGTTCGCGCTTGCCCTTTCCGATGTAATTTGCTATGACAACATTGCTGCCGACGGAAATGCCGACAAACAAATTGATAAACAGGGATACCACAGAGGTGTTGGCGCCTACCGCCGCCAAGGCTTCGCTGCTGGCAAATCGTCCCACCACAGCTGCATCCACCGAATTAAACAACTGCTGCAGCATACTTCCCGCCGCAAGCGGCAGGGCAAACAGCAAAATTTTGTCCCACATCGAGCCGGATATCATGTCGATGCCGGTTTGTTTTTTAGATTTCATGTTAATAGATAAGCTTCTTTCTCATTTTATTCTGTTCCAGTATAGCATACACGTGTTCTTTTGACCAGACAAAAGAAAAGCAGCCGCTGTCTGTACGACAGCAGCTGCTTTCCAAAGATATTGGTGATTTTTATTATGCACGTAATTTAAGAAAGCTGCTGCATGACCCAATCCAAATCATTGGTTGTCTTGAGCTTTTCCAGAACCTCTTCATCTTCCAGCATATTGCAAATCTTTGCCAGAAGATCCATGTGTTCATCGCCGATACCAGCGATACCGAATACCAGCTGCGCTTTTTCCTTTCCGAAATTGACGCCGTCCGGATACTGCAGGAATACAATGCCGGTTTTCTTTACGGTGCCCTTCGCCTGACTGGTACCGTGCGGAATGGCAACGCCCATGCCCATATATGTCGTGACAAGTTTTTCACGCTCCTGCATCGCCGGAATATAGCTCTCATCAACATAGCCGAGCTGAACGAGCAATTCACCTGCTGCCTGAATGGCTTCCTCTTTGGATACCGATGTCTGATTCAGGCGCACGCCTTCCCGACAGATGACTTGTTTTCCCGCAATCGGAGATGGTGTCTGTTGTTCTTCCCGCTGCGGTGCAGCAGCGTCTACCTTCTGCAGCATTTCATACAGCGCATCCAGTGCCGGATCTGCCAAGAAATTTTCAATCGTGACCAGCTTTGCCTGCGGCGCACACTTCCGTGCGCGCTCTGCCAGCGTTGCCTGTACAACAGCAATGTTGCAGTCTGCCGGAATATTGTCAACAGAGGTATTGCTTACTTTGATATCCGGACGAACGCCCTTTAAGCGATTTCTAAACTTGGTTGCGCCCATAGCAGAAGAGCCCATGCCTGCATCACAGGCGAAGATAATCTTCTGTACATCGGCTGCGCTACCGATTTCCGCCGGAGCAGCCTGTCCCTTGGATTCCGCCTTCATTGTAGCCATCTGATTCTGCGCATCTTCCAGATTCTTTCCGCCCGCCATTCTGACGATCGGAGAAGCGATTGCAAACGAAATACCGGCTGCCAGCAATACGCCAATGATAACCTTCCACAGATCGCTGGTCGGCGTCATCATCAGGAATGCAATAATAGAACCAGGAGATGCCGGACCTACCAGACCGCAGTTTGTCATGCTGAACCAGAAAATCGCTGCCATGTTGCCAACAATCGGCGCAATGATAACCAGCGGGTTCATCAGGATGTACGGGAAGTAAATCTCATGAATGCCGCCGAGCAGATGAATGATGACGGCGCCCGGTGCGGACTGCTTGGTTTTTGCGTCCTTGCAGAAAAACATGTATGCGAGCAGAATGCCAAGTCCGGGACCCGGATTTGCTTCCAGCATGTACATGATAGACTTTCCGGTCTCCGCTGCGTCAGCTGTTGCCAGCGGAGTGAAAATGCCATGATTGATGGCGTTGTTGAGGAACAGTACCTTTGCCGGCTCAATAAAAATTGCAACCAGCGGCAAAACACTGTGAGAAACCAGAATGTGTACACCGGCTGCGAGCACAGTCAAAATAACGCTCATGACCGGACCGACAACTGCATATCCCAAGATGGCGAGAATCATGCCGATAATGCCAGCCGAGAAGTTGTTAATCAACATCTCGAAGCCTGCCGGTATATGTCCTTCCATCTTTTCGTCAAACTTCTTGATGCAGAAGCCGCCGAGCGGGCCCATCACCATGGCTGCCATCAGCATCGTAATGGACGTATCACTCATAATTGCGCCGATGACGGCAATGGGACCAACAACGCGGCCTCTGTCGCCGCCGACCATCTTGCCGCCAGTCGATGCAATCAGAATAGGAATCAAATACGTCAGCATAGGGGAAACCATGCTGTTGAGTTGCTTGTTTGGAATCCAGCCTGTATCAATAAACAGTGCTGCGAGGAAACCGAACGCAATCAGCGCTCCAATATTCGGCATAACCATGCCGGATAGAAATTTACCAAATTTTTGTACCCTATTTTTCATGTCAGACCTCTCTTATCCTATACAGCGGGACAATAAACGGTACAATTGCAGGTTATAAAACAGGAATCCGATGTCGTTCACATTCCGCCAGAACGTCCTGCGGAAGATGTCCGTCGGAAATCACCAGATCGACATCCGCCATCGAGCAAATGGAATAGCTTCTCTTCACGCCTACCTTGGAGGAATCCATCAAAACGATGACCTGATCCGCCTGCTTCATCGCCTGATACATGATGGTCATTTTTTCAAATGATGCCTCGGCACTGCGCTCATTCTCACTCATATCCGCATTACGGACAATCTCCCAAACTTCACGATTCTGTAAAACTGCCTGTTCCTGCAATTCTCTCAGTGTATGATATCCTGCTGTCATATACCTGTACCCCATTTTTCGTTATCTGTTATCTGTTTTACGCCGTAAGTCCCGGGAAATAAGTCACTTTCTGTACGCCTTCTACTCCGGCAAGCCATACAATTCCATCCTCCGGAATCAACTGGTCACACTCAACTACCATCACCGCCTGCTGTCCTTTTGCAGAACGGTACACCTGCATGGTTGCAATATTGACATTCTTCTTAGCTAACATGGAAGTTACCGCCACGATACATCCGGGCTGGTCGATATTATGCACGATCAACGTCGGACATTCTCCGGAAAAACCGGTATTGATACCATCAATTTTATCAATGCTGATCCGTGAACCTCCGATAGAAGAAATCTGAACCTCCGTCTGCTTTCCGCTAATGCCATTCAGACAGATTACTGCCGTATTC
>OLPV01001537.1_pt1 | contig 16879 bp, 9 predicted proteins | sample 1671961 | NCBI WGS metagenome assembly OLPV01 (sample SAMEA3136630, study PRJEB25190) | human gut metagenome | biome: human gut; feature: human-associated habitat; material: faeces | place: Austria | collected 2013
CTCGACGTTGATGGACTCGCCGTGGCAGCGCAGCACGGGCACGCGCACGCAGGTAGCAGCCACCCGCACGCCCTCGTCGCCCATAATCTTCTTCGTTTCCGCGACCATCTTCCACTCTTCCTTCGTGGAATCGTCGTCCAGGAACACGTCGATGTGCGGGATGGTGTTGAACGCGATGCGGTGCTTGAACGCCTTGATGGTCAGCTCGTCCTCGAGCTTGCCGTCCAAAAACTCGCGCGTCTGATCGTACAGCTCGGCCATGGCCGGGGCGCCGGCGCCGGATGCGGCCTGGTACGTGGAGACCACCACGCGGGTGATGCGAGCCAGGTCGTAGAGCGGCTTGAGCGCGACCACCATTTGGATAGTGGAGCAGTTCGGGTTGGCGATGACGCCGTTATGCCAGCTCACGTCGCCGGGGTTCACCTCGGGCACCACCAGCGGCACATCCTCGTCCATGCGGAACGCGCTGGAGTTGTCGATCATGACGGCGCCATGGGAGACCACGGCCTCGCGCATGGCCTTCGAAACGGAACCGCCGGCGGAGAACAGCGCGATGTCGACGCCCTCGAACGACTCGGGGGTCATCTCCTGCACGGTCAGCTCGCCTGCGGGAACCTGGCCGCAGCCCTTGAACGGCAGCTTCTTACCGGCGGAACGCGCGGAAGCCAGCGCGATGACCTTCGACGCGGGGAAATCCAGGTCGTGCAGCACATTCAAGAACTCGTTGCCGACGGCGCCCGTAGCGCCGCAAACCGCAACCACCGGGTTAGCCGGCATAACTTTCGTCCAAGCCATGAGGTCCTCCTCGTTCACGTTCCGGGTTGATATATCGTCAATGATGGGTGCTTTTGCGCCCCATATTGCCTTAAGGGATGCGCGCCGGTCCCTGCCTGCGCGCAATGGGAAAGGAGCCGCGGGATGCTTCGCACCCCCGCGGCTCCAAGCGGTCCGTTCGCCGTATGGCGCCTTCGGCACGTGAGCCCTTGGGCTCGCGAAGGCGGGGTGCCACGGTCGGCCGCAACGTCGAGCAGTCCGGCTGCCGTCAGGCAGACGGAGCTACAGCTACCTGCCCTTGTTCATCTTGGCGGCGATCTCCTCCGCGGACAGCTGCGTCTCCTCGAACACGCTGTCGGAGTCCAGGCCGAAGGCCGTGTGCAGGCAGCGCACCGCGGCAGCGGTCTGGGCGCCGTCGACCACCACGGACAGGCGGATGGGCGACGTGGAGATGGCCAGGATGTTGATGTTGTTCTCGCCGAGGGTCTGGAACGCCTTGGCGGCGATGCCGGGGCTGGACTTCATGCCCGTGCCCACGATGCTGACCTTGGCGATGTCCTCATCGACCACGTATTCGCGCGCGTTGACATCGGGAAGGATGCGCTCCACCGTCTCGCAGGCGCGCTTCTCGTCGGCGCCCGGGCAGGTGAAGCTGATGTCGGTGATGCCGTCCTCGGACACGTTCTGGATGATCATGTCCACGCTCACCTGGTTGCCCGCCAAGGCGCTGAACAGCTTGGCTGCGACGCCGGACATGTCGGGCACGCCGCGGATGGTGACCTTCACTTCCGACGTGTCGTGTGCGATGCCGGTGATGACGGCTTCCTCCATCATGTCGGTTTCCTCCTTGACATAGGTGCCCTCGGCGTCGGAGAACGCCGAACGGGAATGGATGACCACGTTGTACTTGCGGGCGAACTCGACGGCGCGCATCTGGAGCACGCCGGCGCCCGCGCCAGCGAGTTCGAGCATGTCGTCATAGGAAATCTGGTCGAGCTTCTTAGCGCGCGGGCACACGCGCGGATCGGCGGTGAAGACGCCTTCGACGTCGGAATAGATCTCGCACACGTCGGCGTTGATTCCCCAGGCCACAGCCACTGCCGTCGTGTCGGAACCGCCGCGACCGAGCGTGGTCATGTCATCGTTGTCGTCGATGCCCTGAAAGCCCGCAATCACGGGGATGATGCCCTTGTCGACCGTCTCCATGATGCGGTCGGATCGCACGCTGACGATTTTCGCCTTGTTGTGCGTCCCGTCCGTGCGGATGCCCGCCTGGCGGCCCGTGAAGCTCATGGCGTGATAACCCTGCGCCTCGAGTGCCATGGCCAAAAGCGTCATCGACACCTGCTCGCCGGTCGAAAGGAGGCGGTCAAGCTCGCGCGCTGGAGGGTTCGTGTTGAGCGCGTTTGCAAGTCCTACCAGCTCATCGGTCGTTTTTCCCATCGCCGAGACGACGGCGACCACATCGTCGCCCGCCTTCTTCTTGGCGATGAGCTTGTTCGCGACCATCTTGATACGCTCGGGCGACGCGACCGACGTCCCCCCGAATTTGCATACGACTAACGACATCTCGATCTTTCTTTTGAAAGGGAAACCTTTGCGCCACTATACCAAACGGCTCGGGATACACTCCCGAGCCGTACACGAGCGAGCAATTTTCCATGCCGAGTACACCAAGCCGCACGTCGCGCGGGGAAAGCATGCGATCCCAATCTGAGCGTAGACCGTCATGCGCTCGGAGCACCGACGGCCTGCACGCCGCACGCCGACCACGTCCCACAAGCGGCGCCTCGGCCGTTACTCTCCTACCGCCGTGCCCTCGGGCATCTTCAAAAGCAGCACGAAGCCGACGATGAACAGCACCGCCACGGAAAGGACGCCGATCGAGCTCGAACCCGTCAACTGGGTGAACACGCTCACGAGCAACGTGCCCATGATGGTCGCGTACTTGCCGAAGATATCGAAGAAGCCGTAGTACTCGTTGGCGTGTTCCTTGGGGATGAGCTTGCCGAATTCGCTGCGCGAGAGTGCCTGGATGCCGCCTTGGAACAGGCCGACGCAAATCGCAAGCACCCAGAACTCGGCAGCGCTGCGCAGGAAGAACGCCGCGAACAGCGTGATCAAAAAGTACGCGAACACGGCGATGAGCAGCATCTTCTTCGTGCCGAAACGCCCCGCAAGGCGCCCGTAGGCGATCGCCGAAGGGAATGCCACGAACTGCGTGACCAGAAGCGCCAGCACAAGGTTCGTCGAGCTGATGCCCAAGTCGGTGCCGTAGCTCGTAGACATCGCAATAATCGTGTGCACGCCGTCGATGTAGAAGAAGAACGCCAGCATGAACATCATGAGCCTGCGGTCGTGGAAAATCTTCTTGCACGTTCCCACAAGGCCCGCAATCGTGTTCTTGAACAGATGCTCCTCGCGCGGCTTGTAGTGCGTCTGGTGCACGTCGCACCAGATGGGAACGCTGAACGTGAGCCACCACACCGCCGTGATGACGAACGAGATCCGGATGCCGTCAAGCTGCCCGATCCCGAAGTTCTCGCCGAACAACACGAGCACCAAGCAGATGATGAACGGCACGCACGACCCGATGTATCCCCAGGCGTACCCCTGCGACGACACTTCGTCGTAGCGTTCCTCGCTCGATGCAGCGTCCACAAGGAAGGCGTCGTAGAACACGAGCGACGCGTTCAGCATGACCGACGACACCACGTAAATCACGAGGAACACCATCGCGTCGGAGGGAATGCCCATCACGGCGAGCGTCACCGCGCCCGTGCCGATGGTGCCGGCAAGGAACTTCTTCTTGTTGCCCTTCAGATCGGCGAGGCTGCCGAGGAACGGCATGAGCAACGCCAGCACAAGCGAGGCCACCGTCGAGGCGTATCCCCAGGCCACAACCGCAGAAGAATTCGGGTCGGCAATCGCTGAGAAATAGATGGGGATAAGCGTCGATGCAAGAAGCACGTAGGCGGAATTGCCCACGTCGTAGAGGACCCAGCTGCGCTCGGGTTTCGTCATATGGGTGCGCGACAACGCAACGCCTTTCACTCAAAGTTCGGAAAATCCCTGCTCACGCGTCATGGCGGCCTATGTAAAACGTACGCAAAGACGCATGGGGGACGTTAACAAGCCGCTCATCATTGTATATGATGCTTTACTTAGCGACAGTAAAATTCCCGTCAGGGGCTCAAAGGATGGAGTTCAGACTATGCCGGCAATCATCACGCACGACACGTTCGGGCAGGACGCCTACGCGCGTCATTTCTCCTCCATCGGCGGAACGAAGGACGAGGCTGAGGCATTCCTCTTGGGAAACCAAGGGCCCGACCCGCTGTTCTATTCCATCGCCAATCCCCTGCTCTCGTCGGTCCATCGACTTGGGAACATCATGCACAAGGAGAAGCCGAACGAGATACTCGTCGCCTTCAAGCAAGCGATCGACGCACTCGACGAGGCGGACCGCTCCGTCGGGCGTGCCTACGCGCTTGGGTTCCTGGGCCACTACGTGCTCGATTCGACCATGCATCCGCTCGTGTACTTCCACGAGTTCCAGCTGTGCGATGCGGGCGAGCCGGGCCTTTCGCGCGCGGACGGCAACGAGGTGCACGCTGTCATCGAAAGCGAGTACGACGAGATGGTGCTCACCGTGAAGCGCGGCGAAACGGTGGCGACGTTCAACCCAGCCGTGAACATCCTCAAGGGTTCCGATCGTATGCTGCGCATCGTTTCGCTTTTGTACGCGAACATGGCGTTCTCCGTGTTCGGCAAAATCATCCCGCGCAACGCGTTCGGCGACTCGGTGCGCTGCTTCCGCCTAGTGCAGCATCTCTTCCATTCGGGCTCCGGCGTGAAGCGCGAGGCCATCGCGCGCATCGAGGAGTTGGTGCGCCCGTACTCGTTCTATCGCGCGATGAGCCACCGCGCGATCCTGGCGGAAACGTGCGCGTACGACAACCGCGAGCACGCCGCCTGGGAGAACCCCTTCACGCACGAGAAATCGGCCGACAGCTTCTGGGACCGCTACGAGAAGGCGCAGCAGCGTTTCGACGAGGTGAGCTCGCTGTTCGACGCCGACAGCTTCGATGTGGAGGCGGCACGCAGCATCACGCGCGACCTCAACTTCTCCGGCGAGCCCGTCGAGGCGAAGCTGCTCGCGGTGGAGTAAGGGCGCGGGCGCGACAATCTGCCTTCTCGAAAAATCGGGGCCTCATCATTTCCTGATGAGGCCCCGTTCGCTTTCGATATTTCCTGCGCCTGGCCAGCCGTCGTCGCGCTGCGCGCTCTATCTGCGCGTTACACGTTCTTCAACAGGATGGTGCTCATGCAGTCGGCGGCGTGCTCGGTCGCGTCCGCGCAGTTCTCCATGTGCTCAAAGATGCGCGACCACACCATCACGCGCATGGTGTTCTCGCAATCGGTGGTGTGCAAATCGCGGATGACGTGCATCAACAGCTGGTCGGCCTCTTCCTCGTAGGTGTTCACCTCGATGATGAGCGACTTGAACTTCTTGGACTTCTTGAAGTTGCGGAAGTCCTCCATGGCCTTGTTGAGCGCCTTGCATTCTTTCTTCAGCAGCTGCGCGAACTCGAGCGCATCCTTGTGCATGAAGTGCACGTCGTACATGTAGAAGCGCTGGATGACCTCTTCAAGCTCGTCGATGATCGTATCGAGCGCCTGAGCGAGGCCGATGATGTCCTCGCGGTCAATCGGCGTGATGAAATCGGTCGCCACGTTGCGGAAGATGTCGTGGTTGATGTCGTCGCCTTTGTGCTCGATGGCGTGCGCCTTCTCCATCGTTTCCTTGAGCGCATCGGCCGTAGAGAATTCCTCGATGGCCTTGATGAGCAGGTCTGCCTCATCGACCGCAAGCTCCGAGAGGTCCTCGAACGCGCTGAAATAGTCGTACTTATGGTGCCTCTTGCCCATTCATCGACTCCTTTTCGCTAAGCGAATTGACCGGAAGAACGCGAGCCCCGGGAAGAGGTCGCGCTGACGCTCAAACGCCCCGAGTTTAACGTGTTCTTTACTGAGTTCTCAACGCGATTCGCGCGAATTGCCGCAGACGACATCAGAAAGCCCCGCAGCGGCGCAATCGGCGGGTTCTTACGCCCACTGCGCGAAGGTGCGGCTCCGCTCGGCTCCGATGGTGGTCTGCCTGCCGTGTCCGGGAAGGACGATCGTCTCGTCGGGCAGAAACGCCAGCTTGCGAAGCGATGCGCGCATCTCCTTCATGCTTCCGCCCTCGAAATCGGTGCGCCCCACAGACCCTTCGAACAGCGTGTCGCCAGAAATGAGAACAGGTGCGCCGCTCTCGTGGTTGCCGAACTGCGGCACGAGGTACCAGCACATGCCACCTTTGGTGTGACCAGGGGTTAGCATCACTTTCCATGCCATGTTGCCGATTTCCACAACGTCGCCGTCCTCGGCGCGGAAATCAATCGGGCAGGTCTTGAACTTCCAACTGTCGCGAGAGATGGGCTTCTCCCCGCAAATCTCGGGGGCATCGATCTTCGACGCAATCACGGTCGCACCCGTCAGGCGGCGCAAGTCGGCCGCTGCGCCCACGTGATCGGAGTGGCAGTGCGTCAGCACGATCGCGTCAAGCTCGCGCCCGTCGAGCGCACGCATGATCTCCTCCGCGTCCGATGACGGGTCGACCACCATCGTCGCCTCGCCGTCCGAAATGAAGTACACGTTGTTCTCGAGCATTCCCTGCACGAGAAAACACACGTCAACGCACGTTTTTTTCACCACTCGAAGAGACATTGCCTCAACCTTTCGACAGGAACAGTCCGCAGGCAGGCTCAAGTGGGGCACGCGCCCACCGCACCTGCGGACGAACGACCATTACTTCTTCTTCCCCCCTTGCCCGGGGAGCATGCGATGGGCGTCGAACACGCCCTCGAGCCCGAGCAGCTTGCGCTGCACCGCATCGATGAGCGAGATATCCGACACCTGGAACAAAAAGCGCATCTCGACCATGCCGTCGCGGTGCGAGATGGTATTGCAGGACAGCACGTTCGCGCCCATGTCGGAGAGGACCACCGTGACGTCGCGCAGCAGGTTCAAACGGTCGATTGCCTCGATGTAGATCTCCACCTTGTAAGACGTGCTCGACGGCGCAGATTTCTCCCACTCCACCTCGATGATGCGCTCGGGGTGCTTCATGAGCTCCTCGGCGTTCGGGCAATCGGCGCGATGCACCGACACACCGCGGCCGCGCGTCACGAAGCCCAAGATCTTGTCGCCCGGCACCGGGTTGCAACAGCGCGACAGGCGCACGAGCACGTCATCGACGCCCTTCACGACGATGCCGTTCGAGCTGTGCGCCTCGCGGCGCTTCGGCGAGACGACGCTTGTGATCATGGGGGGCATGACACCGGGGCTCGTCTCGGACTGCCCGAGCGCGCCGGCACGCGATTCCTCGTTCCCGTCGTCGACGAGCAGCTTCAACAAGCGATTGCCCACATGCTGCGGGCTTTCCTTCCCCGTGCCGATGTTGACGAGCATGTCATCGGGGCTTTTGTAACCCATGTGCTCGGAAATCGTCTTGATCGCGCGCATCGAGTTGGCGCTCGAGATGCCGATGCCGTGCTTCTTCATCTCGCGCGTCAAGCGGTCGCGGCCTATCTGCAGATCGTCGGAGCGGCTCGCCTTGCTGAAGAACCCGCGAATCTTGTTGCGCGCCGAGGGCGTCTTCACGATGTTTAGCCAGTCGCGCGAAGGCGTGGCGCTCTTCTGCGTGAGGATTTCCACGCGGTCGCCCAGCTGCAGCTCGTAGGTCAGCGGCACGATGGCGCCGTTCACCTTCGCGCCCACGCAGTGGTTGCCCACCTCGGTGTGGATGGCGTAGGCGAAATCGACCGGCGTTGATCCCGCCCGCAAGCTCATGACCTCGCCTTTCGGGGTGAACACGAACACCTCGGTCGGCGCTAGGTCGACCTTCAAGTCCTTCAGGAACTCACGCGAGTCCTGCGTCTCGTCCTGCCAGTCGACCATCTGGCGCAGCCATGCCAGCTGCTGGTCGAGCGCGGCGTCGGCCTTCTCGCCCTTTTCCTTGTAACGCCAGTGCGCCGCCACGCCATATTCGCTTTGGCGATGCATCTCCTCGGTACGAATCTGCACCTCAAGCGGCCTGCCAGCTGGGCCGATGACCGTGGTGTGCAGGCTTTGGTACATGTTGAACTTCGGCATGGCGATGTAGTCTTTGAATCGCCCTGGCATCGGGTGCCACAGCGTGTGCACCGCGCCCAGCGCCGAGTAGCAATCCTTCACCGACTTCACGATGATGCGCACGGCGATGAGGTCGTAGATCTCAGAGAAGCCTTTGCCCTTGTTCACCATCTTTTGGTAGATGGAATACAAATGCTTCGGACGGCCCATGATCTGGCAGACGATGTTGACCTTCTTCATCTCGTCGTGCAGCGTGTCGATCACTTCGCCCAAGTACTGCTCGCGCTCGGCGCGCGACTCGGTGACCATGCGGCTGACCTGCTTGTACTTGTTGGGTTCGAGGTAGTAGAAGGAAAGGTCCTCAAGCTCCCACTTCACCGAGTTGATGCCCAGGCGGTGCGCGATGGGGGCGTAAATCTCGAGCGTCTCGCGCGCCTTGAAGATGCGGCGATCCTCCTTGAGCGCCGAGAGCGTGCGCATGTTGTGCAGGCGGTCGGCCAGCTTGATCACGATGACGCGGATGTCTTTGCTCATGGCGACGAACATCTTGCGGATGGTGGCCGCCTGCTTGTCCGACAGGCTTTCCACCTCGATGCGCGTAATCTTGGTGACGCCGTCGACGAGCGCGGCCACGTTCTCGTTGAACTCGGTTGCCACGTCCTGGTAGGTGACGTCGGTGTCCTCGATCGTGTCGTGAAGAAGCGCAGCGCACAGCGTCTCGCCGTCCATGCGCAAGTCCGCTAAGATGATGGCGACCTCGACCGGGTGGATGATATAGGGCTCGCCCGATTTGCGCGTGACGCCTTTGTGCGCCGCGTCGGCGAAGCGGAACGCGCGCTCGAGCATGTCGCGCTCGTCGTCGGTCAGGTAACCATCGGTCAGGCGCTGCAGCTCGACGAAGCGCTCTTCCGGGGTTTCCGTCGAGTGAAGCTCCCCCACCTCGGTGGGACGAGGCGCCACCGAAAACGATTTCTCGGGTGCGTACGCGCGCCCGAGCATGACATCATCAACCGTCTGCTTTTCGGAAGACGACTTGAGCGACTCGCCGAGCATTATCTCGTCATCGCTGCCGTTGCGGCCGTTGGTGCTCATGTCAGTCCTCCTTTCCCTTGAAACTAAATCGTAGTGACTTCATTCTACTCGATTCGTCAAAGGGAAAAGAGACGCTTACGCAAACGCACGCATCAGGGCATCAGGAGCTTTGAAAGTACACCGTCGCACGCCACACACCGCTACCGCAGATGCAGCGGCTTCATCTGCGGGGTGATGGGGCCGGACACGCGCTGCTCGAGGCGCGCGCAATCGCAGTCGATCACCCACTCGTAAAAGGCCCTGAAGATGTCGCGCTCGCCTAAGCCCTCGCGATAGCGCACGCTGTCGGTCAGCTCCACGCGCCCGGCGCCTTCCTTCACACGCACCATGCGCGCGCCCTCGCCCGACGCGTAGGCCACATGCGTCTCGATAAGCCCCAGCTCGCGAAAGACCGCGATGCCGCACGCCGCCGACGCCGCCGTGATCTCGCAGCCCGTGCCGCTCACGATATGCGCGAGTTCGCCATCGGCCATCTCGAAGAACTCGCCGGGCGTCTTGCGCTGCCACGTACGCAACGTGCGGTACACCTCGGCAAGCACATCGTGATCGGGCGTCATGTCCTGCAGGATGCGGTCGTTGTGCTTCACGTCCGAGCGCCCGAACAGCAGATGCACGCGCGCGTCTTTGCCGTCGCGCCCCGCACGGCCGCTCATCTGGTTGAACTCGATCTCGTTGTACGGCAGCTGGAAGAGCACGACGTTGCGGATGTCGGGAATGTCCACGCCCTCGCCGAACGCCGACGTGGCCACGAGCACCGCGATCGCGCCCGTGCGGAACAACTCCTCGACGCGCGTGCGCTCGGCGCGCGAAAGGCCCGCGTTGTAGAAGCCGATGAGCGGCGCCATCTGTGGCACGCGTTTGCGCAGGTTGCGGGCGAGCGCCACCGACTGCTCGCGCGAGGACACGTAGATGACGCTCTTCTCGCCCTGCGCGACGAGCGTCGCCAGGTAGTCACCGCGATTGCGCAGGTTGCGCTGATCGACCACGTGGAGGTTCGTGCGCATGGTGTCGTCCACCACATGCCCCGCCACGGGGAGCACACGATCGATGTCGCTGGTGACAGCCTCGTCCGAAGTTGCCGTAAGCGCGAGCACAACCGGGTTGCCCATCTGCGCGATAGCGCTTCCGAGCTGCGCATATGCGGGGCGATGACCCGCGCGCGAGAGGCCGATGTGGTGAGCCTCGTCAACCACGACGAAGCCGATGCGGCCGGTAGCCGCGAACTCGGGAGCGTGGCACACAAGGAACTCCGGCGTCGTGAGCACGATGTCGACCGAGCCGTCCGCCAGGCCCGCGAAGGCTTGGCGACGCTCGTCGGGCGCGCTTTCCCCTGTGAGCGTGCACGCGTTGATCCCGAAGGGCGCGAGCGCTTCGTTGATGTGAAACGCCTGGTCGGCGATAAGCGCACGCAGCGGGTAGACGAACAGGCTCGCCGTATGGTGCGCGAGCGCCTCGCATGCCGCATGCACTTGGAAGGTGAGCGACTTGCCGCGCCCCGTCGCCATGACGGCGAGCACGGAGTTCCCCGCGCGAAGGCTCGAGAGCACCACGCGCTGCGATTTGTGCAGCTCGCGGTCGCCGATAATCGCCCGTACCACCGCGTCCTCGAGCGCGTCAGGGTCGCTTTGCGCCTTCTGTTCCCATAGCGCGCGGTTCTTCTCGCGTTCCGCCTCATAGGCCTCGATGTCCTCGGGGCTCTCGCAGCAATCCTCGCAAAGCTCCGCATCGCTCGTGGCGTATAGGTCGGCCGCGAACGACAGGTTCTCCGGCTCGAGGCACGCCTCGAGCGCAGGGCACGTGCGAGCAGGCGTAACGGACTGCAGCATCGCCTTCACCGACTTGCGCCCGCGCCAAGTGTCGATCTCCACCTGGAACGCCGCGTTCACCACGCTGTCGGTTGCCATGAGCATGTCGATGTCGGTGCAGTGGAACATGATGCCCGAAATCGACGTGCGGCCGTTCGTGAGCGTGCACGAGAAGTGGTTCTTCTCGGCTCCAACCGCGCGGCAATGGGTGAGCAGCACGTCGCGCGCGAGGAAGCACGGCGTCGGGTTCTCCTGGCCGAAGGGGGCGACCTGCTTCAGCGCGCCCACCGTTTCGAGCGTGAGCTCATCGAGGTTGATGCACGTGTCAATCTCGATGAGCGGGTGGAAGTCGTCCTCGGGCAGCTTGTCGAGGTAGTCGCAGAGCGCCTTCGTAAACGCGGGGATGTCCTTGGTCTTGAGCGTGATGCCCACCGCCGCCTCGTGTCCACCGAAGCGGACAAGCAGGTCAGACGCCGATTCGACCGCGGCGAACAGGTTCACGCGCCCAACGCTTCGGCCTGAGCCGCGCGCTTCGTCGCCGTCGATGGTCAAAAGGATGCACGGCACGCCGTAGATGCCGACCAGGCGGCTTGCCACGATGCCTTTCACGCCCTCGTGCCACCCCTCGCCCGCAACGACGAGCGCGCGCTGACCGTGGTAGATTTCCGCGGCCTGCACCTTCGCAATCTCGGAGAGCTCGGCCTCGATCTCGCGGCGCTGGTCGTTGAGTCCCTCAAGCTCGGTCGCCAAGCGGTACGCCTCGTCGAAGTCATCGGACATGAGCAGGTTGAGCGCCAGGTCGGCGCTGCCCATGCGCCCTGCAGCATTGAGGCGTGGGATGAGCGAGAAGCTGAGGTTTGTGCTGGTGAGAGGCTTGCCAACCGCTCCCGACGTTTCGAGCAGCGCAGCGATGCACGGGCGCGGAGCCTTGTTCATCATCTTGATGCCCTCGATCACGAGCGGGCGGTTCTCGCCGAGCATCGGCATAAGGTCGGCCACCGTGCCAAGTGTCGCGAAGTCAACGAAATCGCGCCAAAGGTAGGGCTTGCCGAAGCGAGCGCCAAGCGCCTGCACGAGCTTCAGCGCCACGCCCGCACCGGCGAGCACGCAGCTTGGGCACGTGGAGTCGATCTTCGGGTCGGCAACGGGCACGCCCTCGGGAACCAGGTCCGTGGGCTCGTGGTGGTCGGTGATTGCGACGTCGACCCCCGCCGCCTGCACGAGCTTCACCTCTGCCTTGCAGGCGATACCGCAGTCGACCGTCACGAGAAAATCGGGCCCGTAGGTCTTCACGCGCTCAAGCGCCGCCGCCGTAATACCGTAGCCTTCCTCGAAGCGCTTCGGGATGAACGGCACCGTGTCGGCCCCGAGTTCCCGCAGGCCACGGGTGAGCACTGTCGTCGCGGATATGCCGTCCAAGTCGAAGTCTCCGAACACGAGGATGCGGCGGCCCTTCCGAACGGCGTCCTCGAGCGCGTCGACGACATCGCCGAGCCCAGGGATCAGGTAGGGGTCGAGCCAATCGTGCTTGAACGAGGGAAACAGGAACGCGCGGGCCGCCTTCGGAGTATCGATTCCGCGGCCGACAAGCGTTGCCGCGACGAAACGGGGCAGGTCAAGTTCACGCTGGAGCACCGATACCATGCGACTCGACGCACGGCGAATGTTGAACTGAGCTGACATGGAAATCTACCTCTAAACATGCATCGTTATCTTTTCTCGCTGCGTATTTTCCCACAATCACCGCATGGTGTCACAGCCCACTTCGACCTTGCGGGGCAGACGGCCGATACGCCGCCCGCGCGAACCTACCATTGGCCCGCTCCGAATACGGAGTCCAAGCAGAGCGAGCGTAAAGGACGCGTAAAGATTTCCCCATTGCCCGAAACGCTACGTTAGGATGGAAAAAACGAGCTTAACGGGAAATGGAAAGCGCTATGGCAAACTACGGCGTAATCGACCTGGGGTCGAACTCAGTGCGCCTCGTCATCTTCGACGTGAAGGACGGCATAAGCAAAAAGAAGCCCATCACCTGCAAGGACTTCCGAAGCATCATCAACGACAAGGTGATGGCGGGGCTTTCGGCCTACGTTGATGCGGGCGAATTCACCCCGGAAGGCATCGCCCGCGCGGTCGACGTGCTCTCCGGGCACCTGAAGCGCGCGCGTTACTTCAACTGCGTGCGCACCGACATCTTCGCAACCGCCGTGCTACGCAACTGCACAAACTCCCGCAAGGCCATCCGCGCAATCGAAGAGGCCATCGGGGCTCCCGTGAACCTGCTTTCCGCCCGCGACGAGGCACACCTCAGCTTCGCGGGGGCCTCATGCGATCGCACGATCGACAAGGGCACCGTGGTCGATCTGGGCGGCGGGTCAACCGAACTCATCCGCGTCGAGGAAGGGCGCGACTTCGACGACGTGAGCATCGGGCAAGGATCGCTCTCCTCCTACGCGGGATACGTGGAGTTCGTCATGCCCCAGGCAGACGAGGTCGAAGCGATCGAGCGCGCGTTCCTCGAACGCGTCGCGGAAACTCCCGTTGATCTGCGAAAATATCGCGCTGAGACGCTCTATGGCGTCGGAGGAAGCGCTCGTGCCGCCGCAAAGCTCTACGCCCAAATGACCGGCGAGTCTTGCCGGCCGAAAACCCTCACGCCCGAGCACTTCGATGCACTGCTCGATCTTCTGGAGAGCAACTCGTCGAAATTCGCCCACCTTGCAGCGCGTGCCGTTCCCGAGCGCATCCACACGGTCGGGCCCGGTTGCGTCATTCTCAGCACGCTCATGCAAAAGCTCGATGCCCGCAAGCTGGAAATATGCAAGCGCGGCGTGCGCGAAGGCTATCTCATCGAGCGCATGCTGGGCAATGCGCCTTGCTCGAGGGTAAAGGCTCAGTAACGCTTTCGGCTCATCGTTCCACGGCGCGTTATCATGAAGGGTAGCGCCAAGAACGCGTCATCATGCACATCAAGGAGGCTCTCTGCATGGCCAACGACAATCCCACATCATCTGACCAGGTCATTCCCGCAGCAGGCAACCCTGCACCCTATCTGCAGAACCGCGAGCTGTCATGGCTCGACTTCAACGAGCGCGTACTCGAACAGGGCGCCGACGAGTCGGTCCCTCTTTTGCAGCGTCTGAACTTCATCTCCATCTTTTGGAGCAACCTGCAGGAATTCTTCATGGTGCGCGTCGGCAGCCTGACCGACTTGTCGCTCGTGAAGAAGCACATTGTCGATTCCAAGTCCAACATGACGCCCTCCGAGCAGCTTCGCGCTATCTACCTGCGCTGTCACGAGCTCTACCCTGCCTACGAACGCACCTTCGAGCAGGTTCGCCTGCTGTTGAACAAGGTCGGGGTCACGCATGTTCGTCCCGACGAGCTCACCGATGAGCAGCGCTCCTACCTGGCAGAATACGCCGAAGCCAACGTAACACCGTTCCTCTCCCCGCAGATCATCAATGCCCGCCACCCCTTCCCGCATCTGGAAAACGGCGCGCTCTACATCGTCGTGCGCCTCGACGAAGAAGCCGACAACGCCCAAGACCAGGCAAAAAGCGAGCACAAGAAGAAGGGAAAGAAAGGCAAGAAAAGCAAGGGCAAGCCAGCGAAGGAGCCTGCGAAGAGCGCCTCCCTTTCGCAGAACGTCGGTGCCGAGGGAACCATGCTCGGGCTCATCCCCCTGCCGCGCCAATGCGCGCGCGTCGTGAAGCTGCCAGGCGATGGCTTTTCGTTCATCCTGCTTGAGCATGTGGTGGAAATGGTCGCTGAACAGGTATTTTCCATGTACACCGTGAAGCATACCAACGTCATCTGCGTCACGCGCAACGCCGACATCGACGCAACGGAGTCCACCGACGAGAACGACGAGGATTACCGCGAGCACATGAAGCGCATCTTGAAGAAGCGCGCGCGTCTGGCTCCGGTGCGCCTCGAGAGCGAGCGCGAGCTCTCCGACACCCTCGAGCCCCTGCTGCTCGATCGCCTGAACCTGAAGAAGCATCAGGTGTTCACGACATCGGTGCCGCTCGACTTGAGCTTCACCTGGGGCTTAGCTTCGCATCTTTCCGAAAAGCAATGCGCAGCGCTCGTGTATCCGCCGTTCACGCCGCAGTGGCCGGCATGTCTCGACCGCAAACGCCCCATCATGGACCAGGTGACGGCAGGCGGCGACGTGCTGCTTTCCTACCCTTACGAGAGCATGGACCCATTCGTGCAGCTTTTGCGCGAGGCGTCGCGCGACCCGCGCGTCATCTCGATCAAGATCACGCTCTACCGCCTGGCAAGCCAGTCGCACCTCGCCGAAGCGCTCATCGACGCCGCCGAGAACGGCAAGGAGGTCACCGCGTTGTTCGAGCTGCGCGCGCGCTTCGACGAGAGCAACAATATCGAATGGTCGCAGCGCTTCGAGCAGGCCGGATGCAACGTCATCTACGGCTTCCGCGATTATAAGGTGCACAGCAAGATCTGCTGCATCACCCGCCAGACCGACGACGGTATCCAGCACATCACGCAGCTCGGCACGGGCAATTACAACGAGAAGACGGCCAAGCTCTACACCGACTTGTCGCTCATCACGACGAGCCCCACGATCGGCCGCGATGCGACGGAGTTCTTCCGCAACATGGCGCTTGAGAACGTGTCAGACAACTACGATGTGCTGTGGGTAGCGCCCTTGCAGGTGAAACCGCTCATCCTGAAGAACATCGACCACCAGATCGAGCTTGCGCGGCGAGGCGAGCCGTGCGGGCTGTTCTTCAAGACGAACTCGGTTACCGACAAAGAGATCATCGACAAGATCGCGGAGGCATCGCAGGCGGGCGTGAAGACCGTCATGCTCGTTCGCGGCATATCGTGTCTGGTCCCAGGCGTGGAAGGCTATACCGAGAACGTGCGCGTCGTGTCCATTGTGGGGCGCATGCTCGAGCATAGCCGCATCTACGGCTTCGGACCGCGCACGAACATGAAAATATACCTGGCGAGCGCCGACCTCATGACGCGCAACATGGACAAGCGCGTGGAAATCGCCTGGCCCGTGCTCGACGAGAAGCTGCGCGACCGCATTCTGTCCTACATCGATGTCTCGCTTTCCGACACGGCGAAGCTGCGCGAGCTGCTTCCCAACCGTCGTTACACGCCGCTTGGGTTCTTCGCGCAGGTGAGTCCCGAGGGCAAGACGATTCGCTTCGACTCGCAGGTGCATTTCATGGACGAGGCGCGGCTTAAGGCGCGCATGAGCACCGAGGTGGAAGTCGAGCGCGAGGTTGAGAAGCGCGAGGCGGTCGAAGGCGCGACGAACGTGGCACCGAGTGCGGGCACGGCAACTCCCGCGACCTCGGAGGCTGCCACAGTTCCTCCAGAGGCGATGAGCGCAACGAACAGTGCCGCTCCCGCTGACGCGGCTAGCGGCTCCCCCTCCGCTGACGCGACCGGCACCAGCGAGCCAGCGCTCGAGCCCGATACCATCGAGCCCGCCGAGGAAGTGACGACCACGGCGATCTTGCCCCACATCGAGCAACCGCCGCACAAGCCAAGCCTGCTCGTGCGCGCACTTGCCGCAGCCATTCGCTTCTCCAACAGAAGGAAGTAAACATCTCGCCCTATTGCCGCGGGCGTATCACAGCATGCAAGAAGGCCCGTCTAAGCGGGCCTTCTTGCTGAATGGTGCAACAAAAAATGTGTGCTGGCCTGCGTCAACGCCCCTCGGACACACTTTTTAATCGCGTTCCGATTTGTGATGCATCAAGGGCCATCGCCGGAACCGCCGGCCACCCTTCTTTTCGAAAATCGAGGTGCGAGGGACAAATAATGCCGATATGTGAGTCCTCGAAGTCGGTAGCGATTGCTCGCTCGTGCTTCTGCCGGCGTTTTCCCAGGTCAGAATTATCGAAAGGAAGTTTGCCTTATACTACTCCTCACGTATCGGCCTTTTTTGTCCACGATGAATCGATTTCGAGAAAGAAGGGTTTAGGAGCACAAGGGCAGCATCCCGCGAGCCCGCGCAGGCCATCGCGTCCGAGCACCCG
>OLPV01001538.1_pt1 | contig 16866 bp, 19 predicted proteins | sample 1671961 | NCBI WGS metagenome assembly OLPV01 (sample SAMEA3136630, study PRJEB25190) | human gut metagenome | biome: human gut; feature: human-associated habitat; material: faeces | place: Austria | collected 2013
CATATTTATAGATATATAGGTGATTTTAAATGGAAATAAAAGAAAATAACCTTAAAGAATTAATCGAAAAATACATGAGCATTGAAGAAACAGAAGAAAACCATGAAGAATTGCATCAATTGGGACATGAAATTGACCATGTAATCTTTGACAATAATTTTTATCTTGTAACACATAATGACGGTGAAGAAAAAGAAATCGTTTCATTAATAGTAGGGGAAGATGACGAATACTTCATACCATTATATACCGATGATGAAGAAGTAAAAGAAGCAATTGAAATATTTAAAAAAGAAGACAGTGATGCTATTTTTGAAACAGAAATCGTAGCATCTACAGACATATTAGAAACCTATTTGGATGATGACACTTTCCTTGGAATAGCTATTAACCCTCCAAAATATGATTTTGTAATATTTAGCCAAAACGTTATCGAAGATCACCAGGACTGCTGCTGAATTTATGAAATAACTTTTCAATGAAAAAAGAGCAGATAATCTTTTTTCAATTTTGTTATTTTTAAACACCCTATTCAACAGCAAAACCATTACCTTTAACTATTAAAAATTATTTTGAAACCAAATACTTCCATTATTTGAACTCTTTTTAGCTAATTAACATTAAAATAAGAACTTTTTTTAGCAACACGCTTAAATTATAACTAATTTTACGGTTTAACACTCTAAAAATTCTTTAACAAAATTTCTTATTTATTGAAATATCCGACAGTTTTCATAATTAAAATAAATGAAACATTACACAATTAAAAACCAAACTATTGTAAAATTATTAATTAATCCAATGATTATTTTCATTTATTTGATTTTAAAATGAGGATTATCATCAATTAAAAAGCAACCTATACATCAAATTAAGAAAATATTTTAATTTATTGACTTTTTTAAAATTTCAATAAAATCCAATTTTTCAGTTTATCCGTTTTCTGAAAAATTAATTAAATTAACTATTCAACACATTAAATATATATTTTGAATCATGATTTTAATATAATTAATCAAATCTTTAATTAAACATTATTCAGAAAAATAAAAAAGTAATCCGACCACATTTAATCTACTATCAGATATATGTTTTCCATAGCAATAATAATGGCTAAAAAACATTTATAAACAAAAATATTATAAAACAAATAATATGGAATCAAAATATACTCATAAATTTATTATTTATAATAAAAAAGAAAATTATATTGATGATAATTATTATGTTCAGAAAAATGATTCATTATTATCAATGAATTTAGAACAAACTGCGGGAGCTGGTGATTATAAAGCAGTTACACAGAGTAAGTGGCCTACGGAAGGTTATATTTTTAATAGTGAGTTGTCAAGATGTGAAAATGGTTCAACATTAAGTTGGAATGATACAAATAAGTCTGTTGTAGTTAGTGGAAACATTTCTGATAAATGTTATGTTTATTTCGATATATATGTTGTACCAACACTTGCAAGTTATATAAAATCATTGTATACAGGAACTCAAGGAGAAAACAATTTGTATTATCATAACGAAACATTAGAAAATGGTGCTAGTGATAATAGTTATAGGTATGCCGGAGGAATTTATAAATTAACAGATGCAGGGAAAGCAACTGGAGCAACTGTCTTGGTTTCTTATGATGATACAACAGTTCCATTAATTTATTTGTATTGCGATGGAGGTGAACATCATTTAGCTTATTCTTGTAAAAATGGAATTCAGGGTTTTGGGGTACGAGGAGTTAATGGAACCGGTTATTATGATGACACACTAAAAAAAGCTATAGATGCTGGATATGTTGCGGAAAACAATATTAATAATTATGTGTGCTTAGGAACAACTACTAATTCTTGTGCCGATGACAGTTTATATAGAATCATCGGAGTATTTGATGACAAAGTAAAACTTATAAAATATTCTTCGATTGGAAATATGTATTGGGATGATACGAGTTCTTATGCATGGGCAACAGCAAGTTTAAATACTTATTTAAATAGTCAATATTTAAATGGCTTAGGGATATTTGCTAATATAATTTCTGATTCGATATGGAAAGCAAGTGATGTGTCTTTTAATAGTAACAGTACTCTTGAGTCTGTATTTACTGCGGAAATGGCTGATAATGTTGTTACTGTTAACACTAAAATTGGATTAGCATATGTTTCTGATTATGGTTTTGCTGCAGATTCTTCCACTTGGTTAAATAATGGCTGGCAATCAGACAAAATTGGCTGGTTAAAAAATTTTGAGAGTTGGACAATTACTTCACAAGGAGGCGGATCATTAGCTTGGACTGCTCCTAAAGGATCTACATTTGTTAATTCTTTTGTTGACATTGATGAATTTTCAACAAGGCCTACATTTTATTTAAATTCAGATGTTTCTTACATATCAGGTACAGGTGCTAAAACTGATCCGTTCGTTATTAATTAACCTATTGTTGGTAAGCCAATAATTGGTTTTTTAATTTTATTTATTTCATCCATAATAATTATAGATAGGTGATTATATTGAAAAAATTAAAAATATTATTAATAAGTTGGTTATTATTACCAATTAATGTCTTTGCATATTCAAACTATATTATCCCTGGTGGAGAAACTCTGGGTATTGAAGTAAATAGTAAAGGTGTAATGGTTATTGGATTTTACCAAATAAATGGTAAATTTAATAAAGGTGTGCCAGTGATAAAAGCGGGTGATTATATTGTTAAAATAAATGATGTAGAAGTAAACACTATTGAAGAATTAACTAAAGCAATTGAAGCAAATGTTAGTTTAGGAGAAGTAAATGTAGAACTAAGAAGAGATAAAAAGGTTAGAACTAGTAAATTAGAACTGGTTAAGGATGAGGATATTTATAAAACTGGCCTTTATGTTAAAAATAGTATAACAGGTACTGGTACTCTTACTTATATTGATCCTGAAACTAAAATATTTGGTGCTTTAGGACATGAAATAGTGGAATCTAATACAAATAGTATTGTAGAAGTTAAAGATGGAAGTATATTTAGAAATTATATTACTGGTATCGATAAAAGCAAAGTTGGATATGCTGGAAGTAAAAATGCTAAATTTTATTATAATACAAAATATGGAAGTATAAATAAAAATACTAACGTAGGTATATACGGAATTTATGATAGTATATTACCCAATAAGGAAAGGTTAGAAGTAGCAAGAAATGATGAGGTAAAAATAGGAAAAGCAAGTATTGCAACAGTTTTAAGTAAAGAAGAGATTAAATATTATGATATAGAAATTACTAAAATAGATGAATATTCTAAAGTTAAAAATATATCATTTAAAATAACAGATAAAGAGTTACTCGATAAAACAGGTGGGGTTGTACAGGGAATGAGTGGTTCTCCGATTATCCAAAATGGGAAAATTATTGGTGCTGTAACTCATGTTATAATTGATAATCCTACGACTGGATATGGTTTATTCATAACAACTATGCTTGAAGAAGGTGAAAAATAGAGTAGAATCTATTTTTCTTTTGTGTTATTATATTATTGGTGATAATCGTGAAAATATCAATGAAAGATAATATAGAATTATATAGAAAAGTGGATGAGTTAACTAATTTAAATACTGTACCCAAGAGGTATTATAAGGACTTTAAGATATTAGATACTGATGTAAGAATATTTAATGAGGGGAGTAAAAGAATTCTAATTTATGTTCATGGCGGTGGTTTTGTATCAGGTGGGTTAAATACTCATTCTAATCTTTGTTATAAGTTATCTAAAAGTTTAAATGTTTGTGTTATATCAATTGATTATAAATTAGCACCAGAATATAAGTTTCCATATCAAATAAATGAAATAAATAAAGTATGTGAAGAAATATTTAAATTAAATAAAGATGTAGCAATAATGGGGGATTCAGCTGGAGCAAATCTTGCTTTTTCGGTTGCTTCAGAAAATAGAAAGTTGAGATTTAAAGAAATTATTATGGCTTATCCCACAACTCAGACTGATTATACTAGTAAAACAAAATTTAAATCAATAATAGATAATAGTGGTAAAACATTACTTACTAAAGAATCATTACGTGATTATTTTGCTTTATATTTAAAAAGTGATAAGGATTATAAAGATAAAAGAGTAAATTTGCTTCATAATAATTGGTTATTTGGGATACCTCCTGTTACTATAATTACAGGCACACATGATCCACTTCATGATGAAGGTTATGCTTTAAAAGAGAAGTTAGATAGATTCTTAGTTAAAACTAGATACTTAGATTTAAAAGATGCAACTCATGGATTTTTAACAAATATGTTAGAACATAAATATACAGATTTAGTAATAGATTTTTTAAAAGGAAGTGATTTTTTTGAGTAAATGGTATAGTTTAGATAATGCAGCAAAAATATTTCCACCATCTAAAAGTAAGAAAGATCCTAAAATATTTAGGTTTAGTGTAACTTTATTTGATGAAGTTAAAGTAGATGTTTTAAATAAAGCTTTAAATGAAACTTTGGATGAGTATCCAATATTTAAGTCAAGTTTAAGAAAAGGTATATTTTGGTATTATTTGGAAGAAGTAGAAAAGGTTTATGAAGTAAAGAAAGAAGATAAATGGCCTTGTTCTAAAATAAGTAATAATAATTTGTTTGAAGTAAGCGTTTATAAAAATAGAATTAATTTAGAGGTAGATCATGCTCTTACTGATGGAACAGGAACTCTTACATTTTTAAAAAGTTTGGTAGCTAATTATTTAAATAATTTATATAATATTAAAAATAATGAAGTAATAAATGAAGGAAGTATTAAAGAAATAAAAGAAGATGCTTTTAAAAAATATAAAGATAGTAATTTTAAGAAAGTAATAAAAAGTAAAAAAGCATATAGAATTAAGGATGAAAAATATATAGATGATAGACTTAAAGTAATCGAAGGTATTGTAAGTGTTAATGATATTAAAGTAAAAGCTAAGGAGTTTGATTTAACAATTACTGAATATTTAACTAGTGTTTTAATTAAGTCTATTGGAGGATTAAAAAGCAAAAGTAAAAAACCTATAGTTATAACAATACCAGTTAATTTAAGAAAATATTATCCAACATATACAGTTAGAAACTTTTTTAGTGTAGTAAATATTGATTATTCATATAATATTGATTCATTTAAAGACATAACAAAAAGTGTTAAAAAATCTTTTAAAGAAAAATTAGCTAAAGAAAATATAAAAGATAAAATGAATAGTATGATAAAGCTAGAAGATATATTTATTGTTAGATTAATACCAGTATTTATAAAAGATTTGGTTTTAAAAATAGCATGTAATATCGAAAATGAATATCAAACTATGACTTTATCTAATATTGGTATTATTAATATGCCAGATATTTATAAAAAATATATTGATTATTTTAGTGTATTTACAAGTACATCTAAAATACAAATGTGTATGTGTTCTTATGATGATAAAATGGTTATTAGCTTTTCATCAAAATTTGTAAATAGTGAAATAGAGAAGAATTTCTTTAAGTTCTTAAGCAAGGTTGGTATTGATGTAATAATAAATACTAATGATTATGGTGATTATGATGAATAAATGTAATAAATGTAATGTTTTTATAAATACTAAAACAAGTAAATGCCCTTTATGTGGATGTAATATTAAAAGTAATAATGGAGAAAATGTATTTCCGTATGTAAATTGTTTAGATAAAAAATATCATTTAATGAAAAAAATATTATTATTCTTGTCTTTATGTGGAATATTCATTTCTTTATATATTAATTATTCTATAGCTCACACTCTTAGTTGGTCTTATTTTGTTGTTTTAGGTATTATTACTTTTTGGGTTACTTTACTTATTTCTTTAAATAGTAGAAAGAACTTAATAAAAATGTTATTCTTGGAAATGATTTTTTTGATTATTTTATCATTAATTTGGGATTATTCAACGGGCTTTAAATTATGGAGCGTAAATTATTTATTACCATTTATTATAGTCTCTTACTTAATCGGAGTATTTATTCTAAATATGTTTATTAAAAAGTTAAAAGGTGAATTTGTCTTTTATACTTGTTTTGTTTCTGTTTTAGGACTTATTCCTGGATTACTTATTATATTAAATAAATTATATGTTAATATACCTAGTTACATTTGTTCAATTTTTAGTATAGTTATGTTAATATATTTATTAGTTTTTAATAAAAAAGTAGTTAGGAATGAATTAGAAAAGAGATTTCATATTTAATAAAATTATGTTATACTTTTATTGGAAGGTAGGTTAGTTATGGATATAAGTGTTGATTTAAATAATTATATTTTAAATGTTAGAACTAGTGCATTTATTAGATGTAAAGGTGAGATATTAGTTTGTGAACATAAAAATAAAAATTATTATAGTTTACCTGGGGGACGGGTAAAAGTGGGTGAAGATAGTAAAGATGCTTTACTTAGAGAATTAAAAGAAGAGTTGAATTATGATTTAGATGAAAATGATTTGAGAATTGCAAGAGTAATAGAAAATTTCTTTGTTTATAAAGGAAAAAATATTCATGAGTATTTATTTGTGTATTTATGTGATTTAGATGAATCTTTATATAATGGAGATTTTAAAAATTTAGAAAATGATAATATAACTATGAATTGGGTTAAAGAAGATGCATTTATTTTGTTTGATGTAAAGCCTGGCGTAGTAAAAGGAATTATTAGAAATCCAAATGTAGAACATATAGTTTTAAAAGATATTTGATTAAAAAAGTGATGATTCCAAGCATAACAGGAACTAAAAAAGAAACTAGAGAGCACTCTCTAGTTTTGTTTTTGTAATAATTTCATAAAATTGTTAAATAAAACTAAATATTTTTAAAATATACTTGAACAAAATTTAAATTTAATTTATAATTTAGATAGTAAACTAAAGGAGATTTTTCTTATGAGTAAAAATACAAGAGTTATTATTTTATCAATACTTGCTGTTTTGATTGTTGTAGTTTTATCAATTGGAATAACTACAGCTTTTATGAAGCCTGTTGAACAAGGTGGGAATTTAACTGAGATAAGTTTATCTAGTTGTGCAAAAATTAAACTAACAGGTACAAGTTCTATTAACTTATCAAATTCATATTCCATGAGCAGAAATAGAGGTTTACAAACCACACCATATAGTTTAACTGTCACTTCTTATTGTGATTCTTATGTAGGTTTTAATTTATATATTGCAACCCTTAATACAAATACATTAACAGATGAAAATATTCATTATATTTTAACTAGTAAAGGTAGTAAAGATGTTATTGTAGAAGGTTTATTATCTGAAGCTACAAATGGTGCTAGTGATTTTGATGATGCTTCAAAAACAGAATTAAATGCGGGATTAAAAGGGACTTACGGAAATATTTATAAAATACATTCAACATTTATTCCTTTAAAGGGTAGTAGTGAATATGATTTGTATCTTTTTGTTGACGAAAATGCAACTAATACTACAATGGGAAAAACATTTAGTGCTGGTGTAGCTGTAAAGGCGTATGATAGAGAAAAAGCAACTATTAATGAGGTATGTTCAAATGGTAATAATTTAGCTTCATGTGTAACATCTTTTGCATCTTTAGGGGCGGAAGAAACCGCTATATATCATCATGAGGGTTCATTAGAAAATGGAATAAATGATAATTCATATAGATATGCCGGAGCACCAGAACAAGTAAATAACTTTGTATGTTTTGGTTCAACAACAAAACCATGCCCAACAGATAATTTATATAGAATCATCGGAGTATTCGAAGATAAAGTAAAATTAATCAAATATGATTATGCCACAAGTACATTGCTAGGGACAGACGGAGACTATAGTGGTTCAGATACTCCAGATACAAATTATTATAAAGGAAGTTTATCATCAATAGATACATATTATTGGAATACTGTAACAGGGAACAACACATGGAGTGAGTCTAATTTAAATAAAATAAATCTAAATACAAACTTTATAAATAATATAGGTAGTACATGGGCAAATAAAATAGCCACAACAACATGGAAAGTTGGAGGAAATACATTTGATAATATAGGTAGTTCAGTTCCATCTATAGCATATCAAAATGAAATAGTAGCACCAGCAGAAAATACAACATATGATGCAAAAATAGGATTAATGTATGTATCAGATTATGGATTTGCAGCAAGTCCAAGTACATGGACTAAAATTCTATTTGATAATATTGATTTTGATCCAAAGGGAATACCAATATCACCAATAAATTGGATGGATATGGGACATGGTGACTGGACGATTTCCCGTATATCTGACAGTTCGGACGATGTGTTCATTGTGTATAAAGATGGTCTCGTGAGCCGTACCAGTGTTAACGACAGCCCTGGGGTGCGTCCGTCCTTTAATCTTTCATCTTCCACAACCTATGTATCGGGGAGCGGAACTATGAGCAACCCGATTCGTGTGAACTGATTGACGGACAGTTTTGAAAAAATACCGGTAAAACCTGGACAAAATGAGGTATAAAGTTCGACCAATAACTTTGGTAGTATGATAAATTTTGGGTAGCGCGGGTGGCGGGAGTATCCGCCCCGCGCCGCCAAGTTATATACACAATAGTTTAATATCAGTAAAGATTCATATCTTCCTTTTGGAAGTTACAGTTGTTAGTGATGTTAAAATATAAAGTTAACAATTTATTTGAATAAAATTAATGAAAGGAAAAGATTTATGAAAATATTATGTATTGGTCATTCTAGCTGGGATATAACTGTTCCAGTAGATGAATATCCAATTGAAAATACTAAATATAGATATAATGAAAAATATAGTGCTGGTGGTGGTCCTGCATCAAATGCGGCCTACCTACTTGGTAAATGGGGAATTGATACAGTTATTGCCAGTACTATTGGTTCTGATGATTTTGGAACTAATATAAAAAAAGAATTTCAAGATATAAAAGTAAATACTGATTATATAGAAACAAGTTACGAAAAAGATACATCATTATCGTTTATCTTAATAAATAAAAATAATGGTTCTAGAACAGTATTTAACGTTGCAACAGAACATCCAGCATTAAAAAAATTAAGTTATGATTTTACACCAGATATTATTCTTACTGACGGTCATGACTACGGTGCAAGTCAAAATGCTATTAGTAAATTTCCAAATGCTATAAGTATTATTGATGCTGGAAGAGTAACTCCAGAACTACTTGAATTATGTAAATATATAAAATATATAGTATGTAGTAAAGGCTTTGCAGAAACTGTAACAGGTATGAAATTTGATTATAATAATCCATCTACTTTAGTAGCTATATATAATAAATTACAAAATAAATATCCGAACGGTGGTATTGTAATAACTCTAGAAGAAAAAGGATGTTTATATCAAGTAGGAAATGAAATAAAAATAATGCCAGGATTAAAGGTCCAACCAGTTGATACAACTGGAGCTGGAGATATATTTCATGGAGCATTTACATATGGAATAGCTAATAACTTTGATATGGAAAAGACAATTACCCTAGCTAATATAGCGGCAGGTTTATCTGTAACTAAAATTGGATCTAGATTATCAATACCTAATTTATCTGAAGTATTAGATTATTATGCTAAAAAGACAGGACAAATAAATGATAACCAACAAAACTCCTAGATTAGACCTTCATGGAGAAATAACTAGTATGGTTGAAGTATTAGTTAATGAGTTTATTAATGATAATAAACTCTGTGGTATAAATGAAGTTATAATAATCCATGGAAAAAGTACCAATATTTTAACTGAAGAAGTACATAAAGTACTAAAGAAAAATAAAGATGTAAGTAAATATTATAAAAATAATTGGAATCTTGGAGAAACAATCGTAGAAATAAATACATAAAGCAAAATAGTTGACTTAGCCACTATTTTGCTTTATAATTTAATTGTACTTGAAAGTATAACTTAATTTGAAAAGGAGGGATTTTCTTGAAAGCAATCGAAGTTGCAAAATATTATTTGTCAAAAGATATTAATGGTCAATTATTTAATAATAATATTGTAGTAAAAAATGAGAGAAAATTTTACGAAGGCAACGCAAGACTTAACAAATATTTGTTTTTAACACAAGTTGTGTATCTGGCAAAATACGGCAGAAAATTGTTCGACGATAATTTTGTTGCATACGATAATGGACCGGTTTTAGTAGATATAATGAAAGAATATTCACACATTGCAAATAATAACAAAAAGACAATAATCAATGATAATGATAAAATGTTTTTGGATAAGATTTATGATGCATTAAAGAATGCAACATATGAAGAATTGATTGATATTACTCATGAAGATCCTGAATGGATAAAATTGAGCCATGACACCTATAATGCACCAGTTATGAACTTAGAAGAAAACATAGTAGAATATCAAAAACGATATAAAGGATTAATCGAAGCATTAAAACTGTGATTGATGAATCAAAGTTAGAAGTGGGGCAAGTGTTATGGTTAAATGTTAAATATCAAAAAAATGTGGAATCTAAAGTAGAACATCCAATGCTAATTTGTAGAGTTGAGAAAAAAACTATTGAAGTTATTGCATTAGATAAAACAGCTGGAAAATTGCATCAATTATTTCATAAATATAATTATTTTATTAATTCTTTAAATCCTAAAGAAAGCGTAATTTTTGAAGATAGCTATGCACAATTAAATACCAAGTTAACAATAGAATTAACAGAAGAATTAATTAAGGCTAGAAAAACAGTTAATAAGCTATCTCAAGATAAATTACAAGACTTAATTGAAACATATAATGATTATCAAAAATATAATAAAATTGATGCAGATAGGGTTGTACATATGTCATCCACGGAAATATTAAAATTAAATCCAATATTAAAGCAAGAAGATATTTTTACATAATTATTTTTAAGCTCAATTTAAACATGTTGAGTTTTTTTGTTCTATTTATTTTTTTAATTCATATATTTTCTAATAAAGGGAGGAAATGATATGAATTGTATTATACCATTTACAAAAGATATTAAGTTTAAAACAAATATTGCAGAAATATTAAGTATTTCACTAGAACATGATTTTACAGCTAATCCAGAAGAAGTATTAGGAAACTTCACTATAAGTGGGGACTATAAGTCTCATGAAGTAAGTGTAAATAAAGAACATTTTGAATATGTATTACCATTTTCAGTTAATATGACAAATAAGATTAATGAAGAAAGTGTCAATTTTGAAGTTGAAGATTTTACTTATGAAGTAATAGATAATGATACTTTACGAGTAAATATTGAATATAGTATAAATGCCGAAGAAGTTAAAGAAGAAGAAACGGAAGAAGAATTATTTAAAAGAGTAGAAGAACCAGAACTTGATAAAATATTAGATGAAATAGAAAGTAATAAAGAGACTGAAGTAAAAGAAAAAGAAGAAAGAGATATTGAAGATGAAACAAAGAATACTATTTTAGATAGTATAAATACCAAAGATGATGCGTATGTAACATATCATATACACGAGATGAAAGAAACAGATACAATTGAATCAATATGTATAAAATATAATACAAGTAAAAATATAATCGGAGATTATAATGATATAAGTAATTTAAGTTTAGGAGATAAAATAATAATTCCTGAAGTAAATGAATAAAAGTATTGAAGTATTAAAATCTATTTATAAACCCTATAGATATACTATAAAAGGAAAATCAACCATATTAGAAACTACCTGTGGAGATTTTATTATAAAACCAAAGAATAAAGATATAAATGAATTATATACTTATTTAACTAATCGAGGTTTTATGAATTATCCTAAAATTATAGATTCATCTAGAGATGAAGTAAATGTTTTTGAATATGTTGAAGATATAAAATTACCTAAAGAACAAAAATGTGACGATTTAATAGAAATAATAGCTAGTTTACATAATAAAACTAGCTATTTTAAAGAAGTAAGTGAAGATAAATTTAAAAGTATATATGAAGATATAAAAAGTAATATTAGTTATTTAAGTAACTATTATAATACATTATATGAAATAGGGTTTAATGAAGTATATGCATCTCCATCAAATTATATTTTTATGAGAAATTACTTTAAAATAAATGCTGCTTTAAAATATGCAAATAGTGAATTAGATAATTGGTATAGTCTAGTTACAAATGAAACTAAAATAAGAGTTTGTTTAATTCATAATAACTTAGAATTAAATCATTTACTTAATAATAAATTAATAAGTTGGGATAATTATATGATAGATACTCCAGTTATAGATATTGTAAAATTATATAAAAACGAATGGAAGAATATTAACTTTAGTGAAATATTAGAAAGATATATATATAAATTTCCTTTACTAGATTATGAAAAAAAATTATTATTTATTCTTATATCAATGCCTCCACAGATTAAGAAAAGTAATAATGAATTTGAAAAATGTAAAGTTATTAGTGAAGTCATGGATTATGTTTTTAAAACAGAAGAGTTAATAAGGCCATATAATACGAAGCAAGAAGAAGAAAAATAAAGCAATTTCAATAAGTAAAATAAAAATATTAAATCTAAAAGGTAATATTAAAGTAATAATGGCTTGATAAAATATAAGCATACCAAGGATAAAGAGAATAATAATTGTTAATCCATTCCGAGGCCCCTGAAACTTCATAATACCACCTATAAATAGTATATGTAATTCAACCAGTAATGGTTGATTTTTTATTTTTTTCTTGATAAAATTATATTATAAAAGGTAGGCTAGTTATATGAAGAAAAAAAATGGTTTTGCATTTATAGAAACAATTGTAACAATAGTTATTCTATCTGCAGCATTAATATATTTATATAGTTCATATAGTGCCATAATAACGGAAGAAGAAAGAAGAGTTTATTATGATGATACAGCATTTATATATTACACAAATTATGTAAGAAAGTTTTTGGAAGAATATGCAGATTTAAATACAATCAAAAGTAATGCCTTTAAAGAAACATATATAACCACAATCGGAGCAGAATATGAAGGCCTATTTGAAAGTAATAAGAGTATGATGAAAGAATCTTTAGAAAAGATAGTTCAAAGTTTTAAAATAAATCAAATTATTTTGGTAGACTCTAAAATGTTTGATGAATGTTTTTCAAATACGGAAGACAAATGTGATAGATCATTAGAAAATTTAGGTTATAACTTAAAGACATATATTAATACTATAAATGATACATCATATGAATATTATTTAGTAGTTGAATATGCAAGTAGTATTGATGAAGATACTAAAAAATTAGATAAATGTACTCCGGGTATAGATAAGAAATGTAATTCTTATTATGCTTCATTAGGAATATAAGGAGGCAATATGAAAAATAACAAAGGGTTTATATCAGTTACAGTTATATATGCATTCTTTTTAGTATTTTTAACTTTAATGTTATATATTGTAACGAATATGGCAGTAAATAGAAACTTCCTTAATAATATGAAAAAAACTATTAAAAGTGAATTAAATGATTCTAACTTTTCTAGATACTTAATAAACCATTACGAAGAAGATGGTATCAAATTGATAAGATTAAATTCCACTAATTATACTTATGGGATAGATGATAATTCTTATAGATTTACTGGAGCAAACCCCAATAATTATGTGAAATTTAAAGATAGTGATGAATTATATCGTATAATAGGTATTTTTAATGAAAAAGTAAAATTAGTTAAGGCTACAAGCTGGAAAGCATTAAAATTTAATACAACTATAAATAATAATTATATTGCTTCAAATATATTTAATAATTTAAATATAGAAACAGATAGTTACTTAGCATCTTTAGGTAATAATATAAAGTATATAGATAATGAAAATTGGTATGTCGGAGGTATTGATGGAAAATACATATCCCAAACAGGAAAAAATATTGCCATTATGGAAGTTGGTGATAGTAAAAATAATGGGGTAGTAATAAATGCTAAAATTGGTATAATTTATTTAAGTGATTATATATATGCTGAAGATTCTAGCGATAAAACCAACTATGGAAAAAATATAACAAAAACAAATAACTGGTTATTTTTAAATAATTCATGGTTTATAACTAGAAACACTATTATATCAGATACAAAAGTTTATTCTTTAAATAGCGATGGAGCAATTATTAATTCTTCACCAACTGATGAAAAAAACGTAAGACCAACATTCTATTTAAAAAATAATGTTAGGGTTATAAGCGGTTCTGGAACAAGTCCAGACCCATATGTAATAGGTGACTAAATGAAAAAATTAAATAAAAAAGGAAATACATTAATTGAATTAGTTATAAGTATAGCATTAATGTCTGTAATATTAATTTCTATTGTAAGACTTTTAGTAGACTTAAATAATACTAATACAAATAATGTTTATGCTAAAAATAATCAAATTAATAGATCAGAAATTTTGCGAGCTATAGAAAGTGATTTAAACAATAAAGTGTTAGTTAATATAAATGATTCTAATACAAAACCAGATGAACTTATAATAAACTTTATGTTTAATGATAATACAAGTTCAAAAGTTAATGTTACAAAAAATATTATTACATATACTTCAAGTAATGGTAATGTAAGAAAATGGACAATGAAAGATTGTAGTCTTTATCCAGGCAAAGCAAAAGTTAACTTTGTAAGTGATGATTATTCGACAAGTAAAGATGATAAGATATATACTTTACAAATTGATATAGAAATTCATACGAATAATGAAAAAAACACTTATGGTAATAATAATATTTTAGATGATATTTTAATAAGTTATTATGGAAAAATAAGTGATTTGAATAATACTTTTTTAAATAGCACGTATGCTAAGAATAGTGAATCATGCCTAGGGTATGAATGTTAAAATAATGGCTATTATTAGTTGAAGTATTCTACCTTTAAAAAAGTATTTATAATCAAGACCATACTCATCTAAAATACATTTTACTTGGGTATGAATTGAAAAACCACCAAAAGTAATAAATATTACGGTAGTTATTACTTTAATATCTGAATTCAAATAAATAACATCATTAAGTCCTTGAGTCATTTCTAATAATCCTCTTAAAAAAATATTAAAAGGATAACCAATATTAAAAGTATTAATTAAAATATTAGAAATAATAAAATAAAAAACAATAGAACCTAAAACCATTAAGTTAGTATTAATACTAGACTTAATTGAAGAAGGCAAATTAATATTACTAGATTTACCATACATATTAGCAACTGGTAAATCTTTTTTATAATATAAATAAATTATAAGATTACTAATGTATATAATTATCATAATTTTTATAGTCATATATAAAGAATTAAAAATTATATTTAAAATACTATATAAAAATAATGGATTTGTAAAAAAAGTAAAAATTAAACAAGTATTACCATATTCTTTAGTAATTTTTTCTTCTTTAACAAGTTTTGAAATAATATAAGCATTCGAAGGGCTCCCTGATATGATAGACATAAAGAAAATATAAGTAGAAGTTCTTTTAAAAAGATTAGCAAAGTCAAGGTTAATAAGTAAATCTTGAATAATAATCATAATAAAAAGATATGGGAATACTTTATAAAACCAAATATTAACTCCATCAATGGTACTAGATAAAACTAGTTGATAATCTTTAAAAATAAGTATAATTAATGTCATAATTATAAAAATAATTAATTTTTGTTTCATATATTATTCCTTTTTTGCTATAATTAATAAAGGTGATGTTAAATGCTTAATAAAATATATGAAAAGATAAAAAGATTTATATTAGAAAATTATAAATTTATGATTATATTAATCGTTTTAGTTTTTACATTTACTTATGAATTTCCATATGTTGTATATACACCTGGCGGAATAGTAAATTTAGAAAAAAGAATTGATGTTGAAAAAAAAGTTGAGAAGAAGGGTTCATTAAACATGAGTTATGTCACTTTAAGAAAAGGAAATATTCCTTCGATATTATTATCATTTGTAATACCGGATTGGGATTTATTAAAAGAAAGTGAAGTAACAATAGATGATGAATCCGTAGATGATTTACTTAAAATGGAAAAATTGTATATGGCTTCATCTATAGATAATGCTACAATACTTGCTTATAAAAAAGCAAATAAAGAAATTAACATTACTAATAATGTAAATAATGTTATATATATTGATGATTTAGCTAAAACAGATGTTCAAGTTTATGATCAAATAATATCCGTAGATAAAAATAATATATCAGATATAAACGATTTAAAAGAATATATAAGTACAAAGAATGAAAATGACATTGTTTATTTTAGAGTAAAGAATAATGGTAAAGAAAAGACAAGAAAAGCTCAAGTAATAAAGATAAATAATGAGTTAAAAGTAGGCATAGCTTTTTTAACTACTTATGAATATGAAACAGTTCCAGAAATAAAAATAAAAACTAAAGCAAGTGAATCAGGTTCAAGCGGAGGATTAATGCTTTCTTTAGCCATATATAATTCATTAATTAATGAAGATATAACCAAAGGTAAAAAGGTTGTTGGAACAGGCACAATAGATATAAATGGAAATGTTGGAAAAATCGATGGCGTTAAATATAAAATTCTCGGGGCAGTAAAAAATAAAGCAAATTTATTTATTTGTCCCAAAGAAAATTATGATGAAGCAATAAGAGTTAAAAAAGAACACAATTTAGATATAAAGATAATAAGTGTAGAAACATTTGATGAGGCAATAGAATATTTAAATAATAATTAAACATAGATATGAAAATATTTATGTTTTTTTAAAAAAATTCGCAAAAAATTTTTAAAAAAGGAAATATATTATATGAAGAGAATATAAGAATAACCATATAACGGAGGTAATATTGGAATTTTTAAAAAGAAAAGAAGTTATAATAGTTATTATTT
>OLPV01001547.1_pt1 | contig 16830 bp, 15 predicted proteins | sample 1671961 | NCBI WGS metagenome assembly OLPV01 (sample SAMEA3136630, study PRJEB25190) | human gut metagenome | biome: human gut; feature: human-associated habitat; material: faeces | place: Austria | collected 2013
CATGGCTCTGGTAGCTGCTGCAGACTACCGTATCCGTTTTCGCGACGGTTACGAGCCTGATCTGGACTGGAAAAAACTTTATACTTCTTTTCTCTTTATCTTCTCCAATTTTAGAAATTTCTCTAGTACCATAATTATTAATTCCTAATAACGTTCCCAGCATAAAATAGTAAACAATTGAATAAGTATATGAATATATACCTATATTCTCAACCCCTAATTTTCTTGAAACATATGGTATAGAAATCAATGGAATTAAAAAAACAAAAATTTGATATAATGCATTATATATAAAATTTTTATTTTCTTTTTTCATAATTCTCAACTCCTATTCCTTATTAACTTTTCAATTATTGTCATATCAATATTCTTATCAAATTTTCTTGCAAAACAGCAATTTGAATTGATTAATTCATTATAGTCTTCATTTCTAAAAATATATGGATTTCCTCTCTTCCAATCAATATAGCGTTGACAGGATTCGTAATCATTATCAAAATTTTCATTATAGAGATTATCTACAAACTTCGAATTATATACTAAAGTTTGAATAAATGATTCGTCCCCACTTCTAGAATATTTAAAAACCTCTTTAATATATCCTTCATTACTAATAATATATTCTGCCAATTCATTAGTAATACTAAACCAATTTGAACCAACTCTAAAATTTACATTCTCATTAATTTTTATATTAAATATTTTTTGAATATATATAGCAGTTTTATTAATAATTTTATTTAATAAATTTTTCTTATAATTTTTAATATTAAAATTTCTTCTAAAATAATAATCTTCTTTATATTTCGGAAAATTCTTAGCTTCAAAATGAATAAATTCTTTATTTGAATTACTAAAAAAATCAAATATATACTTATTAGATTTTATAGGAAAATCCACACCCGAAATCAAGTGATAATAGCTATATTTTCCATTTTCTATTGATTTTTTCAACAAAAATAGTTCACATTCAATTTGTGAATAATCAGCCCATCTTATATCATACACCTTATATATGTATATATTGCTTTCCTTTCCATTGCTTTTTATGTCTTCAACTTTAATATTGCTTTTTTTATCTATATGAATATATATATCAAAATATTTCGAATCTAATGTTTCGATCAATTTATTTAAGATCTCAATATTATTATGTGCAATAATTAAAATAGCTTGCCTAATCATTTTCTAAGCTCCCCCTTAAAAAATCAATTGACTCTTTTTGTAATCTACTTAGATTTTTTTCATATTGATTATAATCTACATCTTCAAAATAATTGCAATTTGAGTCGAAATTTGGCTCTATCAATCTATTTTCTATTGCTAATTCATTAACTAGAGTTATAACCCTATCATCTGTTGAATACATATTTCCATTTTTTATTACAAAAAATTTTTTTCTATAAATTGTAGAAAAAATTGTGCCATGAAATGATGTTGTAATAACTAATTTAGCATTTTTTATTAAATCTAAATATGTTCCAGGATTTATCTTATATGGAAGTTTAAATCCATTTATATATTCTTTTTTCATATAATATTCACTTGCATTCCAAACTACTACTGGCATTTTATATTTTTTTGAGATTGATTTTACAAATGAATCAATTTTTCTTGAATATGTTGGGGCATAATAAAATATATAATCTCCCTTTACTCCAGAACTTTCTATCAAACCTTCATAATCATCTTTTCCCAATAATAATGTTGGATCAAGTACTACAGGAACATCTTCATTTATTAAATCCTTTATCCACTTTTTCCCATTATTTTCTCTTATTGAAATATGATTATAACTTTTTAAAAATTTTTCGTATTTAGCTGGATTATCTGAATATTCCAATATATTTTTTGCTCCAAAACTAGGTGCATATGCAATTTTGGTTTTATTATTGTCTACAAAATTTAAAAAATAGCAGTCATCAGAATCTTTAATTGTAATATTCCATATTTGATCAGCACCACTTAAAAATATATTATACTTATCATTTGATTTTAATAATTCATTATAATTGCTATACTTTTCACTTGATAATTTGAATGTTTTGTTTTTAAACTCTTCATAATCATCCCATTGTCTTTGTATCTTTTCCCTGCTAAATAATAATAAAGAATTTTTTATGAAATTCTTTATATTTTTTTTCTTATGAACAACTGCATACATATCTTTTTGTCCTTCATTTTGAAAATCAATAATTTCATTCTCTAATCCCATTTTTTCCATTTGCTTTTGCATAGCATATGCTTGCATCATTGATCCACAATTATGTGAAGCATGAAAAGTTAAAATTCCTACCTTCTTCATTTAAATAACACCCTTTCTATAATAATTTATTGCCAAACTCTTATCTGTTAGAACAGTTTTATATGGAACTACCTGTCCATCATTGCTCATTAATTTGCTTGAAAACGGTATAAGCATAATTATAAAGAACATAAAATATAATAATAACCTATTCTTTTTATATCTTTCAAATACCATTGGTACAAATATAATAAGAAATATTGAAAAATATAATGAAACCCTGTACAAGATAAAAAATTTATATGACATAATATTTGCAATTATTGCAATATTATTTATCATCAATAGCATCATAAATTTACGATTATCTTTTTCGTTATTATTTTTATCTCTTAAAATAAATGCTAAAAAGCTTATAGCTACATATATTAAAATTAATATTGTAAGTCCCAATCCAGAATATTTCATATATTGTTCTTGAAAATACATTTTGTAATGCGGAAAAAAGTTTGAAAAAATATTCATTCCATATTGTATTAGTAACAAAGCAAAAAACATTATTATAGTATAAACTATTACAGATTTTTTATTGTATTTAATGTATGCTAAAGGAATCAAAAATAGTGCTACTATTGCTGTATTATGTATTGAAATTGCTAATAAACATACTAATATATATTTGAATATTTTCTTATTTAGCAATAATGGTAATGTATTAATAATGATACTTATTGCAATATATTGTCTAAAAATATTAAAACAATTTAAATAATGATAGAATAATACAAACAAAATAGTTGAATAAACAACATGTTTTGAATTTCTGTATATAAAATTTCCCGTTAAAGAGCAAATTAGCACACTTGCTCCAATTATTATTGCTTGATTATTGGTTGAAACCATACTAACCAATTTATTGAAAATAGCAAAACCAATAAACATATCTTTAAACGATAAAATATCTAACCACGACATTTTACTGTAATTATTAAAAATTGTTGTATATAAATAAGTATCTGTTCCTAGTTTTTGACTTCTCAAGCTCATTACAATACATAATATTGAAAAAACAATTATTATATACCATTTTCTTTTTTTCTTTTCAATTTCAATGCAGTCTTCTTTTTTATAAAACATAATAAATCCAAATATTATTATAAAAGCTAAAAGTACACAGTAAATTAACATTTATTTACCCTCCATCTATGCCAAATTTTTTCTTCTTATCTTTGCAATCATATAAATTTGCAATAATTCCAAGTATAGATAAAATATAAGGATTCTTTAATTTAATAAAATATAACATAATTTTATATTTTATATCATGTATAGTCATTTTGCTCATTCTTTCCATAAAATCATTTGATTCAAAAAAATTTCTAATATTATTGATTTTTTCCTTAAAAGTTATATTGTTTCTTTTGTCCATAATACTACTAAGAAATGAAAATGTTTGTTTAATATAACATTTATCTATATAATCATCTACAATATTAAGTTCATCATAAATTTTGTCAGTCAGATTTAATAACTCAAATTTAATTTTATAAGAATCTTTTCTATATCTGAAACCTAAACCATTACTAGAAATTCTATAATCATATAGACACTCATTTATATGATATATATTCTTACATTCTTTAATATATTTCAAATTAAATTCCCAATCTTCCGCAATTGATTTATTTATGTCAAATTTTATATTTTTCTCTTTAATTATTTCTATTTTATATATTTTATTCCATATTTGATTAAATAAATAATTACTTTGTGTTTTTTCTATGTAATTATTAATGGAAAAAAATTTTTCGCTTTTTTCCAAATTGTGAATCTTATTGTTTGCCTCAAAATTCTTATATGAACAAGAAACCAAATCGAAACCATTATTGATTTTATCATACAATTTTTGTAAAAAATTCTCTTCATATAAATCATCAGAATCAATAAATGTTACAAATTTTCCTCGAGACATTTTCAATCCAATATTTCTACTGTCAGAGACACCAGAATTTTTTTTGTTTATAACATTTATAATATTTATATATTTTCTTTTGAATTTTTCTAATATTTCATTTGTTTTATCTGTTGAACCATCATTAATAACTATTATTTCGTATTTTTTCAAAAATTTTTGATTAATAATTGAATTTAAAGTCTGTTCAATTGTTGAAAAACTATTGTATACAGGCAAAATCACAGAAACTTCAATCATTCTTTTCCCCCATAATTCTATAATATTCTTTTAATTTTATATTTTCTTCTTTTATATTGAAACCTTTATTGGATATTTCTAATTGAGTATCCTTTCTCTCATTCTCATTTATACCTTTAATTATATTTGTAGCCCATTTTTTTGCGGAGTCATCTAACATCATAAATGTTGTTTTATCCAACAATTTTATTTCTTTAGTCATATCAGTTGAGAAAAAACATAATACACCTGATGCTTGAGCCTCAATCCCAACTACAGGTAATCCTTCATATAAAGATGGCAATAAAAAAACATCAAAGACTTGATATAAATCATTTATATCATTTCTTTGTCCTAAAAATTTAACATTTTCTTTCAACCCTAATTCATTAACTTTTTCTTTTATCTCTTCCATTAATGGCCCTTGCCCAGCAAGTAGTAAAATTGAATTTTTCTTTTCTTTGTGAATCTCATTAAATATATCAATTAGGAATTTATGATTCTTTTGTTCGACAAATCTACCAACATGACCAATAACTAGTGTATCATCAGATATATTTAATTCATTTCTTTTTTTCTTTCTAATATTCTCATCATATTTAAACTTATTCAAATCAATTGCATTATTTAAAAGATATACATTCCCCTTATCATACTCTTTATTACCAAACAACCACCTTCCAGCAAGTTCACTACAACACATATAATCTGTAGCAAATACTTTGCTGAATGGTTTTAGCATTTGTTTCATCAAGTTCTTTTTCTTTTCCTTTTTGTTTGTTGTTGAATGACTGTGTGCAATTCTAACTGGAACTCCCGCACTTTTTGCTGCATATAGACTAAATACAGATAATGTATTGATATGAGAATGAACTATTTTATAATTGCCCTCTTTTAATACTCTTTTCAATTCTTTATGATACTTTATTGCTCTTTGATATGGTGGGATTAAAATTACTTTTCCACCTAATGACTTAATTTCCTCATATGGTATATTAGTTGAATCTTCATCACATATAAAGTCAAATTGAATTTTACTTTTATCAATATGTCTATAATAGTTCATAACAACAGATTCAACTCCACCACCTACCCATTTTCCAATAATTTGAGCAATTCTTATTGGTTCTTGATTATCTTCCATTTAAAAACTCCCTTACTTTAACTTACTTTTATTTTGCACCTTTGCTTTGAAATACTGATACTATAGTCCACATCAATATTTTAAAATCAAACCATAACCCCTTGTGTTCGTCATAAAATCTATCTAACTTACAACGATTTTCAAATCCCACATCTGATCTGCCTCTTGCTTGCCATAGTCCTGTTATCCCTGGTTTGCTTTTTATTACATCATAATAATATTCTCCCATATCCTCTTTTTCCCTTGGTAAATAAGGCCTTGGACCTATAAGGGACATGGTCCCGACAAGACATGCATAAAATTGGCCAAATTCGTCAAGGCTGGTTTTACGTATGAATGCACCAATTTTTGTTACTCGTGGGTCATGCTCTAATTTCTTATTTTTTTTATATTCTTCTCTTATTTTTGGATCTTCTTTCATCATTTTTTCTAGTACTTCTTCTGCATTATATACCATACTTCTTATTTTTAATATTTCTATTTCTTTTCCGTCTTTACCTATTCTTTTTTGCTTGAATAATACTGGGGCATGATCGCCTTGTCTTAAATATGCTATTTTTACTACTGCCATTATTGGTAATAACAATAATGAGCCAAATAGACCTGCACATATGTCTACAGTTCTTTTTATGAACTTATATGTATACACTTCTGTTTTGTATTTTATTAATTGTATTGCTCTAAAAGTTTTTGATACCTGTTTTAATGATTTTACTTTTCCTTTTACCATTGATTTAGATACTATAGCTTGCTTATCTTCACGTTCTTCTAGCTGTGCCATTACTTTTTCCATAGAAAATCCCCCAATTTTTTATTTTTACATCCTCTAGCATATGTATGTTTTACTATTTATATATATGTTTTTAGCTAGATAATGGCTATTTTTCAAGCATTTTATTTTTTTACTATTACACTTTTATCCCTGGTTAAATTGCTATTTTATATTAAACTATATTTTTCGACCTTTGTCAATTATGTTAGACATTTTTTTTGCCCTTTTTATTCAAAAATAGGGAGTTTCTTAACTCATTTATTAAGAAGTCCCTATTGGTTATGTTACCTTGATATAATTTTTTTACTTTACTTATTAGTATATATATTATTTTTTATTATAATTTGGTATTCCATATCCTAAAATATCTTCACTGTCTAAATTATAACTTCTTCTTGCACAACTGTCTGTCGTATTGCCCTCTATTGTGTGTACTTTTCCATCTTCTACATATTCAACTATTCCTACATGGTCAGAGCTTCCATCTCTTACTCCTGTGCTCTTATCTGTCCAATCGAAAAATATTATATCTCCTGCTTGTGGCACATATCCTCTTTCTTTCCATTGATTACAAGTTTTAAACCATTCTATTCCTTCTGTTTGACATATTGAAAATTTTGGTATTATTCCAGCTTGTATATAGCCACATTGATCTGCACACCAACTTACAAAGCACGCACACCATGCTACCCTTGAATTAAATCCATACCATCTCCAAAATTTTTCACCACCTATATTTCCTATTTGTTTTGATGCAACTTCTACAATATCACTATTGCCTGCTCTATTTCCATATATTACAGCAGACCACATATCATCGTATTTACTATTCTTTAGCTCTTGTAACTGTTGTTTTTGCACATCTGTAAACTGATACTCTTCTGCCATTTGCTCTGCTGTTTTACTATTTATTTGTATATGCAAATATACTTCCGTTACTGTTACTACCTCAGAGGATGTCCAACCTACTTGTAGTTGTTCATGTGATTTTTCATCTTTTGTAAATGTTACTTCATTCATTTTCCAGAAAATTTCTTTAAATAAATTTGCTCTTTCTTCATTCATTGTAATTACTTCTTGCTGATTATTCCCTCCACTCAGCTTTACCGTATATACTGCAATTACATCTTGCCACGAAGCTTTTTCTCCTGTTATATCATACTCTTTATATGGATTTTCTTGTTGTATTTTATTTATTTTGTCAATGTATTCTTGGTTTAAGTCTTGTATTAATTGACTTATTGTTGTGTATTGGTTTTCTCCAATATCTTCTCCTGTGAAAAATATGCCATATACTGAGCTTGCTAACATTCCTATTATACATATGATAATTATTATAGTTACAAATATCCATAATCCTCCTGTTAATGCTCCTAGTAATAAATTAAAAGCTTTTATAATTGCTTTTATTGATAACTTTATTGCTTTTAATATTCTTTTTATCATTCTTCTAGTATTTTTTATTGATTTCGTTATTAATTTATTTATTTTTTGTGTTAAAATTTTATTTTTGTCAGGTATTTGTTTTATTAGTGCGTTTTCTGGAACTTTTATTTTTAAATTGTTTTTCTTTATGGATTTCGCCCTTATCTTATTTGTTTGATTTATATGTGTTTTTATTGTAGTAGGATTCTTCTTTTTAATTGCAGAACTTTTTTCTGTAATTCTATTATCTATTATTTTTTCAATTGCTTTTTTGTTTTTTAACTGCTCAACTTGATTGGTTACAGTTGTTTTTGCATTGCTAACCGCTTCTTTTCCTGCCTTTTTTATATAATTTGAATTTATATTTACAGTTTTATTTACAACGTTTGTTATTGCTTTATCTCCATATTCATTTGCATTCTCATTATTTTCACTATTTGAATTATCTGTTACATCGAATAGTGCTTTCTTCATTTTTTGTGTTCCTACTTGTTTCATATCAATTGTTTTTATTTTTGGTTTTTCGTGCATTCTTATTTTTTGTTCCAAATAATACACCTCCTACCTTTTTATTTCCTTTGCTACAACTACTAACCTTCCATTTTTGCTTGAATACTCACATGTAGATAATGTAATTAATTTATCTCCTCCTGTGCACTTTACACCTGTATTGTAAAATGCTTTACTTTCACATTGATTTATAAAATCGTCTAATTGTTGTTGTATTTTATAATTAATAAATTCATAATACTTGAATTCATTTTCTTCATAAACTGTTGTTTTAAATACAGTTACAATTTCATATTCCCTTACATCTCTTTCTGTAATTAGTTTAATTACTTTATGATTGTTGTAATATTTCTTATCTTTATAGTTTTCCAGCTCTCCAAACATCCTATGATTATTAATGTGATGTCCATATATTATTAAATTACTACTTGAATTAATATCACATTCTTCTTCCATATATGGTGTTCCCCAACTTGAATCTTGTTTGTAAAAGTTCTTATTTATATAATAATCAGGATTTTGTGGTGTTTGCATTACTGGATAATTTATATTAGTTCCTTCTATTTTCAACCAAGCTACCATATCTGTATTTAATTTAAATACTTTGCTATAATCTTCTGATTGTTGCTTTTCATTATTTTCTTGTTGATTTTCCACAGATATATATTGGCTTAATTCGTTATAAACTTTTTCTTGTTTTCTATCTTCAGTTAAGTTATTAAATATATTAATAGCACTTATAAGCATTGTGCCTATAAGTGCTATTGTTATAATTATATACAGTACTTTTTTCATTTTTTATATTTTAGCCTCCCCTGGTTTAGTGGTCATTAGCTTGTACAAATTAGTATCTTTAGGAAATTCATTTTCAAATGGAATATATGATTTTCCTACTTTTAATAAACCTCTTCCTTCTGGAACATTAGTAATATACTTTTTTGTATCTTCAGATAATTTTAGTAATTCTCCTAGCTCTTTTATATCTGTTCCTGCTTGGTTTAACATTACTAAAAATTCACTATTTGCTATTATATTTCTTGCTGTATTGCTCTGTAACATATCTTCAATGTTCTGTGTAATTCCTGTTGCATATCCTCCATATTTTCTTATTCTTTTCCATAGCCTTGCTAAAAACTTCGCTGAATAGTTATGTTGCAATAATAAATATATTTCATCTATATAAATATATGTTGCTTTTCCCTTTGTCCTATTGGCTGATATTCTATTGAATATACTATCTAATATTACAAGCATTCCTATTGTTTGTAATTGCTCTCCAAGGTCTATTATGTCATAACATATCAACCTATTTTTTATATCAACATTTGTTTGCTCTGCAAATGTATTTAAACTTCCCTCTACAAATAGCTCTATTGCTAATGCAATATCTTTTGCCTCTGGTTCAGGTTGTTTTAATAGCTCTGCCCTAAAATCCTGCAATGTTGGCGGAATACCTTTGTAATTTCCTTGTAGATAATATCTATATACTTGTGCAGTGCATCTGTCTATTACAGACCTTTGATTTGCTCCAATTTTCTCTGTTCCCATTATTTGTTCGCACAATGATAATATGAACTCTGATTTTAACTTTATTGGATCTTCTGATTCATCATCCTTATATTCGCTGTTTATATCCAGCGCATTTATATGATTATTACTTGTTGCTGATATTTTTATTGTTTCTCCTCCTAGTGCATTTACTAGTGGAGAATATTCAGCTTCAGGATCTATAATTATTATATCTGCATCTGGCTCTCTTAAATATATTGTTGATAACTCCTGTTTCGCTAAAAATGATTTACCACTTCCTGATACTCCTAGTACAAAAGAATTTCCATTTATTAATTTCTTTTTATCAACTGTTATCATATTTCTACTTATTGGATTTTGACCATAATATACTCCGTTACTATGTTGTAGCTCTTGAGCCCTAAATGGCATAAATACAGCTAGGCTCTCGGTTGTTAATGTTCGTAAGTTATCTATATTTCTTGTTCCTATTGGTAAAACTGTATTTAGTCCATCCATTTGTTGGTATCTTAATATTCCAAACTGACATAAGTTTTTCTGTACTGTTGATAATATGCTTTCTGTATCATTATCTAGTTGCTCTTTTGTATCTGCTATGTGTACCATTGTTATTGTTGCTAAAAACATCTTTTGATCTCTTGTTATTAAATCATCCAAAAATTCCTTGCTTTGAGCTCTTTGTTGCTCTAAATCGTATGGTATTATTGCTGTAAAATTATTATTTGCATTTTGTCTTCTTTGCCAGTTTGTTATATTTGTTTCTACTCCTAATCTTATTTTTTCTGCTAGTTTTACTGCTTCATCCATTGGTATTGGTGTTAGGTCGATACTTAACATCATACTCTTACAAGTATCTGATATTTCCGATATCATACTATCTCTTATATAATTTGCATATTCCTTTAAAAATAAAATCCTTCCATAGCGGTTTCCTATTTTAAAGTAATCTTTTTCAAATTTCATACTGTCTGGGGATATATAATCTTTTATTCCATGTCGTTTCTTCATTGTTTCTTTTAAATCAAAAAAGAATGAGTCCTCTTCGCCAGCTCTGTAAAAACTGTGAAAAATTCTCATTCTTTCTTTTAAATCTAAACCTATACAGGTTGAATGCAATCTTGAAAAATGATTTTGTAGCTCTATTCCAATTCTTGAAAAATAAGCTCTTGCTTCTTCTATTGTTTTCTTTTTTATTGATATTGTTATATATTTTTCTTGTATTATTCCATTTGCTCCTTTTGTCTTATCTAATAGCATTTTATTATATTCAGCTCTTAAATTATCTAAATTGTCCTGCTTTAGTGGTATTTCCATTGTTTTTTCAAAATCTAATTTATTTAATTTTCTGTTTATTATTGTTATCTTTGAATTTGCTCCTGTATCTAATGAATTTAAAACCTCACTATAATTTAGAAATATTATTTCTTTCTCTTCTTTTCCTGCTACTGCATAATTTATATCTGAAAATTTATAACATTTTGAAAATTCATTTGTATCTGTTAAAAATATTCCATCCTCATATATTCCCTTTATTGGTATTGCTTGTTGTGTTGAATGTGGAATCTTGAATTTTTCTTTTATTTCTTTATTTATATTTTTTATTTTCATTTTGCCTCCTGTAACAAAAAAAAGCTGAATTAATCAGCTTTTTTTAATATTTTTTTATATTCATTTTCTCCTTTAAATGTTAGCTCCTTTGGTGTTAATATTTCTGACTTTATCCAAGCTACAATAAATTGCTCTGCGGTCATTCCATTATACTTTATAAATCCTAATACAGCGAATGGTACAGCTCCTAGTATACATATCCAAGATAGTATTTCGATTCCCAATATTGGTTTTAATATAAAATATAATATTACTGCCACTAAACATGCTAACACAGTATATATGAACTGTCTTAGTGTCAGTCCAAAAAATATTGTTTCCTTAAATGCTCTTATTTCTTTATTAATTTTTACTTCCATTATGACCTCCTTGTTATAAGCCCATCATTTCTCTTACTACTCTGTCAGACATTTTTACTGTTCCGACTAATACAAGCATATTAAATACAACTTCTCCTATATAACTCCATACCTGAGTTACTGCTGTTTTGGTCGCATCTATTTCATATGTTCCAGATGAAAACGCGGAAAATATTATACATGCTAATACTATTACTGCTCCTTCTAAACATACCGCACAATATGACTTTAAGAAACTTTTTCCTACTGATTGTGTTGGTACTCCTGCAAAGGCTGATAGTGGTATAGGTGCTATTGCGGTATACATGTATATTTTAAAGAATCTACCATATACAGTCAGTATCATTACAAATGATAGTACTGTTACTAAAAGTCCACCTATTAGAGTTACAGCCCATAACGGTATACTTTCAAAAAATCCACATGCTTCTACTGATTTTATAATCTGGTCTGGTAATGCCAATGGCGTTGCACTTCCCATTCCAGATGCATTAAGAATGCTTGTTATTGTTCCTTGTATAATTTTAAATACTGCCATTAATAATTCTAAGCCATGTGTTACAACTACCTTTGCTATTGCAAATCTTATAAATAATTTAAATGCTTGCTCTACTCGTTTTACTTCTGCTATACTTCCACAAGTTTTTATTACTCCAACCAAAAAGAACACCACAAGTAATGCCAATGCAATTGCTTGTAGTGCTCCATGTATGTTTGTTACTATGTTCCATATATCACCATTTTTAAATTCGGTTGGAGATTGGGATATTAATGTCCATATTTCACTTTGCTTTTCATTCCAAGTAGTCAGAGCATTTTGTAAATTTTGTACTACCCAATTTTCTGACATTTATTATCCTCCTGTTATTATATTTAATATTTCTTTTGCAAATGTTATTATTACTCCTCCTGCTAGTGTTAAAAATCCATTTGCTCTTTGTGATGGATCATGGCTTTTTAATGCAAGTCCTATTTGTACTACTCCCCATCCTAGTAGTATCATTCCTATTGCTCTTATTAATCCAAACATGAATGTTGATAGATTATTTATTACTGTTAATGGGTCATCTGTTGCATATACATTAAAATTAATAGAAAAAAATACACTTAGTGCCGTTAATATCACTATTAAAAATCTTTTTTTCAAACATTTATTTTTTATTATACCTTTATTTTTTTCTTTTTCTATATTATTACTTCTTCTCATTAAGCTTTTCCTCCTTAACATACTCTTCTATATCCTCTTCTGATAATAGTTCATATTTATTTTCGTTTTTAGGCTCTTCTATATTTATTTCTTTTGTATTTATTGCAATATTTTCTAGTTTTACAGTTGCTACTGAATTATTTATTCCACCATGTATATACGCTTTTTCTCTTCCGTCTAAAGTATCTTGTATATTTGGGTGTTTTAAAATATTATATTTAAAATCCTTTATTGGTCTTTCACCTCTAATAAAAAGAAGTGCATACTTATTATCTAAAAGTCGCACTTCATCAGGAGTCATTAGCTCCCTTCCTGCTAGTTGATAATTTGTTGAATAACTACCACTTTTACCAGAGCTTTTTCCATAAGTATTTGTATCAATAGTTTCCTTACCTAATAATTCAGATACATATTTGTGTGTTGATTGTTCATTTCCACCTAAATACAGAAATGTGTCACAATTTCCAACTATACTTTCCCATTGTTTTTCAAATAATGCTTTAAGTTGTGCCAAATTTTGTAGAATAATACTTACAGATACCTCTCTTGATCTCATTACAGACAATATTTTATCAAAATCATCTGGTAAACTAACATTTGCAAATTCGTCCATTACAAAGTGTACATGAACAGGCAAGCTACCATTATATTTGTAATCTGCTAAATAAAATAATTGCTGAAATAATTGTGTATACAGAATACTTACAAGAAAATTAAATGATGTATCATTGTCTGGTATTATCGCAAACAAAGCTACATTTTTTTCGCCTATACTTGATAAGTCCATTTCATCAGTGACAGTTAAACTAGCCAAGCTTTTCAGATTAAATTTTTCAAGTCTTGATGCAAGTGTTATTTGAATAGATTTTATAGTTCTTGCCGCACCAGAGCGATATGATTTATAATATTTTAGTGCAATGTGATTTGGAGCTCTTTGCTCTAGCCTTTGAAACAATATATCTAATGGACTTTGGTAATTTTCATCATCTTCTTTAACATCTCCATATTGCAACATTTCCATTACCATAGAAAAATTCTGCTCTGTTTCTGGTGCTTCATACTTTAAGTAAAAAACAAGTGCTAACAATAGCATTTGTGCTGCAATATCCCAAAAAGGGTCATTAGAAGATGCACCTTTGGGGGTTGTACTTTTAAAAAGATTAGTTACTAATTTTTGTACATCATTATCACTTTCTAAATACATAAATGGATTATAGCAATTACTTTTATCCATATTAACTAAATCTAATACTCTAATTTCAAAACCCTTTTTCTCCAGTAGTTTACCTGTTGCTCTTAATATTTCACCTTTTGGATCTGTTAGTACATATGATATATTTTTACTACACTGCATTATATTAGGCTTACAATAAAATCGTGTTTTTCCTGCACCACTTCCACCAACTACTAATACATTAAGATTTCTTCTGTGTTTTTTTCCATTTAATCCTATCTTTATATTTTGAGTTAATATTTTGTTGTTTTCTTGTGGTAACTGCTTATACTTTTTATTAATTTTTCCAATATTTCCCCATCTTGCAGAGCCATATTCCTCTTTTCTTTTATAGTTTTTTTGATTTGAATAATAAACCCCTATGGCTATAAAATAAATCAAAATAAAAACTCCAATTGTTTTTATACTGTTATTGCACCAAGTTATGCAAAAAGGATTTTCGATTGCTTTTTGCAGTTCAGTAATATTACTAATCAAACCGCTTTCCAAATATGGAGCTGTTAGTAATGCTAGCCATATTATTGGAACAATCATAATTATTATAAAAATCCAAATTTCACTTTTCCTTCTCATAATATTTACCTCACATTAGCTCTATTTGGTGCTTTATAACTAATAACTTCATCTATTTGTTTTGCTATTTTATTCATCATATATTTCATTGTTGTAAGTTCTGCTCTAAAATCCTTTACACTCATTTGTTGTATTTGTGGTGGTATATTTTCAAAATTATAATTTTCAACTGTCTTACCATATTTTTTACAAATCATATAAGAAACACAGTAATTACCAAAATTGCCAAGTTTATCTTCTATATTACTTTTATCTTGAATTAACTTTGATAATTCAATAGTAAATGTTTGGAATAGTTTACTTGTATCCATACCTCTACAAACATATAAAATGTTTTGGTCTTCATCAAATTTAACTCCTAAATTATTTTCCAATTCATCAATAGCTTTTACTTTTACAGGACAAATATGAATTAATGCTTTTAAGAATTTTTCATCACTATATAATACAGCTTTATCGCTTGCTTTCGCATTTGTTTGCGTAATATCATACATATCTTTTGGATTATAATATGTTGCTTTTTTTCCATTTGCACATTGAATTGGACTTGATGGCTCTAATATTTTAAAAGATTTGGCATTTTGATTTACTGTTATATTAATTTTTTGCCAATCATCTTTTGTTTTAAAGTTTGTCGCATTTGGCATTTGTAAAGAAATTAATAAGGCATTTCCAACAGAATACTTGTCAAATCGAGTTTGAATATCTAAATATTGTTTTAATAATTTACTATTATACTTAGTTTGTTTTGCAGATTCTTCGATTTTCTTATAGCATTCATCTCGCTCTTTATTTTTTCTTTCTATCCATTCATAATTATTGTTCAATATTTCTACCCCCTTGCTCTTTTTTTCGTGTTCAAATGCTTAGCCAATTGACTTTTCTTTTTATCTTTTGAATGTCTTGCTTGTTTATTTTTAACTACTTTTTCTTGATTAATTTCGACAACTGGAGTATTTATATTTTCTAACTCAAGTTGTTTTTGTATTGATTTTAGCTCTGCTTTTACAGAATGCTTCTGCTCAATTTTTATTTCAGTATTACTATCTTTAACTTCTGCTTTTGAATTTGATTTAATTTCCATAATATTGTTCTCCATTGGTCGCTGCTCTAAAGAATGCTCTAACAGACTGTTTTCCTCCGAACTAGTACTGGGAAGCTCTTTTTCAACATCTTGATGTTTTTCTTTGCCCTGTTTATTAAGCAATTCCTCAACAAGTAAATCCTCTTCAGTTTTTAATTCGTTATTACCTTTAAAATTTTCTTCTTTAGATTCTATTGAACTTTTTAAATCTGCTACATCCAAAGATGCGAATTTAAATCTTTCAACAATACGATTTACTTTTGGAGCATCTTCACTTCTTACCATAATATCAACAACATCATCAGTATCTTTATTTCCCTTATCCACAAGTGCACAATATAAAACTCCATACCTTTTAGCTTCTTCTTCAAATTTTTCTAGTTCACATTTTTTTATAGAAAATATTTTTAAATCTTTACCACTTTTAAGCATACTTGTGAGTCTTACTTTTCCTTTTGTCCTATTTTTATCTTTTGCTATAGCATAGATTGCAGCGGCCACATTTTTTGTCGCTTCTCCAGAAATTTTCAATGCAACTTCTATGCCATCTAAATAAATTTTTACAACTTGTTCTGCAGCATCACTACTTTGCATACTCATTTTTTGATTTCCCCCTTTCGCTATACTGTTCTTGATTTTTTATTTGTTCTTTTATCATTGGTATTCTTTTTTTTATGTCATCACACATCATCTCCTTACTTTTTAATTCTTTTATTTGCCTTGATAATATTGTGATTTGGTTTTGTATTTCTACTTTATTTATTCCATTTTTTCGTTTAATTTCATAATACAAATCCTCTCTTTTTGCTTTTAAATTTGATATTTTATCTGACAAATTATTTCTATAAAAAGAAAGTTGCTCAGTAGTTTCAATCTTATTACTACCAAGCAACCTTGCTTCTTTAGAATATTTATCCATTTGCTTAATTTCTGCTTTCAGCTCTGGAG
>OLPV01001548.1_pt1 | contig 16828 bp, 9 predicted proteins | sample 1671961 | NCBI WGS metagenome assembly OLPV01 (sample SAMEA3136630, study PRJEB25190) | human gut metagenome | biome: human gut; feature: human-associated habitat; material: faeces | place: Austria | collected 2013
CCCTGTGCTTCTCCGGTATAGGTTCCGTCTTTATAAGCACCGTCTGTGATTGTGCCTTCCTTTGCTGCATTGGCTGACTGTTCCAGTTCCGCCTGCTGCTTTCTGATCTGTTCTTCTGCCTGTTCTCTTTTGTCGAGTACCGTGTTATATCCGGTCAGGCAGACAATAACAGCCACCGCACTGATCGCTCTGGTCAAAAATTCTCCCATTGTCCGTTCTCTTTTCTTTCTTGTTTCATAGGTATTCCGTGCTTTCACAGTTACCTGCTGAATAGCTGCTTTGTTTCTTACTGCCGTTTCGCATTATTGAATGCCTGCTGACATGCATCGATAATTGCCTGGGATGTACAGGTTGCTCTGGATACTGTATCGATACCATCCAGATTACCTTTTTCCGTAATCTGTTTTACCACACCCGTCTTGCTTGATGTTCCGTTGACTGCTTTATTAATGTAGCTGTCGTTACCGAATCCTCCGTCTCCATACACATTATCAATTTTTATAATCTTATCATCCTGAATCGTCACCTGTGCAAACAGATTATATGCTTCAAAATCCATATCTGCATCCGGCAGACAAAGTACAGTTACCGGATATACACCATCTATGTAAGTACTTTCCGGTGGAAGATCCGGTTCCGGATCGTCATTTGTCCCATCGGAAATCTGCAGTTCTGTGACTGCCTGATTTAACTGCACTGCCGCCTCATCAAGCTGCGTCTGTTCTGTCGCGTTTTTCAGTACCTTTCTGGCATCCTTCAGACGAACCTTTACAACTGCCCAGCTTGCAGAAGTATAGTCACTGCCGTTCAGTTCGTTGACCGCATCGATTGCTTTTTCTACTTCTTCGGTATTCAGCTGTACTACATTGTTATCATCATCGGTGTCTGTCTCTCCGTTGGTGACACGTTTTGCTTCTTCCAGCGCATTCTTCACCGCCTGGATCAGTCCCTTGGAACTATAAGTAGCACCGGATACGGTATCTACCTCTGTACTCTGTTTTTTCATCATCTGTGTCACCACATCCATGGCACGACCGAAGAAAGCATCGTCATCCTCTTCTCCGATGACCAGAACTGCCTTCAGTGTCTTTTCCCTGATCACGATGGCGACCGTAATATCGCCGTTATATCCTTCTGCGGTTCCGTAGTAGACGCCCTCGTTATACGGGAGAGTTCCTGTAACCGCTGTTGTACTATTTTCTGTATTTTCTGTGTCTGTTCCGTCAGAACCGGAGTTGCCTCCTTTTTCCGCAGATGCAGTCTCTGTCACTGCTGCCTGGCTCAGTGCATTCCGCACCGCCTTAATGATTCCGTTGGAACTGAAGGTTGCACCGGATACCGTATCAATACCATTAGTACTCTGTGCCCCCAGGATCTGATTGATCACCCCGGAAGCTTTCTGGATATATTCACTTCCATCATTGGTCTCCACGATCTGAATATTACTGATCTTTCCACCGCTGATCACAACTTCTACTTTCAGATTTCCGGCAAATCCTGTTCCGGTTCCATAATAGGTTCCATCTTTATAAGCTGACGGTTCCTGTACGCTTCCTACTGCCTCCGGTGTTGACTGGCTCTGACTTGTGGAAGTTCCTTCCTGTGAAGAACCCGTCGTACCACTGTCTTTTTCTCCGGTCAATGCATTTTTTACCGCACTGATAATTCCTTTGGAACTATAGGTTGCGCCGGATACCGTATCTACCTTTGTACTCTGCTTTTTAATAATCTGATCAATCAGACCTTTCGCCCGTCCGAAAAACGGTTCATCATCAGAAGCGCTCAAAATCTCGATGGATGTGATCTGTTTGTCTTTGATCGTAACCGCTACCGTGATATTTCCCCGATATCCGGTTCCACTCCCCTGATACACACCATCTTCCAGATCAAAGGAACCCTTTGCCTGTTCCTCTTCTTCTGCCGCTTCATCCTCTTTTGTTTCTTCTTCCGTGCTGGTCTTTACCACCGGTACTTCATCCTCCTGCTCCTGTGTATCCTCCACAGACGCTTTCGTCTCGTAAACCGGCACTTTATATCCATATAAAGATCCTGCCACACATGCCGCCACAACTGCAGCGGAAACAACCGGGGCAAAGGGTTTGCATTTTTCCAGCATTTCTCTGATGTCCATCTGCTTTCTCTCCTTTGTTTTCGAGTATTTTTATGTACTGACTTTGTAACTGTTCAGCGGCTTCCCGGTGGCGAGCCAAAATGCATCTAAACGTCTTCTGTGATCACATTTGTACTTGTATGTTTAGGGATTTTCGCATAACTTTTATTTATGAATCACTGTTACATCCATATCCGTAGTCAGACTGTCGGCGATTCCTTCTGTCACATACAGCTTTCCATCTGCAGTTTCCATGATCGTCTCAAATTTCTCACTGTTTTCCTTCCAGAACTGTGCCGCTTTCTCTTCTCCCATGATAAATAAAGAAGTGGAAAGCCCATCTGCCAGAGTTCCATCATCGCTGACGATCGTTACAGAGATCAGCCCGCTGTCTGCCGGATATCCGGTTGCCGGGTCAATGATATGATGGTAAGTCACACCGTCTTCCTCAAAATAACGTTCGTAACCACCGGATGTGATCACCGCCTGATTTTCAATCTCCAAAATACCGAGATAATCTTTCGTATCATCCGGACTCTGGATCGCTACTCTCCATTTACTGCCATCTGTTTTACATCCCAGTGCCTGTACGTTTCCACCGAGGTTTACAAGCCCGCTTGTCACACCGCAGTCCTGATAGATCTGCATGATCTGAGCAGAGGTATATCCCTTTGCGATCCCACCCAGATCGATCTCCATGCCATCCCGGTCAAAAGAGATTTTTCTTGTGTCTTTGTCGTAATTCACTTTGGACGCATCGGCAAGGATCAGCTTTTCTTTCAGTGTCGCATCATCCGGCACATGATACTCCTGTGTCGGAAATCCCCATGCCTGCATCACCGGGTAAATCGCAATATCAAAGGCTCCTTCTGTCTTGTCATACAACTCCAGCGCCCGTTCCACCAGATATCCGCCATCTTCAGAAAGTGTTACCTCTCCTTTCTGATTCAGCTGATAGATCTCACTGTTCTCATCTCCGGTGGAGAGAAGAGCATCCAGAGCTTCCACTCTCTCTGCCGCCTTGTCAACTGCCTCCTGAGCATGCTCCCCATATGCAGTCAGTGTCATATAGGTATCCATGGCAAAGAGATCCCTGGACGCTTCTTCTGTTTTCTCGTTCGGATCTTTGCCGGATGCTTCCGTTTCTGTGTTTCCCGTCTCCTGCTCATCCTGCGCAGATTCTTCTGCAGTGATTTCCTGTTTCGTTATATTTTCTGTCTCATCTTTCGTTGTTTTCCCACATCCGCTGATGACAAATGCAGGAATCAGACAGACCAGCAATACTTTTTTTAATTTCATTTATTAACCTCTTATTAGTCCTTTCTAACTTTCGATAGTATAAACTTTATTTCGTTTCATTGTCAATTCTTGATTTTCTTATTGTACTTATTTTCTCATTATTTTATAAAAATAAAGCATATTCTGCAACCGAAACAACACACATTCGTTGCTCCTGTTCATAATATAATTATCAGAAAACCTTCGAATCGGACTTCTTTATCTTACATCCATTCGAAGGTTATCTCAATTATTCTTCTTCATTTCTCTTTATTTTAACAGTTCCTCCGGAATCTTATGATCTTTATAATAATAATCCCGATCATGGTCGTTGATCTCACGCAGTACCCGGCACGGATTGCCAACTTTTTCCATGTTCGGCCGATAGTGTCCATATTGTTCATTTCGTCACTTTCTACAATCCTTTCGCACTTTACCAGTATAATACGCCAGAATATCAGCTCCTTTTTCTTTATTTTTCCCTTTGTTCATTGCATATTTCCTAAATTTTAAACATGTTTTTTCTATTATTCTATGCATTATTACTTTTATCTGTTATAATGATATATAGCATAAATTTGATTTTACTGTAACTATTCAGCAGCCACTGTGAAGGTACTGAACAGTTACATTTTACTTACTTTACTTACATTGGGAGGGCTTGCAGAAATGAATAAAAAAAACGTTGTACATATACCGGCTACACATCCGGCTCAGTCCGTTTCTTCTTCCGCACGGCGGAATACTGAAGTCTCCGCCCAGATCACACTATCGGATTCTATTTTAACCGGAGCGGTTGTAGAATATCGAAAGGCAGGGTATCGTTTTATTCGGCACATGCATACAAGTATCGAGATCTATCGGATACTTTCCGGGGAATGCTATATGGATATCCAATCGGAGACCATTCATTGCACCGAAGGTGATTTTATTATGATCCTTCCGGATGTTGTACACTCTTTCTATCTGAATGATACTTCAGACTGCGAATTCCAGCATATTCATTATGACCCTGATATGTTTTCCACTGTTGTGCTTGAAGATGATGGGATTGTCCCGATTACCTTGCTTCATGCTATCCTGTTTTCTTCGCATTTTTATTACAGGCTCAGATCGGATACTGTGATAGATGGTCATATTCAGAAGCTTATTGACCTGAATGCTTCTTGTGAAAGTTTGTTTACAGCTGCCAATCTTAATGTTTCCATGATGAATCTGATGCTTTATATTCTGGATCATACGAATCCGGTGCACGAATACACAGACCCACAGCTGAAAAATAGTTATGTAGCCTATGCACTGAATTATATTCACGAACATTTTAACACCAAAATCCTGCAGGAAGATATTGCCCGGCAATTACAGATCTCAGTCCGCTATCTGAGTAAGCTGTTCAAGAGCTATATGGGAGTTACACTATCAAACTATATTAATATCTACCGCATCAACCGATCCATCCGACTAATGCAGACTACTGATCTGACACTGACGGAGATTGCTCTGCAAGTCGGATTTACAGACTCCCAGCACTACTCGAAGGTGTTTATGAGTATCATCAATGAGACACCCTCCCAGTACAGGAAGGCCATCTAAAAAATAACGCCACCGGATATCCGGTGGCGTTATTTTTACGCTTTGCTGCCAGTATGTTCTATTTCTAACATACAGGTATTCTTTTTCTGCAGACTCTCTTCCAGATCATACCCCATCTGTTCGCTTCTCCAGTTTATGGATTCTTTACACAAACAGAAAGCCCCAAAAGCACAAGCCAAAAATATCATGGTTATTAAAATAATTATCAATGCAAACATGTTTACTCCATCTATTTTCTATTTGCCAAATAATCCAAAACCGTTCGGATGCAAATCTGAGTTCTGCATCCGAAACGATCGGTTAATGCCTGCTTAATCCTCTCTTTTACGTTTTACAATAACAGTTCCTGCAACCGCAGATGCTGCCAGGGTAAATAACCAGGCTGCTGTATTGGCTGTATCGCCTGTTTTTGCGACTCTGGTTGTAGATGTGCTTCCTGTGGTTGCTCCACCTGCATTTGTTCTTCCTGTGTTGGTATTGCCGGAAGGTGCTGCAGGTTTTGCGCCTGACTGTGGTGTAGTACTCGGGGTTGGTGTTGTAGTTGGGGTTGGTGTTGCAGGTCCCGGAGTAGGAGTCGGATCCTTCTTGGGATCTTCCTTCTTTCCATCATCCTGTTTTCCGTCGTCTTTTTTGCCGTCATCCCTCTTGTCATCGTCTTTTGCTTTCAGTTCATCGAAAGCTTTTTTGATTTCGGCATTTGCTTTTTCTACCTCTTCCTGAGTTACATTGTCACCATTCAGTACTTCCTGATACTTCTTGTAGATTTCCTCCAGATTTTTCAGAGATTCCTCTGTATAGTTTCCTTTGTTTTCCAGAACTTTGTCTACATCTTTTGCGGTTTCCTGCAGTTTTTCTTTATCTGCCTTTGTTATAAATGTATCTTCTACTTCTTCTGTTCTGTCAGATTCTATTCCATCTACATCTACTACTGTTACGGCTACATTGTATCTGGTTCCTACCTTAAGGCCAGTCAACTTGTACTCTGTTCCTTCTATAGGCAATTCATTCTGTTTTTTATCATCCAGATATACATTGTATCCAGGTGCCATCGCTCTTTCTGCAGCCGGTTCCCAGGTAACGATTGCTGTGGTATGAGTAATTTCAGATACTTTTACATTAGTAGGAGCGGATGGTTTTTCCGGGGCAGGTTCCTCGTTTTTAAGTGTTGTAAATGTGAAGGCTGCAGATCTTCCTGATTCATTTCCAGCTGCATCCACTGCACTTACGGTTACTGTGTATTCTGTCTCCGGAGTAAGGCCTGTCAGTTCAAGTTCCAAACCTTCCACCAGCTTGTCCGTATTTACTTTTGTTTCATCTACATATACATTATATCCGGCTACTCCTACATTATCTGCAGATGCTGTCCAGGTAATCTTTGCTCCTGTCTGTGTCACATCTGATGCTGTTACACCTGCCGGTACAGATGGTGCTTCATTATCTTTCTCTTCTTCCGCCTCTAATGTTGTAAATGTAGCTGCATCAGATCTTGCGGATTCGTTTCCTGCTGCATCCACCGCACTTACTGTTACTGTATATTCTGTATTTGCTGTAAGTCCGGACAGTTCATATTCTGTAACCGTTACAGGGGAAGTGTTTACTCTGGATTCACCCAGATATACGTTATATCCGGCTACTCCTACATTATCTGTAGCTGCTGTCCAGGTAATCTTTGCTCCTGTCTGTGTCACGTCTGATGCTGTTACACCTGCCGGTACAGATGGTGCTTCGGTATCCTGTGTTTTTGGTGTTGTAAATGTAGCTGCTTCAGATCTCCCCGATTCATTTTCTGCTGCATCCACCGCAGTTACTTTTACTGAATAATTTGTCTCTTCTGTAAGAGCAGTTAAATCATATTCGGTAGTTGTTATAAGTGTTTCATTTACTTTTGCTTCATTTAAGTATACGTTATATCCAACTACTCCTACATTGTCTTTTGCTTCGCTCCAGGTAACTTTTGCTGTTGTTGTTGTAACATCTGTTACTACTACATTTGTTGGCGCTGATGGTGCTTCTGTATCTGCTGCGTTATTTGTTGTAAATGTATGTGCAGCACCATCTGAAACATTGCCGGCTGCATCAACTGCTTTTACAGTTACTGTATATCCTGTTCCTGCTGTAAGGTCTTTCAGTTCATATTCTGTTCCTGTTACAAGTGTCTCGCCGTTTACAGGAGTTTCAGAATCATTTACGTATACATTGTATCCTGCCACGCCTACATTATCTGTAGGTGCTGTCCAGGTAACTTTTGCTGTTGTTGTTGTAATATCTGTTGTTGTTACATTTGTTGGTGCTGTCGGTGCTTCTGTATCTGCTGCAGATTTATCTACATAAGTGATGATTGGGGTAACGTGAACGGATGGTTTGCTTGGGTTATCATTACACTTAGTTACCACACGAATCATGTCGCCACGGCTTACTACGATTTCTTCAGCCTGTTCCCAGTTACCAACTTTCTGTTTACTGGTTTCAAGTGTTAAGCTCTTCTTCTCTTCACCATTCACATAAAGACTCAAGGTAACTGTTCCGCCTGTGTTCGGAGACTGACGAAGATATGGTTCGTCATCTCTGATTTTGAATGATACTGTTCCACTCTTCGGTACTCTATATGCCATTGCTGTAGAGATATCTTTGCTCGGCGGTGCTGAAAGCAGACCATGAACTGTTGGATCAGTTGTTGTATTTGTGTTCTGTGGTGCATCAATACCAGGACCATAATATGTATGAGTCGCCCAGTTTGGCCATCCGTCCGGGTCGATAGTTGTCATATTGCTCCAGTCGCTGGAGCTGTCCTTTATCTGTCCAAACCATACATTTCCCTGCTGTCCTCTTACAAAATCAAACGTCCAGTTGTATTCGTTTTTCTGTGTGATCGCAAAATTATTTGTTGTGCCGTCTTCTGCAGTGATGCGAAGTGTCATTCCGGCTGCAACTGTATCGGTATCTGCAAGTTCTGCTCCACCGTTTAATACGGATACTGTTGCTGTATCTGCTACAGTGATGTTTGCCTTCATTTCCTTTACTGTTGTCGGGTTTTTCTCTGTGTAAGGAACACGTACCTCTGTTCCCTTCACTTCGTAGAAACATCCCTTCAGTTCTTTATCCGAACTTGCAACCACAGTGTAAGTTACACTTTCCATTCCTTCATAAGAAAGAGTGATCGTTGCTCCACCTTTTACGATGTCTGTTCCTTTAAGTTCTGTCTCGCCTTCTTTAATAGTAACTGTAACGCCTGTATCGACGATGACATTATTAAGGAAATCCTCTACTGTTGTATTTTTCGGAAGATCGCTTACGTTTGTTCCGGTAACAGTATATACGTTAGATCTCAGTACAAGTGCTGCCACTGCATCACTTTCTGCTGCTCCGATCTCCGGTACTGCTGTGATCTTGTGACCGAAGAAATCGTGGTCGATGGTATAACCGTTTCTGTCGACTACTACTTTACCAGCGTTGATTGCAGGAGAGTTTTCTGCAAGTTTGTATCCATCAAATACTGTTGTAGCTGTTGGATCTTCATGTCTTCTTGCGCTCTTATCATCTGCTACTGAGTCCGGACCGGAACCTGCATTCACAAGTACCTGTGTTCCCGCATTCACTTTTACTGGATTTGCATCATTCGGATAGGTACTTACGTTGTAATATAAGTTATTGCTATAAGTTTTATTTCCGCTAGGATTCCAGTCGTTTACTGCAACCGGTGTATTACCTGCGAAGTAGAAAATATTATTTTCCATATCTACAGGACCACCATTGCCATGGCTTCTGTGCCAGATGGTATTGAGACCTTCTTTGATATAGAATGTGTTGTTGTAAACCTGGCAGTTTCCGGAGTTACCGGCCGGATCCAGAGGTCCCATATCTTCATACTGACTGATGTTGTAACGGAATGTATTGTTAATGGACTCTGGCCCACAGAACATGATGGTACTTGCTGTATTGCCATGACTGTAATTGTACTGATAGTTTGTTCCATCACCATAGTCAGCATCCCAAGGCTGTCCGTCGCCATTACCATCGGAGGCATGTAATGTTCTGAAGCACTCATTGTACTGGAAGATTGCATTTTTACACTTCCATGGCCAGATAGCTGCTGCCACTCGTCCTGCATTAACCCATTGTTTACCGTTTTCATTACCATTTGCATCGAGACTTGGCTGCTGCTGTGAATAATCTTTAGTATTAATCTGTTCAGCTGCGTTCTCTGACACATTATACTGAACCAGTGGTCTGTCCAGATACATGGTTGTGATGGCATCTCCACCTACATGGTTCAGATAGTTGTTCTCGATCACAACATTAGATGAAGCATATTTTGCCATTGTTGCATCTGATAATGCACCTGTTGTGAACTGTCTCCACTGATATGTATATCCGACTGCAATTCCCCAACGGTTTACAGTATCCAGAGAACAGTTTCTAATCTGGATATCATTGTATCTTGCGATTCCGGTTTCGCCTTCATTCGTTGGTTTTGCAACGATGAAATAGATACCACCATTTGTCATGTGTTTGTTATAAACGTTACCTGTTACGTTATGAATATAAAGATCATTTAATACGATATGATCTACAGTTCCATTGTCTTTTGCAACTCCGGCAACACCGGTTCGATCCATTGCGTATGCATCATTATACGCTTTATCTTTTTCGGTATCGGTTGCACTGTTTCTGTTGTTTGTCAGCTCAAGACCTTCGATTTCAAGGTATTCAGCATCTTCAATTAAAATACTGGAAGATACAGTACCTTTCCACTTATGGTTCTGGTTATCCAGCGGAGTACCATAATTCAGCTCCCACTTTCCATGACCGTTTGTATTGATCTGCGGTCTTTTTCCCTCGCCATAAGTAGATATTTTTACCGGTGCTTCTGCAGTACCGCTGTCCTCTTTTGTAAACTTAAGAGCCTGATCCTCAAACACAGATCCTTTTTTCAGAAGCACTGTATTTCCCGGCTCAAGGTCAAGTGCATTTACTTTGTCAAGTGTCCGGAACGCCTTGCCTTCTGATGTTCCTTCATTGCTATCATTTCCCCCATTGGAATCAACATAATATGTTGTTCCGGTTGCGGTATTCCCCTCAGCTTTAACAGATACTGCCGGCATCATTGATGCGACTGTTGTTCCTGCAAGCAGAAGTGCTAACGTACCGCTCATCCATCTTTTCTTCATACCTTTTCTCCTTCCGTTATTGTATATTCTTCAAGGTGTACCGGTTCACATCTTTCATGTTTCCTTCCACCTGAGAACCGTTTTCACGCTGCGTGATCATATCGTCGTATTTTTGTTCACGCAGTTCTCTTTCGACTGCTATTCTTGCTGTCTCCAGGTCAGCATTTTCTTCGCTGTCTCCAAATATCCAGTCGCGACTCTGATAGTGCTGAAGAACCTCGTCTTCCGTCAGTTTCATACCCTCTCTGGAGGTATCGTTACAGTATTTTTCCTTCAGAGTACTGAGCTCGTAGTCCAGATACAGCTGAAACGTATACTCTTTCAGTCCGTAGATCACTTCGCCTTTTTTTACTTTCTCGCCCCGCTCCGCATTACCATCCTTCCAGCGTTTTTCCAGAGCCTCATAGCTGCTGTCTGCTACATCTCCGTTTTCTTCGGCAAGATCATATACTGCATGGATGTATTTTAACTGTTCTACTGTATTCCGGGTGAGAATCTCATAGCCGTATTGTCCGTCGTATTGCTTTTCCCAGAAATCCGTTCCGTATACGGCATCATAATCTTGTTGGATCTGCACCTTGGTATCGTATTCCACGGAATTCATGCAGTTCACATACTCTTCTTTACTGATTGGATCCCCGGCTACAGTCAGATCGAATCGATTGACAGACTTGTATATGACGACTCTGCCGGCAATTCCTACAGCTGCAATCACCGCTATGACAGCTCCGATCTTCATAAGCTGTTTTTTTCGATTCTTCATTATTTACCTCCTTCCGGCAATGTAGCCTGTTCCGTCTGCATACAGACTGTCTCAGTCTCTTTTGTTCTAATTATAACGATTCGTTTTTTTATCGGCTCGTTCTTTTGTGTTGATTTCATCATTTATTTTGTCAAATTCGGAACTACAATAAAATGCCACGTTAAAGCGGAATAGATTATTGAACAAAAAAAGAGCCATATCTTTTTCAGATATGACTCTCATAATTGTTACTATTGTTCTGATTACAGCACACGACGAACTGCAACGATCGGTCTGTACGCAGCGTTTCCGCTGATCTTAATACCGTCTTTTGCGTTACTTGCATGTACAATCTGTCCACCGCCCATGTAGATTGCTACATGACCTGCGTAGCAGATAATATCTCCAGGCATTGCCTCTGAGTAGGAAACTCCACGACCACAGCCTGCCATTGCTCCGGAGGAATGCGGAAGGGATACACCAAACTTTGCATATATACTCATGATAAATCCGGAACAGTCAGCACCGTTTGTCAGGCTTGTACCACCCCATACATAAGGATTGCCAACAAACTGGCATGCGTAATTAACAACGGACTGTCCTGTCGGATTATATGATACGCTGCTGCCTGAGCTTCCTGATGAACTGGAAGAAGAACTTCCGTTGTCCTTGGATGTTGCTGCACTTGAGCTGCTGCCTGATGTATTGTTTTTACTGCTTGTGGAAGAACCGGAACTTGCAGCTGTATTACTGCCGGAAGTAGAGGAAGATTTCTTGCTTGCTTCTGCTGCTTTCTTTGCTGCCTCATCTGCTGCTTTTTTGTTTGCTTCTTCCTGTGCTTTCTTTGCAGCTTCTTCTGCTGCTGCCTTCTTAGCTGCTTCCTCGGCCGCTTTTCTTGCTGCCTCTTCCGCTGCTTTTTTCTCTTCTTCTTCAATTTTCTGGATCTCAGCATTCTGCTGACGAATCAGTTCCGTGTACTGTGCAGCCTGGTTCTGCGCCTGTGCGATCTGTGCATCATAATCACTGGAAGTTGCTTTCTTTTCTTCCAGCTGGGTCTGCATACTCGTCTGACGATTCTGATACTCCTGGTTCATCTCTTCCAGTTCTGCTTTCTCACTGTCCAGCTGATCCCCAAGGTCTTTTACCTGCTGTACAGTCTCTTTGAACTCTTCCAGACTGTTTCTGTCACTGTCATACATCTGCTGTACATATTCTGCCTGGTTCAGAAGACTGGTAAAGTCCGATGCCTGGAACAGCATCTGTGCCCATGCATCATCTCCACCCTTTTCATACAGATACTGGATTCTCTTCTTCATGGCTTCATACTGTTTCTGTTTATTTTCTTCTGCCACTGCCAGATCTGCTTTGGTCTGCTCGATCTGCGCTTCTTTATCGGATAACTCACCATCCAGAATCTCAATCTCAACCATAATATTTACCAGGTCAGAATCCAGCTGATCGATCTCAGCAGAAAGTGTCTGTTTCTGGTCTTCCAGATTATTGATTTTAGACTCCTGTGCTGCAAGCTGACTCTGTGCTGCTGCCTTATCCTGTTTTAACTGATCTTTTCTGGATGCAGCACCGGCAGGTACTGCCTGTGAAATTGTCAGCATTAATCCTAATGTTAAACAAAGGATTCTTTTTTTCATACATTTCTCCTTTTATTGTTTTGCATTGTGTTATATATTCTTGTAATATTTACGAAATATTCTCTTTACATTCCTTAACATATTAACACAAAACCATTTTTCCTGCAACCCCTCAATGCTAAACTCATCTCAAATCATAGAAACTAAAGTTAATTTACTGTTTCCCTAATTCAAAAAAGGTCGTTAATAATTAGTTGTTAGCAGAGCTACATTATAAATGGAGAGAAAGATGGTTGTCGTCAGTCATCTTTTTTCTTTGTATGATAAAAAGTTTGGGAGGGTGTGCCTCGGTATGAGTCACACCCTCCCAAACTTAGAACTGTCTATTTCCCGACAGCCTTTCTTTGCATTTTTCTTATTGCGGTCCAATCAATTTTTCAAGTACCTGTGCGGCCGTCATATTACGCAGTCCATCCGGATCTCTCATACTGCTGGAGGACCACTGGAAACGGTCTACGTTATTCACATATGCTTTACTTGCGATACACAGATTATATTTGCCGGCTGCATCTGAATAATATTTCTTCATATATGCCTTTGCCAGTTTTACAGCCTCACTGTTCGTGCTTCCTGCTGTATTGACCGTACCGCTGATCTGAACTACCGGTGGTGTCGCATGAACGATCACCAGACTTCCATCCGAACACATGCCAAGAACAACCCACACATGACCGGTCATACTTACCACGTCACCAGGTGTAAATGTTCCACCGGAAACTTTTCCGTGCGATCCAAAACCTTTGTTGGTCAGATAAGCCGGGAATCCGGTAGATGTTGAACTGTATGCCGTTTCTTTCTGGTTTGATTTCGTATTATATGTATTGTAGACAGCCCAGCTGACCAGACCGGAACAGTCCAGACCATTCTGATACTCATATCGGTGTTTCGTATAATTATACGAAGCTCCCTGCTGGTTATAGAACTGTTTCCACTTCGGGTTCATACCGATACGCAGTCCGTCACCGTCTGTCCAGGCGTCATGACCGCCACCCCATACATACAGGGTGTTACCTACCGGCTGAATCATTGTTTTCAAAAACTTGGTCAGAGTCCCAATCGCCTGACTTTCTGTTCTCGATGCTTTTCCATCTGCTCCGATTTCAACACCGCCGATGACTGTACTTACCGCCATGGCGCCACTGCTGTAAAAATAATACTCTGAACCGTCAATATTCTGCCAGTCCGTCAGCATGGCACCGCTGCCGTTCATATAATATTTACTTCCACCAACGGTTGTCCAGCCTGTTGCCATCTTACCAGTCGTCGGATTCAGATAATACCAGGTACTTCCGATTTTCTGCCAGCCTGTCAGCATGGCACCGCTGCCGTCCATATAATACCAGTCACTGCCCAGTTGCAGCCAGCCTACTGCCATGGCTCCACTGCCTGTGTTCAGATAATACTTGGATCCGCCGATGTTCTGGAAACCTGTCAGCATCTTTCCGTCACTCGCCAGATAATACCAGGTTGCACCCAGTTTTAACCATCCGGTCGCGATGTTTCCGCTGCCCGGTTTCAGGTAATACCAGGTTCCATTTTGCTGTGACCAGCCTTCTACCATGGCTCCATCCTGATTCATGTAATATCGGGTTCCTCCAATGGTTGTCCAGCCCGTTGCCATATCGCCATTTCCCGGATTCAGATAATACCAGGTACTTCCGATTTTTCTCCAGCCCGTTACCATGTTACCGTTGCCCGGCTCCAAATAATACCAGCCGCTTGCGCGTTTTAGCCAGCCGGTTACCATCCAGCCGGCTCCGTCAAAGTAATACCAGGCTCCGTTGATCACTTCCCATCCATTGGTGGTATAGCTTCCGTCTGCATGACGGTACCACCAGCGTTTTCCATTCCGGATCCACTGATTGACATCCACTACAGCCCGTGGCTGTACCTGTACCTGAGGTTCTGCCTCTGAAACCGCCTGTTCACCGGTCTGTGTCGTCTGCGGTTCTGCCTGTTCACCGGTCTGTGCCGTCTGTGGTTCTGTCTGTTCTCTGCTCTTATCTGCAGCTGTTCTGTTTTCTGCTGCTTCGGTTTCGTCTGTCTGTACCTCTGCCGCACCCTCTGCTGCATATTCCTCTGCCTGTTCTTTGTTTTCTGTTTCGTTCTCCTGCCCGGCCACCTGGGATGCTTCCTGTGTCACTACCGGCTGCGGAACACTTGCCAGTGCCCCGGTCGGTGTCAGCATGGTAACTGTAAGGCATCCTGCCAGTAATCTGCTTACGTATTTTTTCTTCATATGTACTTCCTTCTATTGTACTTTCTTCTATGTCTGAAGCATTGCACTCTTCTCGATATTACTGATACCAGGATCTTTTGCTCCAGACATGATACCGGTACAGCGTTTTCGGACTAACCGTAGCATTCTCTTGTCTGTGAATCCGATTGCACAGTTTAAAAAGCCGCAGCGTATCCTGCGTGAATGATGCAGTTATACAAGAAACAATGTACTGGTTTCTTTGCCACAGCTTTTATTATAACTTTGTTACAAATCTTTGTCAATTTCTTTGCATTTTCCTCAGCACTTTTTTCAGATAATTATACAGATCAACCCGCCCTTGCTGTCATTGACAATCTTTTGCATCGTATCCTGCAGCTTCACCTGACTTTCTTCACTGATCTGAGCAATCTTGGTACGGATGCCGTCTTCTACCAGCTGTTCGATGGATTTTCCGAAAATATTGGTCTCCCACATACCATCATCGGTATTTTTTTCATTTTCTTTGATGAATGTGATCAGATCGTGCGCCTGTTCCTCGCTTCCTACAATCGGTGCAATCTCCGTCTCAATATTCGCTTTGATCATATGGATGGACGGACTGACCGACTTGATCTTAACACCGTATTTGTTTCCCTGACGAATCACAACCGGTTCTTCCAGTGTGATCTCATTTTTCTCGGGGATCACCACACCATAACCTGTTCCACGTACGGATTCGATGGCCTGCTGGACTTTTGTATATTCCTGTTTCATCTGCGCCAGCTCTTTCAGTGTATGGATCAGCTGATACTCGCTCTCTATCGTCACACCGGTCATCTCGCTCATCACCTGATAATAATAGGGGTCTTCGATCTGAATACGGACTTTTACCACGCCGTTGGAAAGGTTGATTTCTTCCAGTGTGACTGATTTGACATAGCTACTGTCCATCTCCAGATTTTCCTGCCGGATATCACGGATATATTCCATGGTTCCCATCTTCTCTTTCATCTGTTTCAACAGATCTTCTTTCAGATAATGGGTGACCGGAAGCAGTTCCACCCATTTTGGTATGTAATATTCGATCTGACGCACCGGGAATTCATAAAGAATCTTTTCCAGGATCCGGAGCACATCTTCTTTTCGAAGCTGTTCACAGTTTACCCCGAGTACCGCTGCCTGATATTTTTCTTCCAGTTCTCTTACCAGCTTCTGTGCTTCTTCCCCGTACGGCTTTTTCGAATTCACAAGAATCAAAAATGGTTTCCCCTGTTTTTTGAGTTCCTGTACTGTCTTTTCTTCTCCATCCACAAAATTTTTACGCGGAATATCACCGAAGGAACCGTCGCAGGTTACTACGAGACCGATGGTAGAATGTTCCTGGATCACTTTTCTGGTTCCAATCTCTGCCGCCTGATGAAACGGAATCTCCTGTTCATACCAGGGGGTTTTTACCATTCGTTCTTTTTCCTGCTCCATATCCCCTGTAGCTTCAGGCACCATAAATCCCACGCAGTCGATCAGTCGGATCTTCACCGGAATCTCTTCTCCCAGATTTACATTCACCGCTTCCCTGGGAATAAATTTGGGTTCCACTGTTGTAATTGTTTTTCCTGAACCGGAAACCGGCAGCTGATCCCGCACCTCCGCAGCATCCTGTTCTTCCATTCCCGGAAGTGCCAGAAGTTCCATGAACCGCCGGATAAATGTGGATTTGCCCGTACGAACCGGACCGACAACACCAATATAAATATCACCGCCGGTACGGCTGCTGATTTGATCGTAAATCTGGTTTTCCATTCTCTTCCCGCCTTTCAGTCCTGAATCGGAATCAGCAGCATGGCATTCTGCACACGCTCTGCCTCTGCCGGCAAGTCATTCGCACAGCGGATGGCCTGCTCGGTCGTACCGCAGTTTTTGGCAATGTCCCACAGCCGTTCTTCGCCGTTGATCTGCTTGAGAACCAGTGTTACGCCGTTATGACTGCTCTCCTTTGGCTTGATCTCCAACGCAGAGATATGGCAGAATGTCACACGCTCCTGTGTTGCAGCAGCACCGTTTGCGGTGACAGTCAAAAGCAATCCTCGC
>OLPV01001549.1_pt1 | contig 16815 bp, 12 predicted proteins | sample 1671961 | NCBI WGS metagenome assembly OLPV01 (sample SAMEA3136630, study PRJEB25190) | human gut metagenome | biome: human gut; feature: human-associated habitat; material: faeces | place: Austria | collected 2013
CATGTGCAGCGCGGTGGAGACTTCCCGGTCGATGGCGCGGGGTTCGATACCGGCTTCATGCCACAGCTTCTGGGTATGCTCAGGGGCACGCTTCAGGAAGCGCTGTACGCCGAAGGGCTTGCCGTACTCCAGCAGGCCGATCTCGGCCATTTCATGGGCCAGATCGTAGATGTCCTTACCTTCGGTCTCTACGCCCCACTCCTTGGCGATGCGGATCAGCTTCTCAGGGTCCTTGACCTGATAGTTGCCGCCTTCCTTGGTCTGGTACAGGGTGTGCATGATCTCGCGGCCATGGTCGGAGTGCGTAGCAGAGCCGCCGGCGGTGAACCGCAGATAGTTACGGCCGACGATACCGTGTACGTCGCAGCCGCAGATGCCCCGGGGGGCCTTCTTGGTGATGCGGCACGGGCCCATGGAGCAGATACGGCAGCAAGTGCCGGATTCGCCGAAGCCGCAATGGGGGGTCTGGTTCTTGACCCGCTGCTGCCAGGAGTCAGCGCCAACCTTACTGCCGTTTTCCAGCAGAGAGTTGGTAGCTTGCTCCATCTCCTCAACAGTTGTCAAATAAGCCCAATCCTTCAAAGTGATTTCCTCCTAATCATTTGATTCTTTGAAAAGCCTGTGCGTACCCTACGATAGGTCATAGTGTATCGATACTATTGTACTCATTTAGCGTGCAGTTGTCAATCGTGCAATTTGACACATTTCACGTGTTTTTTTCATCCCCCAGGGGGGGATTTTTGCTATTTTCCTTAAAATTGTGGAGAAAAGGTGCTTTTGGGGAAATTATTCACAAAAATGTAAAAAATTTTTTGCTTGAAAACGACCGTCCATGGCAGAAAGCGGCGGGGAAGCGCCGCCGCTTCCCCGCCGGAATATCCGATTTTTTGCGCACTCATTGAATTGTCAGCTTATGGCAGTGGCCCTCTCCCAGAACGTGCTCGACGCAGGTCTTGAAGCGCGCAAACCTGTCATTGGGGACAAACGCCAGCGCCGTACCGGCAAAGCCGCCGCCGTGGATACGGACAGCGCCCTCGCCCTCCAGCAGCTGCTGGCACAGTGCGATGGTGAACGCCATATCCTGCTTCTGGATGTAGCCCGCCGGGGTCACGTTCTGCAGCAGCGTCCATGACGCCATGCCGGAAGCGTTGACGAGGTGCAGGAACGCGTCAAAGTCGCCGTCCTTCAGCGCGCGCACCTGGGACTTCACCCGGCGGTTCTCGTTGAAGAAGTGGATAGCTCTGAGCACTGCCCGGTCGCCGGTGACCTTGCGGACTTCAGCGATGTGCCTGTAGAACGCCGCCTCGTCCACATCGTGGAGGACTTCCTTACCGAAGAACGCCGCCACCGCCTTCATTTCCACGGGCATGGCCGCGTACTCGTCCGTCAGGTCGGCATGATCCGCACCGGAATCGATGGTGCAGAGGGTATAGCCGCTGTGGGCGAAATCGTAGTCCACCTTTTCCACAATGGGGTTTTTCGGGTCGGCAAAATCAATGTACACCAGTCCGCCCACGCTGGAAGCCATCTGATCCATCAGGCCGGAGGGCTTGCCGTAGTAGACGTTTTCGGCGTACTGGCCGATCTGGGCAATTTCAATGGCGGAAACCGCGCCGCCCGCAAACAGGCCGTTCAGGATACGGCCGATCAGCACCTCAAAGGCCGCGGAGCTGGACAGGCCGGAGCCGGGCAGGACGGTAGACCTGACCTTGGCTTCAAAGCCGCTCAGCTTGTACCCCCGCCGGGCAAACGCCGCCGCTACGCCGCGGATCAGCGCCGCCGTGGTGTTCTTCTCGGACTCTCTGGCATCCAGATCGTTCAGGTCGATCTCCACAGGCTTGTAGCCCTCGGAATCCACGCGGATGATGTTCGTGCCGGTCAGGGTGACCTCCGCCGTGGTCTCCATGTCAACTGCTGCCGCCAGCACACAGCCGTGCTGATGGTCGGTGTGGTTGCCGCCGATCTCCGTGCGGCCGGGGGCGGAAAAATGATAGGTGTCAGCCATTTTGAACCTCCGTCAAAAATCGTTTCAGGGCAGCTCTGCCCGATTCGGTACACTTGTAAACGCCCGCGCACTCCAGAACCCGGGCAAACACCTGACCGATCTCATACTGAATGATCGCCTCGGCGTTTTCGGCATTGAATTCCGGATGACGCGCCATGAACGCATCCGCCCAATCGGCGTGCTTGGAAAGCTCCTCGCTTTCGTGCAGGTTTTCCCCATTCAGCAGGGCTTCCCGCAGATCGGCCATTTCCTTTTTCAGTCTGCCGGGAAGAACGGCAAGACCCATGACCTCGATCAGGCCGATGTTCTCTTTCTTGATGTGGTGGAGTTCCTCGTGGGGGTGGTACAGCCCCATGGGATGCTCCTTCGTCGTCAGGTTGTTCCGCAGAACCAGGTCAAGCTCATACCGCCCCTCCCGCATACGGGCGATGGGGGTGATGGTGTTGTGGGGCTCGCCGTCGGTCTCCGCGAAAACCGTCGCCGCCGGGTCGCTGTAGGTGCGCCACTTGGCGAGGATCTTGCCCGCCAGATCACAGAGGTGGTCTTTGTTCTGAGAATTCAGGCGAAGCACCGTCATGGGGTATCTCACCACACAGCAGTCCACATCGGCAAAGCCGGGAACCTCGAAACCGAACTCCTTCTCCGCCTTTTCCATGGGGAAGGTGTGGTGGCCGCCCTGAAAATGTTCGTGGGACAATATGCTGCCGCCCACGATGGGCAGGTCGGCGTTCGACCCAAGGAAATAGTGGGGGAACTGCTCCACAAAGGAAAACAGCTTATCGAACACTCCCCGGTCAATGACCATGGGCGTGTGCCGGGCGTTCATGACGATGCAGTGTTCATTATAATAAACGTAGGGCGAATACTGGAAGCCCCAGAGCTGGCCGTTCACCATTACCGGCATGACCCGCAGATTCTGCCGTGCCGGGTGGGAAATGGTTCCCGCATAGCCCACGTTTTCGGGGCAGAGCAGACACTTGGGGTAACCGGACGCCTTTTTCAGCTTCGCCGCCGCGATGTCCCGGGGGTCTTTCTCGGGCTTGGACAGGTTGATGGAAATTTCCAGCTTCCCGTATTTGGTCTCCGCCGTCCAGCGCTCGTCCTTCGCGATGCGGTCGCGGCGGATGTAGTTGCAGTCCTGACTGAGGGTGTAGAAGTAGTCCGTCGCCGCCTTGGGGGACTGGGTATAGCGCGACCGGAATTCCCGCACCACCTCCGACGGGCGGGGCGTCAGGAAGCCCATGAGCTTCGTGTCGAACAGGTCGCGTTCGGCGATGGTATCCGCGATCATCCCCTGCTGGGCGGCGTAATCGCACAGCAGATTCAGGCACTCCGGGAAATCAAAGCGCTGCTCCTGCTTTTCGTAACTCTCCAGCCGCAGTTCAGAAAGAAGGGTATTCCGTGCGAACGTCTCGTCCAGCGGGTGGAGAAGGCCGCAGTTTTTCGCGTAATCCAGCAGCGCATCCAGCGCCGCCCAAACAGTTTCAGTCGTCATAGCCATGGGGATGCTCCTTGTGCCAGTTCCATGCGGAACCAATGATGGTCTCAATATCGTCATATTTCGGCTTCCAGCCAAGCACGGTCTTCGCCTTTTCGCTGGACGCCACCAGCTGCGCCGGGTCGCCCGCGCGGCGGGGGGCCATCTCGCACTTGATGGGCTTGCCCACGACCTTTTCCGCCGTGTCGATGATCTCCTTCACCGTGAAGCCCACGCCGTTGCCCAGATTGAAGACGTTGTTTTCCCCGCCGTTCATCAGGTACTCCGCCGCCAGAATGTGGGCGGAAGCAAGGTCAGTGACGTGGATGTAATCCCGGACGCAGGTGCCGTCCCGGGTGGGATAGTCGTCGCCGTAAATCGACACATGGTCCCGCCGTCCGTTGGGAACCTGCAAAATAATGGGGATCAGGTGGGTCTCCGGGTCATGCGCCTCGCCGATCTTACCGGACATATGCGCGCCGCAGGCGTTGAAGTAGCGTAGCGCCACAAACCGGATGCCGTGGGCAACGGACGCCCAGTAGAACATCCGCTCCATGGAGAGCTTCGTCTCGCCGTAGCAGTTCGTCGGGTGGGTGGGGTCGGTCTCCAGAATCGGCACATGCTCCGGCTCGCCGTAGGTCGCCGCCGTGGAGGAAAAGACGATGTACTTTACCCCATGCTCGATCATGGATTGCAGCATCGTCCGGGTGCCACCCAGATTGTTATCGTAGTATTTCAGGGGATTGACCATACTCTCGCCCACCTGAGAATTCGCCGCGAAGTGGATGACCGCGTCGATCTTCTCGGAGGAAAACACATGGTCGCAGAATTCCTTACTGCGGATATCGCCCTGATAAAATCTGGCCTTCGGATGCACCGCCTTGCGGAAACCGGTTTCCAGATTATCGGCCACGACCACGTCGTAGCCGTTGTCAATGAGTTCATACACGGTGTGGCTGCCAATGTAGCCCGCGCCGCCAAGTACCAGAATCGTTTTCATTTATACTGCCTCTTTTCTCCACAATAGCGGCAGATGACCTTCATCTGCCGCTATTATAAAACATGGTTTACTTCTTGGCAAGATATTTCCGCATATCCAGCGAGCAGGCCGCCAGAATAATGCCGCCCTTGATGATGTACTGCATGGAGGGGTCGATGCCCAGCATGGACAGTGCAACGAAGATGATACGCAGCACGAACACGCCCAACACAATGCCGCTGATCTTGCCGGTGCCGCCGACGAAGGAAACACCGCCGATGACGCAGGCCGCGATGGCGTCGCACTCGTAGTTAAGGCCTGCCGACTGGGTGATGGAGCTGATGCGGGCGCCCTCAATGAAGCCCGTAACGCCGTACATCGCACCGGCGAGGGTGTGGACCATTACGGTCGTCCAGAACACGTTGACGCCGGAGACCTTGGCCGCGTCGGCGTTGGAGCCGACGGCGAACATGTTCTTGCCGAAGGCGGTCTTGTTCCAGATGAACCACATCAGCGCCACGAAAATGACCGCGTACAGCACGTACCACGGAATGGAGATCTTCGCACCGGAGCCGGTGGTGAACTGGATCATGGGTGCGGAGACCACGCTCTTATACTCCTGAGACAGGCCGGAAACGGGCTGGCCGTTGTTGCCGTTGAGCATGAAGAAGATCAGGATCAGGCCGTAAGTAATGAGCTGGGTGGCCAGCGTCACGATGAAGGGGTGCAGGCTGAACTTGGCTACGAAGAAGCCGTTCACCATACCGATCAGCGCGCCGATGGCGACGACAATGAGAACCGTCAGCAGAATCCAACCCGGGGTAATGGCCGGGAGGCTGGAGAAAAGCTTCCGGGAGATGGTGCGATCCTGCAGCAGCGCGCCCGCGACGGCTGCGGTCAGGCCGACCACACGTCCGCCGGACAGGTCGGTACCGGTCAGGACGATACAGCCCGCGATGCCCAGCGCCATGGGCAGGGACGCTGCCACAAGGGAAACGATGTTTGCGATGGAACCTGCGGACAGGAAGTTCTTATTCTTGATTGCCGTATAGACGATGAAGATCACCATCAGAATATACAGCGCGTTATTCAGAATGCCGTCCGACCAGAACCGGCGGCGATCCGCCTTGTCGAGTCTTTGGTATTCTTCACTCTTTCTCTGAAGCTGTTTGACTGGATTTGCCATACCGCTGCCTCCTTATACATACTTCGCCGCAAGACGCATGATGTCTTCCTGCGTTGCTGTCTTTGCATCGACTTCACCGGCCAGCCGTCCGCCGGACATGACGAGAATCCGGTCGCACACGCCCAGCAGCTCGGGCATTTCGGACGAAACCATGATGACCGTCTTGCCTTTGTTCGCCAGATCGAGGATCAGCTGGTAAATCTCGTATTTCGCGCCGACGTCGATGCCGCGTGTCGGCTCGTCAAGCAGCAGCACGTCCGGCTCGGTGAGCAGCCAGCGGCCGATGATGACCTTCTGCTGGTTGCCGCCGGACAGGCTGCGGATCTTCGTCTCCTGGGTAGGCGTCTTGGTGTGCATGGCGTCGATGGACCACTGGGTGTCCTTCTTCATGGACTTGTCGCTGAGGACAAAGCCCGCCCGCTTGTGCCTGTCCAGACTGGAAATGACGGAATTCTCCCGGATGTCCAGGATTCCGAAAATGCCCGTCGCCCGACGCTCCTCGGTGAGCAGGGCAAAGTTGTTCTTGATGGACTGCCGGGGATTCAGATTCTTGCACTCCTTGCCGTCCAGCAGAATGCGGCCGCTCTTGCGGGTGGCGACGCCGAACATGGTTTCCAGCGTCTCCGTCCGGCCGCTGCCGTCCAGACCCGCAAGGCCGACGATCTCGCCCCGCCGGGCGGTGAAGGAAACGTCCCGCAGATTGTTGTACAGCCCCGTCAGATGCTCGACCTCCAGATAGACCTCGCCGGGCTTATTCGTCTTCGGCGGGAACTGGTTGCCAAGCTCACGGCCGACCATCAGGCGGATGATGTCGTTCATCTCCAGCTCGGATGCCGGACGGGTCGCTACCAGCTGGCCGTCGCGCATGACGGTGATCTCGTCGGAGATGCGCTTGATCTCCGCCATTTTATGGGAAATATAGATGATGCCCATGCCGCGGTCGCGGAGCATGTTGATGATCCTGAACAGATGCTCAACCTCTTCCTCAGTCAGAGAGGACGTGGGTTCATCAAATACGATGACTTTCGAGTGATAGGAGACGGCCTTTGCGATCTCCACCATTTGACGCTGGGAAACCGGCATCGTGCCCATGACCCGATGGGGGTCAACGTCGATGCCGAGCTCTTCAAAAATCGCTTTGGTATCGCGAAGCATCTTGTGCTCGTCCACAATAAAGCCCGCGATCTTGGGATAGCGCCCCAGCCACAGGTTGTCCATGACAGTCCGCTTGAGCGCCTGATTCAGCTCCTGGTGAACCATGGCGACACCGTTGTTCAGCGCCTCCTTGGAGCTGGTGAAATTGACCTCGCGGCCTTCCAGATAAATATGGCCGCTGTCCTTGCTGTAAATGCCGAACAGGCATTTCATCAGCGTGGATTTGCCGGCGCCGTTCTCGCCCATCAGCGCGTGTACGGTGCCTGCCTTGACCTCCAGGCTGACATGATCCAGCGCTTTTACGCCGGGAAAAGTCTTTGTGATATCCGTCATCCGGAGCAGTACGGTTTGCTCCACCTGGATTCCCCTCCTTTTTCGCTAGCATGCTTAGCTGTGAAGGGCAGCCGCCGATACAGCAGCGGCTGCCCTTTTTGGGTTTATAACTTACTTGGTGTAGGCAGCGTAGGCGACGAACAGCTTGTTGGCAATGCCGTCGGCGATGGAGTACATCTCGGCGTTGGTGCCGGCGGTGGCGGCGACGGCGTCAGCCATGGCGGTGCCTTCACCGGTAGCCTTGACGACATCGGCGATGGCGACGGCCATGCCCTCGGCATCCTGCTTGACAGTACCGGTCATCTTGCCGGCAGCGATCAGTTCCTTGGCTGCGTCGGTAGCGTCAACACCGAACACGGGGATGGTGGTCGCGCCCTCGGCGCCGGTGTTGTAGCCGGCAGCTTCCAGAGCGGAGATAGCGCCTTCAGCCATGTTGTCGTTGTTGCAGATGATCAGCTCGATCATGTTGCCGTTGGCCTCGTTGTACTGGGACAGGTTGGTGTTCATGTAGTCCAGAGCAGCCTGTGCGCTCCAGGCGCCGCCCAGATCCACCTGATACTTGGAGGCGTTGGAAGCGTCGAAGTACTCCAGAGCGGGCTTGCCGGCAGCGGTCAGGACAGCGTCGGCATCCTCAACACCGAACTGGGTGCGGTAGATGGCCTCAACGTTGGCCTCGTCGCCCTTGAACATGGCATAGGAGATCTTGCCGTCGCCATTCAGGTCAACAGCATCCCAGTTGGCCAGCAGGTACTCGCCGACCATCTTGCCCTGCAGGTGACCGGCTTCGGGAGCGTCGGTGCCGATGAAGCAGATGTTGGTGTTGGCGTTCAGGACGGTGCCTTCCTCGCCGTCAGCCTCGATGGCGCGGTTGAAGAAGATAACAGGGGTGCCGTTTGCCAGGGAGATGATCTCGTTGGCAACGTCGGGGGAGCCGGAAGTGACCATGTTGACGACCAGCAGGTTGTAGCCGTCGGTGACAGCGGTCTGGATCTGCTCGTTCTGGGTGGTCTGGTTGTTGTTGCCGTCGAAGTTGTTGTAGGTAACGCCCAGGCTGTCCAGCTGTGCGTCCAGAGCGGTGCGGACGCTGGAAATGTAGGTGTCGGCGAAGGTGTAGTAGAACACGCCGACCTTCAGCTCGGAAGCTTCGACCTGAGCCTCGGTCTCGTTCCCTGCGGGGGCGGGGGTGGTAGCGGCGTTAGTGCTGGGGGTGGTGGTCTTGGAGCCGCAGGCGGCCATGGCGACTACCATGACAAGCGCGAGCAGCAATGCAAGTGCCTTTTTCATTGCTTTTTTCCTCCATAAAATTCATTTTTTGGTTTCGCCGGGTTGGCTTCACCGTGACTATATTGTATCAGATACGGATTTTTTTCACAGTCATTTTTCCTCGCGGATTTTCTCAAAAAATTTTGCCGCCTCCAAAAAACGCGCCGTGTTTTTGTGCAAAAAGCCCTAAGAAACGGTAAAAATTGCAAGTACGCCGATCAACCGAAAGAAAACATGGCCTTCTGGCTCTCCATGGTAAACATATTTTCTTTGGTGACGATGGTGGTCGCGGTGTCGATGAGCGCCGTGGAATCGAATTTCTCCCCCTGCAAAACCTGCCACGCCTTTTCTACGCCCAGATACCCCATAGCGTAGGAATTCTGCACCACCAGAGCGGCCACCGCTCCGGTTTGCAGCAGCTCGATGCAGTTGACGTTGCTGTCGAAGGACACGGCGTGTACCTGACCCGTCAGCCCCAGGGAGTCCACCGCCTGAGCCACGCCCACGGCCAGCGGCTCGTTGAAGCCGATCAGCACGTTGATCTCCGGATGCTCCCGCAGCAGCTTCTCCGCCGCCAGACGGGCTTCCAGAGCATCGGTGGAAACATTGACGGCATAGATACCCTTGACCCGGCTGTCCCCAAGCAGCACCTCCCGGAAGCCCTGCTCCCGCTCCCGGCAGTTCTGGGTCTCGGCGTAGGCGTTGACAATGCCCACAACGATTTTTTCCTGCGCCGTTTTCAGCGCGGCCTCCCCGCTCATGCGCCCGGCCGCCACATTGTCCGTCCCGATGCGCACGGAAACGCCTTTGGAATCCACATCGCTGTCAATGACCACCACCCGGACGCCCGCGGCCACGGCTTCGTCGATGGCGGCGGCGTTTTCCGTGTAGCTGATGGCGGAGAAGACGATGGCGTCCGCCCCGTCGGCCACGGCCTGCCGGATGTAGTCGTTCTGTACTTCAAAGTCCTCCTCCGTGTCCGGGGCGAGGATGGTCAGCTGCACGTTATACTCGGATTTTGCGGCGTTCGCCCCGGCAAAAACCGATTTCCAGAACTCCGTGGTGGAGGATTTGGCGATCAGATAGATATTGTACGACCCGCCGCTCTGATGCGTACCGGCGCAGCCGGAAAGGCACACCAGCAGCGCCAGAAAAACGGCGATTCCCTTAATGCTTTTCATGCTCCGCCTCCTCCCGCACCTTCGGCATCCGCACCGTCACCTTCGTCCCCTCGTCCGGGACGCTTTCGATGGTGATGCCATAGGCGTCGCCGAACCAGATTTTCAGCCGGTCGTTGACATTCTTGATGCCGATGCCGGACTTTCCGTCGGGCTTCCGGCGGAAAATTTCCTCGATCTGCTCCGGCTCCATGCCCACGCCGTTGTCCTCCACCGTAAAGAGGACGTCCTCTCCCTCGGCGCGGACACGGATTTCAATATGTCCCTCGTCCACCAGACCGTTGACGCCGTGATAGATGGCGTTCTCGATGATGGGCTGGAGGGTGATTTTGTTGCACAGGTACTCCGTGCAGTCCTCCTGAACGTCAAAATGATAGGAAAACTGCTCCTTGTAGCGCACGCTCTGGATTTGCAGATAGCTCTGGGCGTGCTGCACCTCACTGCGGATGGGGATCAGCTCGTGCCCCTTGCTGATGCTGATGCGGAACAGCCGCGCCAGGGCGTTGACCATCACCACGGCTTCCGCGTTCTTCCCCTGCTCACACATCCAGGAAATGGAATCCAGGGTATTATACAGGAAGTGGGGGTTGATCTGCGCCTGTAGGGCTTTCAGCTCCGTCTTGCGCAGGTTGACTTCCTCGCTGCGCACCGTGGCCATGAGCTTCTGGATTTTTTTGACCATGTGGTCAAAGGACGCCGACAGGTTCTCCACCTCCCGGACGCCGGTGACGGGTTCATAGGAAAAGCCCTCGCCGGTTTTTTCAAAGCTCTGCATGGCGACGATCAGATCGTGAATGGGACTGGACAGCACCCGGGAAAGCATCAGGCTCAGCAGCACCGCCGCAGCCAGAATAAACAGTGCGCCGATGAAGGTAATGCGCATGATCTCCCGCAGGGCGTCGGTAATCAGCTCCTGAAACGAGCTGACGCCTACGACCCGCCAGATGCCGTTTTCCAGCGTCTGGACGGTGTAGATGGTGCTCCCCTCCACGTGCGTCCCGTCCGGGAGGGAGGCGGTCAGCGCGGTATTCTCGCTTTTCAGATCGGAATAGATGAGCTGCTGCTGGGGATGGTAAACCAGATTCCCCTCCGTGTCCTCCAGGAAGCAGTAGCCCCGCTGGCCGATACCCACGCCGCTGATGTAGGTGGAGATGTTGGAGCAGCTCACGTCCACGGCGATGTACCGCTCCCCCTCTCCGGTGGTGGCAGGGCGGATAATGGTCACGACCCATGGGTAGTCCTCCGCGAAAATCGACATGACGTGGGGTGCGGATATATAGCCGCCCTCATAAAGTTCCCGCTTGTCCGGGTCGAAGGAGAGGTTTTGCAGGATATCCTCCCGCAGACGGCGGCCAAGGCTGTAGCAGTTGCGCATTTCCCCCTCCGCGTCGTAGGTGGTGACGGCCACCACGTCGGCGCGGATCTCCAGAAACGCCTCGAACCGGGCTTCCCGTTCCTCCGCGGGCAGCTCCAAGTAGCCGGTCAGCAGCGTCACCGCGTCGTTCATGTCCTCCAAATATTCGTTCATGGTGCTGCCGGCCTGGGCGATGGCCTGACGGCTGGTGGTCTCGGCGTTGCGCAGCAGCGTCTGACGGTAGGTCTGCATAAAGACCAGATTGGCGCACAGAAGCACGCTCACCGCAACCGCCGTGAGCGTGAGCGCCATGATGAGATTCATGCTGAGTCCCTTTTTCTTCATGCGTTGGCCTCTTTCTGCTCCTGACGCATCCGCGCCGGGGATTTTCCGTAGTATTTTTTGAAGCAGTAGCCGAAATAGCTCTGGTCGGCGTAGCCGCAGCGACGGGACACCTCGGCAATGCGGCTGCTGCCGCTCCACAGCAGCTTCAGCGCCACGTCCATCCGTTTTTGGATCAGCAGGTTCATGAAGGTATCGCCGTAGAATTTTTTGATATTCGCGCCCAGATAATTGGCGCTGATGTGCAGCCGCTCGCTGACGGATTGCAGCGACAGCTCCTCGTCCATGTATTCCTTCTCGATGATCTTCAGCGCCCGGGCGCAGAGCATGGCCATGTCGTCCCAGCCCCCGGCGGCGTACAATCCGCCGCCTCTGCGGGCGATTTTCAGGGCTTCCATGGCTTCTAAGTAAGCGGCGTGTCCCTCGCCGAGAGAGGCGTACTCCTTGCTTAAGCCCGCCAGCGCCTCGGCGCCCAAAGCGCGGCGGGTGGCCTGCCGCAGCTCGTCCAGGGAAGCATACAGCCGCCCGAACCCGTTTATGGAGGCCAGCAGAAGCACCGTCCGGTTGCCGCTGGAAAATCCGCAGCAGGAAAACGCCCGGGAGAAAATCCGCTCCGCCATGGGAAGCAGCTCCGGGTGCGCCCCGTCGGGCAGGCTGAACGCCGCCACCACGATGTGCTCGTCCCCCCGGATTTCCATTCCGGCGCTTCGCAGGGATTCCGCTGCGGCGGACGGCTCCGGGCGGGCGTACTCGTCCAAAAGCATCGTGGCCGTGACCATCCGCAGCGCTTCCGCGCCGCCCTGAGGCCGGGTCAGGCTGGCAAGGCGCTTTTCGATTTTGTCGTGAATCTTCCGCAGCTCCTCCGTCAGCTCCGCCATGCTGATGGGCTTGAGAAGGTAGGCCACGATCTCGTCCTCGATCCCGGCCTTGGCGTACTCAAAATCGTCGTAGCCGCTTAGGAAAGCCACTTGCAGCAGCGGCTGGACGGCCTTCGCCTGTCTGGTGAGAGCCGTCCCGGAAATAAACGGCATCCGGATATCCGTCAGCAGGAAATCCGGCTGAAGCGCTTCCACCAGCTGCAGCGCGTCCAGCCCGTTCCCGGCGCGTCCCACAAGGCGGAAGCCCAGAGACTCCCAGTCGATCAGCTGGCAGACGGCGCCCAGCAGCTCCGGCTCATCGTCCGCCACCAGAACGGTCAACACCTGATGCTTTTCCATGCTCAGCCCTCCATTCGCATTGTTGATTTGATTATAAAAGATTTCCCGAAAAAACACAAGCCCGGAATGTTACATTTTCACATTCCGGGCTTGCCCCTTGATTTGATTTTTGGTTATTTTACAAAGGTCTATACAGCGAACTCCTGCCACTGAATATCGGTTTTGCCTTCGCCGTCTCCTGCCTGTCTTGTCTCCCACTGATAGGTAAGCCAGTTCCAGTGCAGCTTTGCCCAGCCGTCATTGTCTCCGCCGCCGGAATAGGAAAAGCTCCCGTCTTCCTTGATGTTCGACAGCTGCCGGTGGTAGAATCCCGTGCCGTCCACCATGAAGAATTTGCTGACGTACTTCATAACAATACACATGACCTGACTGTTTTCCCCGTATTGGAAGTCAACGACCGCCTCCCGGACGCCGTCTCCATCCATATCGACAAAGGCGTACCGGGTGACAGAGACGTCGAAGCCCAGCTCCTCACCGGCCTTCTGGCAATATTCCTCCAATGTACAGTCGAGGTATTCCTCGGAGAAGAACGTTCTCTGATTCTGAATCACCTCCAGAAGAATGCCCTCTTCCTCCTCCCGGACGCCCGGAACGTTCTCCGGGAGGGGATTCTGGGGCACGCCCACCCGGACGTAGGATTCCCGAATCCGATTGTATTCCGCCTCGGTGATCTCCGTCCACATCAGGCCGGACGCGCCGCCGGATTCGCTCCAATAGAATTTCCCGTCGGCGCTCTCCATGACGGTCTCCGCCATCGTAAGCTGCTTGTCCTGCACCCGGTAATATTCGTTCAGCTGGACGCCCTGCAAATCGCCGCAGTCCTTTTCCAGAAGGTTCCCCTCGCACAGGTAAAGTCCCACGGTGGGGTCGTCCTCCGGATAGCTGCCGCCGCCGTATATGCACTGCGTCTGCCCGTCGGCCTGCACCACGATCTCGTAAAGGAAGCCGTAGCGCGTGCTCCAGATGAGCATTTCCTCCCCGCCGTCGCCGTCCAGGTCCACATATTTGGGGCTAAAATCTCCGATGCTGCCCTCCGAGCCGGGAGAGCCGGGAAGCCAGCTGGCATAATATGCCGCATATGCCGCCCGTTCGGGGGAATCCACCGCCGTTTGGTCAGGGGCGGTGGTTTCCGGCTGGGTGGGCTCTGCCGTTGTCTCCACGGGGATACGTTTCGACGGAGCGAAGTACTGTGCCATGGTGGGCTTCGGTGCGGTTGTCCTGCTGCAAGCGGAAAGAAGCAGCAGCAGCACCGCCAGCATAAGACAAATTTTCTTTTTCATCGGTCTTCCCTTTCTTTAGTTCAGCACAATGGGCGCTTCCTCCACGACCTCTTCCGTCAGGCAGTCATGCTCCCGCATCCACTCCAGCGTATGCGCGGAGTCGGCAAAGACGGACAGGTGCGCGCCGGTGGCATACACATCGTTCTCCCCCCAGAGGGATATTGTCAGGGACTTTGTCTTGTAATATTCCTCGTTATACTTGTCGTAGTCCCAGAAATATCCCAGATGGTAAGCACTTCTCTGGGTCATGGTGCGCTCATCGCAGTCGGCCTTGACGGCGGCCAGCAGAGACTCCACCAGCTCCGGCGTGATCTGGTATTCATGCAGAGTCATGTCTCCGATGTTCATGGAGGTGATATCCTCCGGGTTAAAGCCATCCTGATAGCCGTACCGTGACTGCTTCCATACCTGTTCCCAGCGGCTTGCGTACTCTTTTACGATCTTGCCCTCGTCCAGATTTGCCCAGATGTTGTAGTTACGGGTCATGGTGCAGCCGTTTTTCAGCTTATAATAAATGGTGATGTCATCTGTGGTCAGCATCGGCCCGTCGGCGTTGTAGCCGCCCTCGCCGTAGACGAAGCCGCCCTCCGGCATGACCGGGTGCTTTTCCTTTTCCTCCCGGTGCAGGATGTAGGCCAGCGGATAGTCGCCGTAGCTCTCGATGCGGTCTTCCAGCGCCATGGCGTGGAGGGTGGTGATCTGCCGGATGTCTTCCTCGTCGGTCAGCTCCAGGCCGTCAAAATTCAGAGTCACGGAGCTGACGTCCTCCACGTCCGGAATGCGATCCTCAATGCCCAGCACGTCAAAGCGGGTAGCGACCAGGCTCACGGCGACCATGGCGGTCAGAATCCCCAGGCCGACCCAGCTGCGCAGCTGGAACACCCGGGTGGTGCGCTTCAGGAGCATCTTTCCGCCGAACCATCCGGCGGCGCCGCCGCAGAACAGGAGCAGATACATCATGGACATGCCGGCGCCAATTTTGGATGCAAAGAAGGATTCCACGCCCATAACGACCAGCGTACCGGCCACCACGGCGCAGACCAGCTGAAACAGCGGCTGCAAAATGGGGAATGCAATGGCGTCCCCGGCGCACTCCAGATTCCGCTTCCGGTACAGGAGCAGTCCCACAAGGGCAAAGACGATGCCCACCGCCGCGTAGATCAGCAGGGACGTGAATTTCCCCTGATCGACGCTGAACGCCGCCACCATTTCACTTTCCCGGCCGTAGAACCGCAGCGACAGCTGGTGGAAATCCTCCACCGCCACATAAGCGCCGCTGGTCATATCCGCCACGGGCGTCAGCAGGCTGACCCACCTGTCCGGCGTGACCACGCCGAAGAGCATGGGCGTGTAAAGGGTATTGATAATATAGTAGAGGATAAACGCGCCGCCGTTCAGCACCGCGTACACCACCGCCATGGCAAAGCGGTTGCCGGTGCAGAACACGCTGAAAATCGCCGCGCCGAAGAAGGTGATGAATTGCAGGTTGGTGCCGACGTACCACAAAAGGGCGATCTGCCACGCGTTTTCCACAATGGTGGCGTTCAGCAGCGGCACGGACAGCAGCGCCATCACCGCCGTGGGAATCATGGAGAACAGCAGTCCGGAGACCACGTTGGTCAGAAACAGCGTCTCCCGGCGCATGGGCATGGCGTGCAGAGCGTTGCACATCCGGGAATTATACAGGTCGCCGAACAGCAGCATGGCGCACAGCGGCGCGAAGAACAGGTTCACGAGACCCATGACCTGAATGCATTCCCCCATCCGGGAGGCGAACCAGAACGTCCGGCCCATTTCCTCATTGATCTGATACAGCATCATCATGCCCAGAATCAGGCACAGGGTGTATACCGCCATCACCGGGGCGAACCGGGTCAGGTTCTTTTTGAACACGGTTTTATTAAAGAAGGATGTCTTTGATTTCATAGTCCACGCCTCCCAGCTCGTAAATGAAGATTTCCTCCAGGGACAAGGGCAGCACATCAAAATACGCGGGCTTGCACGCCGCCATTTTCGCGCCGACCTCCTCGGCCTCCCCCCGGACGATCAGGGTCTTCAGCCGTCCGGAAACGGACGCGTTGAGGATGTCCAGTTCCTTGGGGGCGTCGCCCACCAGCTGCAATTTCACGGTGCTGCCCTGCATGTCCGCAAGGCTCTTTTCCAGCAGCATTTTGCCCCGGTTCATGATGCCCACGTAGTCGCACACGTCCTCCAGCTCCCGCAGGTTGTGAGACGAGATCAGCACCGTGGTGCCGTTTCCCGCCACGTCGGAGAGAATCAGGCCCATGACCTGCCGCCGCATCACCGGGTCGAGGCCGTCCACCGGCTCATCCAGAATGAGGTACTCCGGCATGCAGCACACCGTCAGCCAGAAGGCCGCCTGCTTCTGCATGCCCTTGGACATGCGGCGCAGCATCATCTTCTCATCCAGTGGGAACACCTGCTTCAGCTTTTCGTACCGCTCCCAGCTGAAGGCGGGGTACATCCCCGCGAAGAACCGGGCCATCTCCCGGATGTTAGCCTGGGGAAAATAGTACCAGTCGTCGCCGATCACCGTCATCCGCCGCTTCACGGAGGGGGACTCGTAGACCGGCTGGCCATCCAGCAGCACCTCGCCGCTGTCCTGCCGGTAGATGCCGGCCAGATGGCGGATGATGGTGGACTTGCCCGCGCCGTTGGGCCCTACCAGTCCATAGACGGTGCCCTCCTGAACGGTAAGGGAAACCTGATCCAGCGCCCGGAAGGCGCCAAAGGATTTTGTAAGATCAGTAACGGTAATCATGCTTCTTCCTCCTTTCCATAGGCTGCTTGGGCGGCAGACAAAACGTCTGCTCGGGAGACACCCAACAGCTTCAGCTCCTGTACGGCGCCGGTGAGCTGATCGGTGAGCTCCTGGATGCGCCGATGGGCAGCCATACCGTCGGTGGAAGCAAATGCTCCCTTGCCCGGAACCGTGTTGATCAGTCCCAGACTCTCCAGCTCCCGATAGGAGCGCTGAATGGTGTTGGGGTTGATGGCAAGGGATGCTGCCAGCTCCCGCACCGAC
>OLPV01001558.1_pt1 | contig 16779 bp, 10 predicted proteins | sample 1671961 | NCBI WGS metagenome assembly OLPV01 (sample SAMEA3136630, study PRJEB25190) | human gut metagenome | biome: human gut; feature: human-associated habitat; material: faeces | place: Austria | collected 2013
GCTGCTCTTCCAAAACGGCAGGGTCGCGCTCAAAAAGCGGCCGGACACGGGCCTTCTTGCGGGGCTATGGGAATACCCCAGCGTTCCGGAGAGCCTTGACGAGGCGGGCGCGGCGCTCAAGGTGCTCGGCGCCAAGGTCTCGGGCAGTGTGTCAAAGAAGACGAGCTACCTGGTTGCCGGTCCCAAAGCGGGCTCCAAGCTTACCAAGGCCGAGCAGCTGGGCGTACCCGTGCTGGATGAGGACGCGCTCGAGCAGATCTTGGCTACTGGTCAGGTGCCCCAGGCATAAGGCATCAATAGTCAAATTGAAGAACCGCCCGGAAGCACGATGCTTTCCGGGCGGTTCTTACTTTGCCGGGGCAACCGGCACCGTGATCTGCGTCACGTAGGTCGCTGGGTCGTCGCTGATGATGTCGTCGATGAGGGCGATTTCGCATTGCCCCGCTACGCCATCAGTTTGTCAAAAGCTCCGCGGCGGTTGAGCACGGTAAATGCCATCACGCAAATAACCGCCGATAGAATTGATCCGCACGGCGAAGCGATGCCCATGGGAAACAACGTATCGGAATAGGCGTTCGACAGCAGCCAGGCGCCCGGCACGCGAATGAGCGCTACGGCCAGCACGTTGTGCGCAAAGCCGATGTAGCTCTTGCCGTATGCAGCGAAAAAGCCGCTAAAGCAAATGTGGATGCCGGCAAAAATCGCGTCGAAAATGTAGCTGCGCATATAGCCGGTGCCGGCGGCGACCACCGCGGCGTCCTTGGCAAAAAAGCCGATAAACGCCGGCGCCACCAGCCACATCAGCGCCGTGATCAGGCAGCCATACACTACCGAGATTGTCATGGCGTCCTTGAGCACCTGACGTGCACGGTCGCCCTTGCCCGCGCCGGCGTTTTGCGCCGTGAGCGCGCTGACGGTGGCACCCATGGAACTCGGCACAATGAACAAGAAACTGATCATCTTTTCGACCAGGCCTACGGCGGCGGCGTCGACGAGCCCTCGGTGGTTGGCGATGACGGTAATGAACATAAACGCCACCTGGATGCAGCCGTCCTGTACTGCCACGGGCACGCCGATCTTAAGAATGCTGCCGAGCACCTCGGGCTGGGGACGCAGGTCGCTGCGCTTAACGTGGATGTTCGTACGGCGGCTCTTAAGCCACACGAGCGCGAGGGCAACGCTGGCCGTCTGCGCGGTCACCGTGCCGAGCGCCGCGCCCACGGGGCCGAGCCCCATGTGGCCGATAAACAGAAAATCGAGCGCGATGTTAATGATGCATGCCACGCCGATCACGTACATGGGCGAGCGCGAATCGCCCAGGCCGCGAAAGATGGCCGAGAGAATGTTGTATGCGGCAATAAACGGAATGCCGACAAAGCAGATACGCAGGTAGGCGGCGGTGCCTTCGACCGCCTCGGGCGGCGTGCCAATGAGCGCCACAACCTGCGGGCATAGTGCAAACAAGATGACGGCCAGTACCACCGAGACGCCCATAAACAGCGTGATGGTATTGCCGATGGCGGTCTCGGCGCGGTCGAAGCGGCGCGAGCCCACGGCATGGCCGACGATGACCGTCGTTCCCATGGCCAGGCCCACGAGCGTCACGGTAATGATGTAGAGCGTCTGTGCGCCATTGCCCACGGCGGTGATGCCGGCGGCGCCGCTAAACTGTCCCATCATGTACAGGTCGGCCATGCCGTAGAGCATCTGCAAAAAGTACGAGAGCATATAAGGCAGGGCAAAGACCGCGATGGTCTTAAGGACATTGCCGCGTGTGAGGTCGTGTTCCATGGGCAGGGTACTTTCTGGCTTGGTTCGTTTAGGTACCAGTTTAGTGAAAACCCTACAACGATTGTAGAGTCAAGGTTTGAGTCGAAGACAGGGCGAAAAAAGTGAGGCCCACGATTATTTCCAACTGAATACAGATGCGCACTATGCTTGTTTGGCACGTTCGTTAGCCTTGCAGAAATCGGTTTCGCGTCACTTGACACCATCGCCTGTCGCGCAATAATACGTGCGTTTGCGAACAACGTTTGATGGGGGATGAACCTGCGTGCGCAATCTCAAGATCCTGTTTTCCTACTTGGGGGAATACCGTCGCGACGCCATACTCGGCGTGCTCTTTGTGACGGCCGAGACGGCGCTCGAGCTGTTTATCCCGGTTATCATGGCGAACATCATCGACGTGGGCGTGCCTGCGGGCGACATCAACTACATGCTGCTGCAAGGCGCGTACATGTTGGTGTGTGCGGCGTTTTCGCTGGTATTGGGCTTGGGCTATGCCCGCACATCCGCCCGCGTTGCCTCGGGCCTAGGCGCTAACCTGCGCGAGGCCGAGTACAAAAAGATTCAGACGCTCGCTTTTGGTAACCTGGACAACTACGACGCCAGCTCGCTCGTCACCCGCATGACCACGGACATCACCGTTATCCAAAATGCTGTGGGCAACGGCTTTCGCCCTATGGTGCGCGGCCCGGTGACGCTTATCGTCGGCCTTATCTACGCGCTGATGCTGTCGCGCCCGCTCGCCACCGTCTTTGCGATCATCTTGCCCGTGCTGGCAATCGTACTGGGCGCCATCACCTATCGCGTCAGTCCGCTCTACCGCCAACTCCAGACCTCGATGGACCACCTCAACGGCGTGGTACAAGAGGACCTTACCGCCGTGCGCGCCGTGAAGGCTTACGTGCGCGCCGAGCACGAGTGCGACAAGTTCGACACCGTCAATACCGAGCTTGCCGACACGGCGACCAAGACCTTCGGCACCGCCGTGCTCAATCTGCCGGTGTTTCAGCTGTCGATGTACGTGGCTGCGCTCTCCATCCTGTGGATTGGCGGCCGCATGATTCTCGCCGGCAAGCTGGGCGTGGGCTCGCTCACGGGCTTTATGAGCTACGTGCTGCTGATCATGAACTCGCTCATGATGATTTCCAACGTGTTTTTGCTGCTTACGCGCGCACTCGCCAGTGTGGAGCGCATCTCGCACGTCCTCGATGAGCGCTCGCTTATCGAGGCGCCCGCGGCAGACGCGGCTGTGCGCGAAGTTGTCGACGGAAGTGTCGAGTTCCGCGATGTGTCGTTTAAGTACCGCGCGGATGCTGTCGAGGACGTGCTCGAGCATATCGACCTTCGCATCGAGCCGGGCTCCACGGTGGGCGTGCTCGGCGGCACGGGCTCGGGCAAGAGCTCGCTCGTGCAGCTCATCGCGCGCCTGTACGACGCGACCGAGGGCGCCGTGCTCGTGGGCGGGCGCGACGTGCGCGACTACGACCTGGTTGCCCTACGCGATGCGGTGGGCATTGTGCTGCAAAAGAACGTGCTGTTTACGGGCGCCGTGCGCGAGAACCTGCAGTGGGGCGCGCCCGATGCCACCGACGAGGAGTTGTTGGATGCCTGCCGTGCGGCGTGCGTGGACGAGTTTCTGGACCGCATCGGCGGTCTCGACGGCGAGTTGGGCCAGGGTGGCGCCGGTGTTTCGGGTGGCCAGAAGCAGCGCCTGTGCATTGCGCGTACGTTGCTCAAACATCCGCGCGTGCTCATTTTTGACGACTCGACCAGTGCGGTCGATATGGCGACCGACGCCAAGATCCGCGAGCATATCGCCCAGATTCCCGACACGACGGTGATCATCATCGCCCAGCGTATCGCAAGCGTGATGGATGCCGACCGCATCGTGGTGCTGGATGACGGCCGCATTCACGGCGTGGGCACGCATGAGGAACTGCTAGCAGGTGACAACATCTACCAGGAGATTTACGCCTCGCAGATGGAGTTCGCGGGTGATGCGAGCGACGACGGTGATGCCGACGACGCGTACGATCTGTTTTCCTCCGTCGCATACGGATCATCCCCGGAAGGAGATGAGCGCCATGCCTAAGACTTCCGCTCAGGCACGTCCGGCCAATCTGCGCCGAACGCTTCGCCGCTTGCTCTCATACATGGGCCATGCCAAGTTCTCGCTGATGGCGGTTGGTGTGCTGGCCTCTGTCGCCGCCATCGCGAGTCTTGCCGGCACCTATATGGTGCGCCCCATCGTCAACGGCCTGGCCGCGGGTGGGGAGGAGCTGCTTACCAAGCAGGTTCTCTTTACGGCCGTCATCTACGCCGCGGGCGTGCTCTCGGCCTTGGGTTACTCGCAGATTATGGTGCGCGCGGCCCAGCGCGTGGTGTCCGATATTCGCCGCGACTTGTTCGCGCACATCCAGACGCTGCCGCTCAGTTACTTTGACAGTACGCGCTCGGGCGACATCATGAGCTTTTTCACCAACGACGTCGACACGGTCTCCGAGGCACTCAACAACAGCTTTGCCAACGTGATTCAGGCGACCATTCAGGTGATCGGCACCACAGCCATGCTCATCATTCTTAACTGGCAGCTCACGATTATCACGCTCGCGTGCGATGTTGCCATTGTGCTGTACGCACGCTACTCGGGTGCCCGCTCCAAGCGCTTTTTTGCCGCCCAGCAGGCATCGCTTGGCGACTTGGACGGATACGTCGAGGAGATGGTCTCGGGCCAAAAGGTCATTAAGGTCTTTAACCACGAGCAGGCCAATGTTGCCGGTTTTGACACGCGCAACCAGGAACTGCGCCGTACCGGTGGCGCCGCACAGGCCTACGCCAACTCAATGGTGCCCATGACCGTGGTGATCGGCTACGTCAACTACGCCATCGTTGCCGTGGCGGGCGGCATGCTCTGCATCAAGGGACTTGCCGACGTGGGTGCGCTCGCGAGCTACCTGGTCTTTGTGCGCCAGGCGGCCATGCCCATCAACCAGTTTACGCAGCTGGGCAACTTCTTACTCAACGCGCTGGCCGGTGCCGAGCGCCTGTTTGCCGCGATGGACCTTAAGCCCGAGGTGGACGAGGGCTGCGTGGAGCTGGTGCAGACGGGCGACGCCGCGTGGGCGTGGAAGATTCCCGAGGGCCAGGGTGTGGGCACGTATGGACATCTGCACGATGTGGCCGCCGTTGATGAATCGGGTCGTGCGGTGGCGGCCGATGGTACCGAGCTTGTTACCGGTCTGGTCCCGCTCGCCGGCGACGTGCGTTTCCATGCCGTGGACTTTTCCTACGTGCCGGGCACGCGCGTGCTCACGGACCTCAACCTGTTCGCCAAGCCGGGGCAAAAGATCGCCTTTGTTGGCTCGACGGGCGCCGGAAAGACGACCATCACCAACCTCATCAACCGCTTCTATGAGGTCGATGATGGCGAGATCACGTACGACGGCATCGACGTCAAGCACATTGCCAAGGCCAGCCTGCGCGGGTCGCTCGGCATTGTGCTACAGGATACGCACCTGTTTAGCGGCACCATTGCGCAGAACATCCGCTTTGGCAAGCTCGACGCGACCGACGAGGAAGTGCGTGCCGCTGCTGAGGCCGCCTGCGCGGATTCGTTTATCCGCCGCCTGCCGCGGGGCTACTACACACCGGTCACGGCCGACGGCGCCAACCTGTCGCAGGGTCAGCGCCAGCTGCTCGCCATCGCGCGCGTGGCCGTCGCCGACCCGCCGGTGCTCATCCTGGACGAGGCCACGAGCTCCATCGACACGCGTACCGAAAAGCTCATCGAGCGCGGTATGGACCGCATCATGCACGGACGCACCACGTTTATGATTGCGCACCGCCTGTCCACCGTCCGCGACGCCGATGCCATCATGGTCCTCGAACACGGCCGCATCATCGAGCGCGGCACGCACGAAGAGCTGCTCGCCCAGCACGGCGAGTACTGGCAGCTGGCACATGGCTTAAAAGAGCTGGATTAACCCGTTCGAGCATGATGCTTTGACCTCTCCGTGCCCCTCGCCTCAAACCATCACAACATTCGACGTTTTTTGCCAAAAACGGGAAAAGCATCGAATGTTGTGATGGTTTTTCTGCCACTCGACCGGGTGGAATCGCTTTCTTGTGCACGAAGGTGTGCGGACCCGTGGGCAGGGGAATAAGGTCGGTTATCCGACTCCATTGGAGGGCTCATGGACCTGCCGATCGTCCTGTCCCATAAGACTGCCTGGCTGTACCACAACGTGGCGCGCCCGTCCGAGCCGCTCTCGCGAGCAAGCAGCCTATACGATGAGGACTCGCTTGCTAACGAGGCGGAGCCGACTGCGGACCTGCCCAAATTGGGGCTCGATACCAAGGGACTGCGGGCTTCAACGGCAGTTGGGATCGTTACCGACTATCTGGTTTCGCTCGGTATTCCACGAGAAGAACTCGATCATATCGACACGCTCGTCAACTTCGATTTTGAGCGCTCGACGCCGGCTGGATTTAGGTGCCACGTGTTTGGGGCGCCGGTACCTCCAGGCCATCTTATCGAGGTGGCAGAGGGCCTTCTAGTGGTTGATGAGGCCATGTGCTTTGTCCAAGCGGGTTCGTGGATGAGCGAGCCCGAGCAGCTGGAATATGGCTACGAAATCTGCGCTCGATACCATTTGAATCATCTGTCGACAGGCGATTATATCGAGATGGGGCAGAGGTATACCGTTGCCGACTTGATTGCTTATTGCAATGAGAACCGATCTCGTCAGGGGGCTATACGCGCGGCCGCCGTGCTCAAGCGCGTGCACGATGGCGCACGGTCGCCCATGGAGACGGCCACCGCAATCATGGTCGTAGCAAAACGTTCTCAAGGAGGGCTTGGATACGCCAAGGTCGAGCTCAACCATCGGGTCGATGTTCCCAGCGAGTTCAAATATCTCACTAAGTCCGGGTATTTCGAGATTGACGTATATGCGCCCGCGAGCGGTACGGGGATTGAATACAACGGCTCGGACCATCTTGATAAACAGCGCAGCGCGTCGGACGCGGAGCGTATGACCGTGCTGAGCGCGCTGGGCTTTAGAATGATCGTCCTCACCGGGACTCAGTTTGCCCATCAGCTGCAATTGCACCGGGCGATGAACGCCATCGCACTTGCGATGGGCCTTAAGTGCGACCGAAGCGAGACATTCCAGAAACGTCAGAACGACCTGCGAGAGTTCGTGATTCGACACTGGGACGGCGGCCTTTAGGGGCGTCCTGGTCCTTCTACGGGGCGCTGCGGCAGACAAACCATCACAACATTCGACGTTTTTTGCCAAAAACGGGAAAAGTATCGAATGTTGTGATGGTTTGTGCTGAGGATGGGCTTGGAAAGTCCGTTTTGCTCGAAGCGACCTGTCCTGTCGTACGGGTGTCGGCATGATTCTCTCGTGGGGTATTATGTTTTCCGAAGAATAAAACGCCGCGTGAGGGGAGGGCTGCGTGGACGGGCACGTGCAACATGACGGCTTTGGCCGCGATATCAACTACCTGCGCATTGCCGTGACCGACAAGTGCAATTTCCGCTGCATCTATTGCATGCCGGCCGATGGCGTGGCACCCCGTGCACACGACGAGCTACTCAGTGCCGAGGAAATCGCCCGCTTTGTGCGCTTGGTAGCGGGGGAGGGCATTCGCCGCGTACGCCTGACGGGCGGCGAGCCGCTGGTCAGTCGCCGTATCATCCCGCTTATTCGCGACATCCGCGCGATTTCGCAGATCGAGGACATCTCGCTCACCACTAATGGCGCCCTGTTGCCCCAACTGGCGCCGCAGCTCAAAGACGCCGGGCTTAACCGCGTCAACATTTCGCTCGATACACTCGACCCCGAGCTGTTTGGAAAGATCACGCGCCTGGGTCGACTCGAGCAGACCATGGCCGGCGTCGACGCGGCGCTGGCTTGGGGCTTTGAGCCCGTTAAGGTCAACTGCGTTGTGGTGCGCCGGCTCAACCAGGATGTGGCGGCCCTCGCACGGCTGACCGTCGACCGCCCTATCCACCTGCGCTTTATCGAATACATGCCCATCGGCGACGAGCGCACCAGCTCGCATTGCGCTGTGGATCCGCATGCGCCCGCGCTCAATCCCGAGCTGTGGGACGCGAGCGATACCGTGCCGAGTGACGAGCTGCGGGCGCGCATCAATGCCGGGGCCGCCGCTACGGGGCTGGGCGAGCTCGAGCCGCTCGACATCAACGACGCTCCTGCCGGCGCGGGCCCTGCGCGCTATTGGCACTTTCCGGGCGCGGCGGGAACGGTCGGCTTTATTAGTGCCATGTCCAACCATTTTTGTGCGAATTGCAATCGTCTGCGCCTGACGGCCGATGGCAACGTGCGTCCGTGCCTGTTCAGCGATGCCGAGTATTCGGTGCGTGAGGCGCTGCGCCGTGGTGATGATATGCAGGTACTTTCGATTTGGCGCGATGCCGTGGCCCACAAACCGCAGGAACACGCGATAATTGAGGGCACGCAACGATTTATGTCCCAAATCGGAGGATGATCATATGGCCAAGAGCAGGTACGCCGATGCCACCAAGGCCGCTCGCAGGGCCGCGATGTCTGCCCACAAAGTCACGGCTGCGGCGAATGCTGGCAACGCCGACGCGTCCGCACAGCCGACTGCCAGCGCTGTCGCCGAGTCCGCCCGCGACGCCCGTCGCGACGAGCTGACGCACGTGGACGCCAAGGGCGAGGTACGCATGGTCGACGTGTCCGACAAGGCCGAGACCCATCGCATCGCCATCGCCGAGGGCACCATCCTCATGCACCCCGAGACGCAGGCCATGGTGCTGCAGGACCGCGCCAAGAAGGGAGACGTGCTTGCCTGCGCACGCGTGGCGGGCATTATGGCCATCAAGCGCACGAGCGACATCATCCCCATGTGCCATCCGTTGCTCATTACCAAGAGCAAGTGCGACATTGCGCCCATCGCTCCGGCGGGGACGCCGGCCGAGGACGTGCCCGAGGGCTGGGCGCCGGCGCGCACAGACGGGCAGGTTGGCTTTCACGTACTGGTCACGGCGGGCGTGACGGGCAAGACGGGTATCGAGATGGAGGCTCTGACCGGCGCGAGTGCCGCGTGTCTGACCATCTACGACATGTGCAAGGCGGTCGATCGCGGCATGGAGATCGTCGACGTGCGCCTGCTGCACAAGGAGGGCGGCCGCTCTGGCGTGTGGGATCGTGCCGAGCGACAGGCTGCTGCTGTCGAAGCCGTGGGTGCCGCGAGCAACGTGCCCGCGAGCGCACCCGTCGCCGTCGCACCCGCAGCTCCGACACCGGCCGTCCCCGCGATCGCGTTTATCGGCTATCAAAACTCGGGCAAGACCACGCTCGTCGAGAAGGTTATCGCCGAGCTCACCCGCCGCGGCCTGCGCGTGGGTTCGCTCAAGCATCATGGACATCACGGCTTTGATATCGATGTGCCCGCTAAGGACACCTGGCGCCATCACCAGGCCGGATCCAAGCACGTGGGGCTCATCTGCGCCACGCGCTGGGCGGAGTACGCCGACACGCGCGAGGAGGACGAGATGCCCGCGCGCGAGCTGCTGTCGCGTTACAGCGATGTCGACGTGGTGATTATCGAGGGCTACAAGACCGAGGGCTTCGACAATATCGTGGTCGCGCGCTCCGGTGTCGACCGTCTGCGCGGCAAGAGCTCGCTCGACCTGGTCGACGGTCACACGTTGGCCCTTGCCTGCAACGAAGCCCTGGCGCGTCAGGCCTTCGACGCCGGCTTCGCGACCCGAGCCATCAACATCAACGACGCCCGAGCCATCTGCGACCTCATCCAAGACTATCTGGCCTAAAACCTGCCAAAAAGGGACAGGTTTATTTTGGTAGGTTTTATCTGGGCAAACGTCATTTCCACCACAAAGGGGCCAGGCACCTTTGTGGTGGATTTTGCTTTGTTAGATGTGTGGGACATGCCTTACAATCTACCAAGTAGTTCATGACGGGCGAAAAACGGAGAGAAGGGGCTTGATGCGTCCTTAATGTTTCATGCGGATAGATTGATTTGACAGACGGTGGCGAATGCCCGCCGCCCGTATTCGTATGAAACAAGGAGCCTCTATGCTCGCCTCTCTTTTCTCAAAGCCTCAGCCATCGCTGCCCGTGCAGGCCAAGCACCTGGTGGCGATGCGCTTTCTCATCTACACCGGTTTTCAGACCAGCTACTTTATCGGCGTCATCGGAACGCTCACCTATGCAGACAATGCCTCGGTCGTGGCGACATCGCTGGCCGTCCTTTTTATGAACGTATTCGTAATCTTGGGATCCTTCGCGGGTGGCGCGGCGCTCGACGCCTGCGGCCCGTGCCGTCATTTCTTGCTGAGCATCGTCGCCACGTTGGCAACCGGCGCGGCAATCCTCGCCTTTGGCAGCGCGACCGGAACAGTCCTTGCCGGCGCGGTACTCCTGGGCTTTGTGATGGGATTCGCCCAGCCCATCGCCACGTCCTATCCGGCGTATCTCACCGACGACCCCGTCGAGCTCAAAGACATCAACTCCGCCATAACCATGTTCTCCAACGTGAGCATTATCGTCGGCCCCACACTGGGCGGCTTTGTCGCGGCGGCTGCATCGTCACGCGCGGTGTTCGTGCTCATGATGATCTTTACCGTACTGGCGCTCGTCGCCGGTTGGGGCTTTAGGCCGCAAGCAGGTCGTGCCGCCGCGCGCGAAAGCAGTCCCGCGGACAGCAGCGCAACGGCAAGTACCGCCAGCCAAAGCCCCGACCCCAGCACGTCTTCCCGCGTCACCTTCGCGACCAGCATCAAGACGGTCTTTACCAACAGCGTCCTCGCCCTGCTGTTCTGCATTATCTTCCTTTCGAACTTTGGCTATGGAGCTTTCGATCCGTTGGAGTCGTTCTTCTACCGCGATGTTCTGCATGTCGGTGTTGAGTGGATGGGCTGGCTCTCGTCGGCCAGCGGTGTGGGCGCGGTGCTGGGCGCCGTTATTGCGCTCCGTTTGCCGCCACACCTGATCAACCTTAAAACGCTGCTCGTGGCGCTCATGTCCGTGGGCCTGGGAAGTTTGCTCTATGTGGGGACGCCGTACGTGGGCGTAGCCCTTGTCGGCCAGATTGCCCTGGGCGTGGCCTGGGGCGTCGTCAACCCGCTCCACAACACGATCGTGCAAACGACGGCCCCGCTCGAGCAGCTCGGTCGCGTGAACTCGGTCATGGGTTTTGGCAACATGTTCGCCGGCGTGGCCCCGCTGGCGATTGCCCCGTGGCTGGCGGCGACGTTTGGTGTGCAGCAGACGCTCATCGGGGCGGGCATGGTCGTGACGGCGGTTCCCGCGGCGTTGCTGCTGTTTGGTCGCTGGCACTTGGATCGTGCCGCAAAGCAGTAAAAAAACCATCACAACATTCGATGAAAATCGCGATTTTGCGGAAAAGCGTCGAATGTTGTGATGGTTTGCGCCCCGGGCCAGGCCATCCTGCGAGTCCGGCCACCACAAAGGGGCCAGGCACCTTTGTGGTAGTTTTGCACCAAAGCGCCCCGTGCGCGCCTTGGTATACCATGTACACCATTTCCGACCACATTCAGCACCGCCGCACAACCCAGAAAGGCCCCCATGGACGCCACCTTCAGCCATATCAAAGCCGTGTTCTGCGATATCGACGGCACGCTGCTCACGAGCCAGCACACGGTGTCCCCGCGTACCGTGGCGGCGATCCGCGCCCTGCGCGAGCGCGGCGTGCTCTTTGGCCTGTGCACCGGGCGCGACGCCCACGCGACCGAGGCCATGTACGAGCTCTGGGGCATCGAAGGCCTGGTGGACGTGCTCGTGGGCTGCGGTGGCGCCGAGGTCATCGACCGCGCGCACGACATCAACGAGTTGAGCTACCCGCTACCGGGCGAGACCATCGCGCACATCTGCGAGCACATGGCAGACCTGCCGGCAACGCCCGTTTGCCCTCGGGACGGCGTGCTCTATGTGCCCGAGAGCAACGCGTGCGTCGAGCACCTGTCGCGCGTCGACGGCGTGCCCTACCAGGTGGTCGATTTTGCCGAGTTTTTGCGCGAGCCGCAGCCCAAGGTGATGTTTACCATGGCGCCCGAGGTGATGTCGCAGGTCATCGAGCGCGCGTCGACGTTTGTCGATGACACTGTTAAGGCGGCGGCTCTGCAAACCACGCAGCGGCTCTACGAGTTCATGGATCCGCGCGTGTCCAAGACACGCGGCCTTGTGCGCGTGGCAGAGCTCAACGGCATGGAGCTCCAGAACATCTGCGTGTTTGGCGATGCCGATAACGACACCTGCATGGTGGCTGACGCCGGCGTGGGCGTGGCCATGGCAAATGGCAGCGACGCCACCCGTGCCGCCGCCGATTTTGTAACCGCCAGCAACGACAAAGACGGCATTGCAATCTTTATCGAGGAACATCTGCTGTAGCGCCGGGGCAGAATCACCACAAAGGGGACGGGCACCTTCGTGGTGGCCTCAGGCGATTTGGGCGAGTTGATGCCTACAATCTGCGCGCAAATTCAAATATGGTTGTCTGAACATTACGCTTCCAACCACCGATGGGCTAAAGATATTCTCATCAGTTTGGCAGGGTATTACTCCCGGTAAATGACCTACCGCTCATGGTCGATTTTCGACTGTTTACAGGATGTTTACTCTTGAGCAAAATGTTGCGCAAATAAATCTAATGCCATTAAAAAATGATAGACAACTATATTACCAGCAGAAACAAAAAATAGATAGCGAATAAACGAAGGTAAATCTGAGCAAATGTCAAGAGAATTGAGAATTCGCTACAAAACAATCGGTTATCTTGTTTAGATGTTCAAACAATCGCTACAATATGGATTACTAAGCGTGCGCAATTACAGATTGCGCAGATACGTTTGATAGTGAAAGAGCAAGATCGCGGTCTCTTGGGGAGGAGACATCGATGAAAGCAAATTCAGACAAATCTAAACAGAGTAATAAAGCGACGCGCCGTGTACTGGCAGGCGTTTTGTGCGGAGCCTCCGTTTTGAGCCTGGTACTGTCGCTCGTCATGCCCCCGATCTCTCAGGCCATTGCCAACGATGCCCAGGCGGTTTCTGCCGAGGAAGCTGTGATGGGGGAGGGTTCCTCAAGTGAGTCTACTGGTGTAGACAGTACCACTAACGGGGGTGCCGAAAAGCAGATTAGCGATGATGCCGAGAATGGCGCGAGCGAAGACGCCGCTGCCGCGGGACTGCCGTCCGGCGACGCGGAGGCCAAGGGCGCCGCGCAGCCTTCCGATACACAGCCTTCTGATGATGAAACTAACGATGAAAACGCTATCGCTCCCGCTACCGTCAGTGCCGATGGCTATAACGAGGTGAAAGGTAATATTGCTGAGACGTTCACCAATGGCGGCAAGTTCCGACTGACGGATTTTGCCTATTCGGATAAGCAGATCACCATCACCAAAGACACTGCTATCGATCTTGCGGGACACATGCTCTACCGTGGTTCCGGCAACAAAGACTCCTTCTTTGTGGTCGAAAATGGAGCCACACTCACTATCGAGGATTTAGGTAAAACAAAAGACGAACAGACCCTGGTCGAAACGACGGCGGGTCATCTTGCGTCTATGGAATGGGAAACAGGAAACGGCTCAAATAGTGGCACTCCTAAGAGTCTTACTTACTTTGAGACCAAGAGCACGCCCAATCAAGATGGACTCGGCACAACCGAGACTACGATCAGGCATGTCGTTACGGGCTTTGGCGCTATTGATGCGGCATCGGACAGCGGTTCCGTAAAGCATGTGGTCACCGTTAAAGAGGGCGGCACGCTCGATCTCAAGGGCGGCATGATTACCACGGCCGCCAATCTGAGCGATGACGGCCATGTGATTTTTTCTGAGGGTAAAGTCAAAATCGAAGGCGGTTACGTCACCAATGGCAACGGCGGTGGCTGGGGCGGTGGCCTGTGCATAACGGGCGAGAAGGCGGGCGCGAATGCCAGTCTCGAAATGACAGGCGGCGTGGTCGCGGGAAACAAGTCGGGTTCTGGCGGCGGCATCTATGCTGACAAGGGAGCCACCCTGAAGCTTACGGGCGGAATTATCTCTGGCAACGCTACGTATGAAAACACTTGCAACAGCGGCGGCAGTCCCGAAAATGGTTATGGCGGCGGCGTCTTTACCAAAAATGCTTGCGTTAGTATCAGCGATTCGGCAAGCATTACTAACAATCGTGTCGATTCCAATATCTCTGAATCGTTTAACAATGGCCTGCTCGGTGGCGGTGGCATTGCATGTGTAAATGGTGGCAAGCTCAGTATAACGGGTGGCTCAGTTACTGCTAACTACTCCCATGAGGCTGGCGGTGGCGTTTACGCTGGTTTTTACAACCAGACCATCGAGTTTGAAATGACTGGCGGCACGATTGCCGGCAACGTGGCGGAGAACGCTGAGGGCGGCGGTTTGCGTATCGCTGGCGGTGACAACACTGGTACGATGGCAACAATTAGCGCTGGTGAGAACAGCAAGATTTACATTACGAACAACAAGACTATGACGGGTAAGGATCGCGGCGGCGACTGGGGCGGCGGTGGCGTCTTTATCCAGAAGGGCGGCAAGCTCAATATCGTAAAGACGTTGATTGCCGAAAATGAGGCTGGCGGCTGGGGCGGCGGCGTTGGCGCTTGCCCTACGGGCGAAACAATCGTTTCGCATTCCAACGGTGCCGCTATTTATAACAATAAAGATAATAATGGTGAACACTACTCTGCCGGCGGATATGGGAAGAACGAGGATAGTAACTCCGAGTACATTACCGAGCCCTTCAAAAAATCCGGCCATAAGGATTTCTTCCTGGTGCGTAAAAAAGATGGTGCGAACTCGACAATTGCAGTTGTGCTCGGCAAGATGCTCGGCGGCGACTCGGCTGGTTGGCAGGGCACTTGCGACGGCGAGAAGATCACCATTGAGCCAAATGGCGGCGCCGAGGCCAAGTACATGTTCGGTCTTGAGGCCCATCCGACTGCCGATGCCATGGGAAAGGCGCAGACAGCGGCTACGACCATTATCAGTGGCAACTATTCCTACACCCACGGTGGCGGCATCATGACCAACGGCGATCTTGTCGTTGGCGAGGTCAAGGATCTGAGTGTTTATCCGAGCATGAAGCTCAATGCCACCAAGGTGCTTAAAGATGAAAAGGGAATCTCGCAAGGCCTTAGCACGCACAATTACAGATTTAAGTTGCTGCGCCAGGATGGTGACATCGAGCCTTCTTGGAAAGATGACGACACATTTGATATGGGCGATTGCAGTGTTGCGGGCGAGGCGCCTGTTGATCAAACAAACGGCAATATCACCTTCGACTCTGGCAAGGACTATTCTTCGGGACAATACGTTTTCTATCTTGTTGAGGAACCCATCAGCGGCGAAAACGAATTGGATACCAAATTCGACGAGACCATTTACAAGATCGTGGTAAAAGTTGAGGACAATCCATCCGACACTAAATATCTCATGTCGATTCCTATTAATTATTACAAGGTAAAAGAAATAACCGTTTCTAAAAAGACAGAGAAGGATCCCATCTTCAAACCACTTGGTTCCGAAAGCTATTCCGTTGACATCCCACAAGATAGCTCACAAGATAGCACGTAGACTACGGTTACTATCGGTAACAGTAAGAAACCGACCTTTACCAACAAAATCGTGCCCCCCGCCTCCTGGACTCCTAAGGCGACTAAGGTCGTTGAGGGTGGCGAGATGAAGGAGTTTACACTTCAGTTTGCGAAAGACAGCAAATTTAAAAACATCATCGGTACTGCCGTGACCTCTGGTAAAGAAACGAAGCAGACGCTTTCGTTCAAAGACACCACTGATAAAGAGGTTGAGCTCAAGTACTCGCTCGCTGATATCAGGGGTAATCCCGACGACTCGGGCGACTCCACGGGTGGCCCTTCCAAGACCTATACGTACTATGTGCGCGAGAAAACCGACGGTTCGCGGTTCTCGCGCTACACGTACGACCACTCGGTCTATAAGTTCACGGTTGTGGCAAGGTATGACACCGAAAAAGGAGAGATCAACTGTGCGGTGACCTACAGGAAGGGAACCGTTGACAAAGAAGGTACGTGGGTAAGCGCCGAGACCGAGGGCCACGAGTTTCCCGACACTACCCCCACCTTCACCAACACCTACTCCACCTCTTTGCCCCTTTCTGGTATGTCGGGCGTCACTCTGACGTACCTTGCCGGCGCGGCGGTGCTTTGCGCTGCTGCGGCCTGGATGCACATTCGTCGCAAGGCGAATGCGAAGGGGGGCGAGCGTCGTGAATAAGAGAGTTTGCTCCTTCCCGATCTTGTTTGCGCTGCTTGCCCTCCTGATCGGCACCTGCGCGGTTGTGTTCCCCGCATCCGCGCAGGCCGCGCCGACCTCGACCGGTTCCATTACGGTGAGAGGCACCGTGGCGCGCAGCTACGACGCCTACCAGATCTTTAGCGCCAACGTCGTCGACGGCGACAGCGACGCCAAGATCGCCACCGACCTCGCCTGGGCAAGCGACGCCGTGCGCGACGCCGCGCTGCCTGTGCTGCACAGCGCCGGCATGCCCAATTCCCAGGCCACCGCACAGGAAGCTGCCGAGTGGCTCAACACCGATTCCCACCTTACGAGCGCGCTGAGCGCACAGCTCGCTCGTTCCCTCCAGAGCTCTGACGCCGTGCCCGTGGCCCTTAACGCGGGCACGGCGGCCAAGCTGTCCTGTGGCTACTGGCTCATCGTCGCCGACGACGACGCCATCGCTCAGGGCGAGGTCGGCACCGCGCCGATCATGGCCCTGGTCGGCGGCAGCGCCGTCACCGTCAAGTCCAAGGCGGCGACGCCCAAGGTCCAAAAGCACGTGCTGGAGGACAGCACCGCCGCCTGGCAGAAGGCCGCCGACGCCACGGTCGCCGACGACCTGTACTGGCGCCTCTCGGCCACGGTCCCGGCGGGCCTCACGGCCTACGACACCTATAC
>OLPV01001569.1_pt1 | contig 16677 bp, 16 predicted proteins | sample 1671961 | NCBI WGS metagenome assembly OLPV01 (sample SAMEA3136630, study PRJEB25190) | human gut metagenome | biome: human gut; feature: human-associated habitat; material: faeces | place: Austria | collected 2013
CAGGCACTGGTGATGATCAGCAGCGGGGTCAGGTTGCCCACGAACATGGCGCAGACATGCTGCAGGCCCAGGGGGATGGCCTGGCGCAGAGACATCTTGCCATCAAACTGGTAAGCAGCCTCTTCAAGGTTGACTTCCTTCAAATGTTCCACTCTCCTCAGAATCTTGACGTTTTGGGTTTCGGATGCTTTGCAAAAAGCGGTTTCATTATAGCAGAGTTGCCATTTAATGTAAATAAAGTATGACTTTTCCGTGAACGGCTGCAACATTGCCCGATGGTCGTTTCCGGGTCAGAGACAGCAAAAAAGCAGCGGTTTTCCGCGCACGCTTCCACCCGGAATGGACTGGTTTCGCGCAGAATCCCCTGCTTTTTTCTAGAGTTTTTTCAGTTTTTGTGCGATACAGAGATTTTACAATTTCTTTGTCCGCACATCAGGCTTCCTCGCCCACATAGGTGAACCGTCGCTGGGTCTTGCCGTCGCGGGTAACCATCTCGTTCCACATGGAGGCGGGCCGCACCCACAGACTGTGCTCCCCGTACAGCTGCCGGTAGACCACATATTCCTCCTCGGTCTCGCTGTGGCGGGCCACACCCAGCACCTCATATTCTTTGCCTTTGAAATGCCGGTAACGCCCCGGCCGGATCTCTTCGCTCATCGTTTTTCTCCTTTTACCGACTGGCTAAGCCGTAATCCCGCAGGCAGTGCCGGATGCCCTGCTGTGTGGTATCAAAGCGGATGCCGGCCTTTTCCAACTTTTTGCCGTCCATGACCAGATTGCGCGGCCAGTCGGCGGCTTCAATCTGCACCGCAATGTCCAGCTCCTGCGCGAACTGCTGTGCCGTGTGTACCATATTTTCCGTATTGGAGCTGCCAAAGTTGTACACGCCGCCGGGCAGGCTCAGTGCCAGAGCAAGGTTTGCGATCACCTGTCGGACATAGGTCACGCCCCGGCAGTCGTTGGCCGAAAAGGTCACCGACGTCCCATGCAGGGCGGCGCGCAAAAGGTTCAGCGGCAGGTTGCCCCGGATGGGCAGCCCGTAGCCCGGCAGGTCATACATCCAGCTGGCCCGCAGCAGCACAGCGTCCGGGCAGAGTTCCAGCACGCGCTGTTCCATTTCCAGTTTGCAGCGGCCATATACATTGGTCGGCTGCAGGGGCAATGTCTCCGGCAGCGGCCCGGGCTGCGTGATTCCGGCATAGACCTGATCTGAACTGAACGCCAGCAGCTTTGCGCCGGATGCGCAGGCAGCTTTTGCCACCCAGACCGGCAGCTCCACGTTGGCACGATGGGCTTCCTCCGGGTGCTGTGCGCAATAGCCGGTGTCCGACAGAGCCGCCGCGTGCACAATGGCCGCAGGCTGTAGTTTCTGAATGGTCTCGGTCACTTCTGCCTTCCCGGCTGCTGCCAGAAAGCCGCGGGGCAGGCTGCAAAGCTCTGCATCCCCCAGCCCCTGCTGCAGGATGCGTGCGCCCAGAAAGCCGCTGCCGCCTGTGATCAGAACGCGTTTCATCGGTACTATCTCCCTCCCTGGTTTGCTGTCAGTATAGCATATTTTGTGCAGTAAGAAAAGCAACTGCGCCCCAAAGCGAGAGTTTCAGAGCGCAGCTGCATTTTTTCAGAGGAAGAATTCCAGCACAAAGACCACAGCGCAGCAGGCCACAGCCACCTGGAACAGGCTTGCACCGCACCAGGCCGCTGCAATGCCGATCACCAGCGCCACAGCACCGGCCACCGGGCTCTGGGTGGCCTGCACGATGGCCGGAAAGGTCATGACGGCCAGCGTGACATAGGGCACATAGTACAGGAACGACTGAACGAACCGGTTCTTGATGGGTTTGCGGATCAGAGTAAGCGGCAGGATGCGGATCGCATACGACACCAGTGCCATGACCGCAATGTAAATGTAGTTGTTATGCGTCATGTTCCGCCTCCTGATCCTTGACCGGGAACAGCACCGCAGCCGCACTGGAAATAAGTACGGTAAGCAAGATGGTCCGGGTGCCGTCCGAAAGTGCCAAGATGCCTGGCAGATAGTTGCAGGCAAAACTCAATGCAAAGCTGATGGCCACCAGCACAGCCACCACCTTATCCTTGCGGGCAGGCGGGATGATGATGGCAAGGAACATGCCGTACAGCGCAACGCTCAGGGCGCTGACCGCACGCAGCGGCAGCAGGTTGCCGGCAACGATGCCCAATGCCGTGCCGGATGCCCACGCCGGGGCTGCCAGCAGGATGGCACCGTAAGTATAGCAGGGGTTCAGGCTGCCGGGCCGTGCAATGGTGATGCCGAACAGCTCGTCCGTTACGTCGTAACCGATGACCAGCCGGTGCCAGAAGGGTGTACCCGGTGCAAACCGCTGAGCCAGCGCGCAGCTCATGAGCAGATAGCGTGCATTGGCGATGAGGGTGATCGCGGCCACCTGAAAATAGCTGGCACCGCTCATAATAAGCGCAAAGGCAGCGTATTCACCGGCCGATGCGTTGTTCAGCAGACTGGCCAGAAACCCCTGAAGCGGGGTAAAACCCGCCTTGCGGGCTGCAATGCCCAGCGAGAAAGAGACGGCAAAATAGCCCAGTGCGATGGGCACGCCATCCCGGATGCCCTCACAAAACACCTTTCGGCTGAAGGACCACACAGGCTTCTGCTCCCGGATGATGTCCGCATCCAGAAGCGAATTGCTTGTTTCCATGTTGAAATTGCTCCTTTCCTGTTCCAAACATTGTCTATTATACTCCACCGCCGGGCCGGAGAAAAGGGCCTTGTAACATTTTTTGTGATAAAAACGCTCAAAAATTTTTATGGCAGACATAAGATTTCATTTGGCCGAATCGCTTGTTCGGGCATACAAAAAGCACAGGCACCACTCCGGAAAGAGCAATGTCTGTGCTTTGGGGGTCAGAGGCCCGGCACCAGAAAATGCTGTGCCTGCGTCAGCACCCGGGTGTCGGGGTCCAGTCCGTTGGCCGCCAGCATCTGGGCCGGCGGCACATGGAACAGCCGCGCGATATCGAACAGCGCCTCCCCTTCCTGTGCATAGTAGATGCGCAAGGTGATCTCCGGGTCGGCAGGGGTCAGGGCTTCGCCCAGCGAAATGCTGCCAATGCCCTGGCGGGTACTGCGTCCCAGGATGGCACCCTCAGCCCGGGCGGTGATGGTTACGGTAAGAGTTCCGCCGGTGCAGGTACACTGTACGCTGTCGGTACTCAGCCAGCATTCCGGCTGCAACTGCATCCCGGCGGGCACCTCGGCCGGGATGGGCACGGAAAGCTCCAGCGTTTTTTCGTAGCTGTCCAGCTCTCTCAGGCTGTTCTCCGCAAAGGCGGTGGCCGTGGCGCGGGCTGTCAGCGCCCAGCCGCCGCCCTGCCCACTCTGCTGCGAGATGCTGACAGGCCCATACGATACAAAACAGGCACGCAGCTGTGCCCCGGCATCCGGCAGCGGGCCGGAACCGGAAACCGTCGTGGTTGCATTCAGCAGGCAGACCAGTTCTTCGGCCGCCAGCTCCTGTGGGACAAGTTCCGTTTCAAACCGGGTGGAAAAGGCATCCGCCGCATATTGCAGCTGGTAGCTGCGCCAGGCCCGCAGATGCAGCATCAGGCTGGCCGACAGGGTGCCCGCCGCGTCCGGCTGCCCTTCTGTCAGGGAGAAGCCTACCGGCTCCACCACGCAAAGACACTTGCAGTCCTCGGTCAGGCCGTCCACATCCAGCACCTGCTGGAACGGCAGAGTCGTGCTCAGGCTCTGCAATTCGGTTTCCTGCTCGGCACGCCAGGCACACTGCACCCGTACTTCGCCCTTGACCACCGCTTTGCCGGACAGCAGCCGTACCTCCTGTGCAGTGGCTGTGCCTGCAATGTCCAGCACCGCCGCCGACGGGCTGGGAAAAGCCAGCTCCCCTTCGGCCGAGATCAGCTTATCCAGCACCGCAATGCTGCGCACGCCCTGCAGGGTGTCCAGCTGCTGCTCAATGCCGCCATCGGCCAGTGCAGTGATCACCTCCGCTTTGTTCTGGGTGCGCACGGTCGCCACCAGCCCCACGGCACCCCGCACCTCCATGCGGCGCGGATTGACCACCCGGCTGTTGAGGTATTCGGTCTGACCCTCCACCACCGCCGTCCAGGCCGTAAAGTCAAACTCCGGAAGCTCCAGCTGCTTTGTAAAGGGCAGTTTCTGTTCGGTCTGGCAGAGACCTGTACCCTCCTCGCCCTGATAATAGACCGTACAGCGCAGATAACCCTCCAGTGTCAGCCTGCCCGGCTGCAGCTGCTTTTGCAGGATGACCGGCTTTGCAAAGCATTTGACCAGTTTGAACACCGGCGGCAGATAGTCCGAGACCAGGATCTCGGTCTCCAGCGGGAGCTCTGCCTTGACGGTGCACACCGTGCCCGCCTGCGGCATCGTGTCCCGAAAGATCTTCAGTTCCATGCAAGATGCTCCTTTCCCTGTCCGCTTCTACCACACGGTATGCGGCCGGGCCGGGAGATATGCAGCAAAAAGCTCCCGCCGGGGCCTGCCCGACGGGAGCTTTGCTTGACTTGCGCTTATTCCTGCGTGTTGCTGCGGATGCCAAACAGTCTGCGCAGCACACCGCGCAGCAGTCTGGGGCTTTTGAGCACGATCACCTGCATCCCGATCCCCACCTTTCCGTCTGATACCACACTATAAGCAGTTTACAGCCGGAATGTTCCGGAATTGCCGGAAAAGGATCAGTCCGCCACCGTTTCCACGATGACCAGTGCCCCTTCGCGAGTGGACACCGTGATGCAGTCGGAGCCTTCGGCGTATTCGTTGCTGACACCCAGCGGGTAGCCTGCGGTCAGCTCTGCATCGGTGAGTTCGTAATAGGAACCCTGCTCGCAGACGCCCTCTGCACGGCCTTCCATGGGGAACGCCGAGAAATAGAAGTAATCCTCTTTGGGGTAGCGGCGCGTCTCGCCGGGCATCACAAAGGTGATGCGGCTGCGCTCGTCCTGCAACATGGCACGCACACCGCGCTTTTCCAGGCCGAGGCCGGTGCACAGGTTGGCAAGGGTATGCTCCAGCCGCCTGCCGCCGAGGCCCCCCAGCAGAAGCACCTCGTCAAAGCCCTTCTGCACGGCCAGCTTTGCCGCGTATTCCGTATCGGTATCGTCCTTGACATGGGGCAGAACTACAATCTCGTCGTCCTCCTGCTGCGGGCAGGGTGCCGTGTCGAAGTCGCCCACGATCACATGGGGCTTGCAGTGCAGGGGCGCGCAGTTGCGGTAGCCTGCATCGCAGGCGATGATAAAATCATCTTCCCGCAGCAGACCGGCCAGCGCCGGAGAGACCGGGCAGGCCGAAAGGATCACACACCGTGCCATAAACAAACCTTCCTTGCTTTTTAAAATTTGGGGCGCTGCCAGTCCTTGACGTCCTTGACCTCATCGTACATGGCGCAGTAGCTGTCGTACCGGGTCTGGGAGAGCTTGCCCTCGGCAAGAGCCTGCCGCACAGCGCATCCCTTCTCGGTCCGGTGGGAGCAGCCGGTGAACTGGCATTGCCCCAGATAGGGTCCGAACTCCGGGAAAGCGTGCTCCAGATTTTCCTTAGGGATAAAGCCTGCCCGGTTTGCTTCCAAGCTGGCAAAGCCCGGCGTGTCGGCAATTCGGCCGCCAAAGGCTTCAAAAATAGTCACTTCCCGGGTGGTGTGGCGGCCGCGGCCCAGCTTCTGGCTGATGGCGCTGGTCTCCCGGGCAGCATCCGGCAGCAATGCGTTGAGCAGCGTGGACTTGCCCACACCGGAGTTGCCGCAGAACGCGCACAGCCGTCCGCTGATCCACTGTTTGACCTCGTCCAGCCCGGCTCCGCTGCTGTAGTCGATGCGGATGAACGGCAGGGTAGATTTTTCATACGCACTGCGCAGGAATTCTGCCTCCGCCAGATCGCTCTTGGTGCACACGATCACCGGCTGCACACCCTTGTCCACTGCAATGGCGGACAGCTTGTCCAGCACCAAGGTGCTGGGGGTAGGCTGGGTGGTGCTGGCCACCAGAAACAGAACGTCCAGGTTTGCCACCGGCGGCCGCACGAATACGTTCTTGCGCGGGGCGATCTGTGCAATGACCGAAGCACCGTTCTCGGTTTCCAGCGTTACCTCATCCCCGGCCACCGGGGTGATCTTCTGCTTGCGAAAAATGCCGCGGGGCTTGCATTCCACGATGCCATCCGGCGTTTTAACGTAGTAAAAACCGCCGATGCCTTTTACGATATAACCGTTCATGCCTGCCTCCGTCAGCCCAACAGCGAAGCCCACCAGTCGGCAAGGCCGGAGCCTTCGCTGCTGGAAGCGGATTCACCGGTCTCGGTGCTGGAAGAAGAGCCGGAAGAGGAGCTGCTGTCACCGCCCCACAGGCTGCCCCACCAGTCGCTGCCGCTGTCGCTGGGTGCTTCCGGCTCCACCGGCGCGGGCTCCGGGCCTGCGCTCACGGTGATGTTCACGCGGCCGTTCAGCTTGGCGGTGGAACCGGCCGCCGGGTTCTGCCCGATGACCGTGCCCACCGGCTGGTCGCTGTACTGGTCGGTCTGGCTGCCCAGGCCCAGATGGTTCTGCACCAGCAGGGTGCGGGCATCGTCCACGCTCATGCCGGACAGCGACGGCACCTTGGTAGTGGTGGCCACCTGCGGGCGGCTGACATAGACCACCACCGTGGATCCGGATTCTACCTGGGTGCCGGCTGCCGGGTCGGTGCGGATCACGGCGCCGGAGGCCACGGAGGTGTCCACGGCCTGGGTCACCAGCACAGAAACGCCCAGGCTCTTGAGCTGCTGCTCGGCGTCGGCCTGCACATAGTTGGTCAGGTCCGGCACGGTGACATACTGGGTGCCCAAGCTGACGGTCAGGGTCACGCCCTGGCCCTCACGCACGGTGCGGCCGGACACCGGCGACTGTTTGTAGATATAACCGGCCGCATAGTTGCTGTTGTATTCCTGCTCCCAGGTCACGCTGATCTGGCCGGAAGCCACCTGCTCGGTGGCCTGGGCTTCCTCCTGGGTCATGCCGATGTAATCGTTCAGGGTGATATCGGCCTTGTTGTTCATCAGGTTGGACGAGTCGTTCAGGATCAGCCAGCACAGGGCCAAACAGGCCAGTGCAAAAGCGATCGTGATGCCGAGCAGGGCCGGCAGGAACACCGACCGGCGCTTGCGCTTTGCCTTTTTGCCGCGCGGGGCAGCCGACTCGTTCGGATGGTTCTGGCGGGCAGCTTTGTTCTGATTCATCGTACGTTTCACCACCTTTTCGGGTGCATCCTCTGTGATATATTGATACTCGAACATGACGGACGGGTTCTGCACATAGGTGTCCAGCGCGTCCAGCATTTCACGGGCCGAAGCATACCGGTTCTGCGGCAGCTTCGCCATGGCTTTTTCGGTGATCTCCACCAGTGCGGCAGGCACCTGCGGAGCGATCTCGTGCAGGGATTTCGGCTGATCCGAGATTTGCTTGATGGCCACCTCCACGGCGTCCTCTGCATCAAACGGCAGCTGACCGGAGAGCATCTCGTACATCATGACGCCCACCGAGTAAATATCGCTGGTGCAGTCGGTCTCATCGCCCTTGGCCTGCTCCGGGCTGATATAGTGCACACTGCCCATGGTCTTGCCGCTGAGCAGCTGGTTTTCGGCCCGGGAGATGCGCGCGATGCCAAAGTCCATCATGCGGAGCTGGCCGTTGTCCAGCAGCATGATGTTCTGGGGCTTGATGTCCCGGTGCACCACACCGTTGGCGTGGGCGTGCTCCAGCGCCTTGAGGATCTGGGAAATAAAGTGCACGGTCTCCCGGCTGGTGAGTTTGCCGCCCCGCTCGTTGAGGTATTCCCGCAGGGTCATACCGTCCACATATTCCATGACGATATACTGCAGCTGGTCGTTGACCGAAACGTCGTATACCTTGACGATGTTGGGGTGGTTGAGCAGCGAAATGGCCTTGGATTCGTTCTTGAATCGGCGCACAAGCTCCGGGTCGTGGGTGTACTCCTGCCGGAGCACCTTCACCGCCACCACAGTACCGGCGGGCACCGGGCCGTTGCGGCCCAGCATAACCGCCTTGTACACGTTGGCCATGCCGCCGGAGCCGATGAGTTCCTTGACTTCATACAGCCCATCCAGCTTTTTGCCGATCAGGTTATCCATGGTGCACCTCCAGCGGCTCCACGCCCAGCAGCAAGGCCGTGATGTTGTCCTTGCCGCCGTTCTCGTTGGCTGCCCGGATCAGCAGATCCGGCAGGTCGTAGAAGCTGCCAGTACGCAGCAGCTGTTCCAGCTGAGGCCGGGGTACCGCGTTGGTCAGGCCGTCAGAGCACAGCAGCAGAATGTCGCCCGGATGCACAGCCACACTGGTGAACTCCGGATCCAGGCGGTAATCCACGCCCAGCGCCCGGGTGATGATGTTCTTCTGCGGGTGATGCTCGGCTTCCTCCACGGTGATGGTGCCGCAGTCCACCAGCTCCTGCACATAGGAGTGGTCGTGGGTGAGCTGCGCGAGGCTGCCGTCCCGGAACAGATAGGCACGGGAGTCGCCTGCGTGGCACAGATAGGCTTTGCCGGAGCGCACCAGTGCGCACACCGCCGTGGTGCCCATACCGGCCAGAGACTCTTCCCGGATGGACTTCTGGAACACAAAACGGTTGGCGCTGACCAGCGTCCGTTTGAGAAAGAGCTCTTCCTCTCCGGGCAGACATTTGTTGTAGTGCTCCTGAAAACAGCGCTCGATCACATCGCATGCGCTCTGGGATGCTTCCCTGCCGCCGCGTGCGCCGCCCATGCCGTCGCACACCAGGGCCCAAGCCGCATCCCCGGGCAGCTGCCCGGCACGGTAATCGTCCTGATTGTCCTGCCGGACAAGCCCGACGTCCGTTTTTCCTGCAAGTTTCATAGGCTTCTCCCTCTGTTATGCCTTCCCGTTCATTTCATCGCGGCGCAGCTGGCCGCAGGCGGCGCTGATCTCGCTGCCCAGACGGCGGCGGACTGTAGCGTTGACGCCTAGACTTTCCAGCTTCTGCTGGAAACGGCGCACATTGGCCGCATCGGTCGCGGAGTAGGGGCTGCCATCCACGGGGTTGATGGGGATCAGGTTGACGTGAGCACCCATGCCGCGGATCAGGTCCGCCAGCTGCTTTGCACAGGCGTCGGAGTCGTTGACGCCGCGCACCATGGAGTATTCAAAGCTGATGCGGCGTCCGGTGGTGTCCTGATAGCGTCGCACGGTCTGGATCAGCTGTTCTACCGGGTAGGCGTCGTTGACCGGCATCATGCTGCTGCGGATCTGGTTGTTGGGGGCGTGCAGCGACACCGACAGAGTGAGCTGCAGCTTCTTTTCGGCCAGCATGTCGATCTTGGGCACCAGGCCGCAAGTGGACAGGCTGATGTTGCGCATGCCGATGTTGACGCCCTCCGGCGAGGTGATGTTTTCCAGAAAACGCATCACTTCGTCAAAATTGTCCAGTGGCTCGCCGATGCCCATGAGCACGATGTGGGAAATGCGCTCCCCGATGTCTTTCTGGGCGGTGTAGATCTCGGAGCAGATCTCACCGGCTTCCAGGTTGCGCACACGCCCGGCCTGGGTGGATGCGCAGAAGCGGCAGCCCATGCGGCAGCCTACCTGAGTGGACACGCACACCGTGTTGCCGTAGTGGTAGCGCATGACCACCGTTTCGATGCAGTTGCCGTCGGCCATGCGCAGCAGATACTTCACGGTGCCGTCCTTTGCTTCCTGACGGCGCTCGATCTGCGGGGCAGCGATGTAGAAGGCTTCTTCCAGCTTGGCCAGCAGGGTCTTGGGCTGGTCGGTCATGGCCGAAAATTCGGTGACCAGCTTCTGGTGCACCCAGTGGAAGATCTGCTTGGCCCGGAAGCCCGGCTGCCCCAGCGCCTTGAGCTCAGCGGAAAGCTCCGCCAGCGTCAGCGAAGAAATACAGCGTTTTTGTTCCATTGTGTTCTCCTATTGATCAATACGAACCAGTACACGGCGGCATTGCACCTCTCAGCGCGTTTTTTGCAGCGCACAGAGGAAAAAGCCGTCCATGCCGGTGCGGGTGGGCACCGAGAGCGCCCCATATTCGGTTACCGTCATGCCTGCCGGGAAGGCCACGGCAGGCTCTGCCACGCAGAACTCCGGGTGCCGCTGCAGGAATGCGCGGATCTGCAGCTGGTTTTCTTCCGGCTCGATGGTGCAGGTAGAGTAAACCAGCCGCCCGCCGGCCTTGAGCAGCCGGGCCGCTGTATCCAGAATGGCCGCCTGGGTGGCCAATAATTCAGCCTGCCGGGCCGGGTCCAGCTTTTTATAGCGCAGGTCCGGCTTTTTTGCAAGAATGCCCAGACCGCTGCAGGGCACATCCGCCAGAATGCGGTCGGCCTGCGGCAGTGCAGGGGTTGTCTGCGTTGCGTCATTGCACAGGGTTTTCACGTTGGTAAAGCCCATCCGTTCCACGGCGGTGCGGATGAGCTGTACGCGGTTCTCCGCCGCGTCGCAGCTGTACAGCGTACCGGTATTCTGCATTTCCTCGGCCAGCAGCAGGGTCTTGCCGCCGGGCGCGGCGCACAGGTCCAGCACGGTCTCACCGGGTTTTGCCTCCACACAAAGGGCCGCCAGCTGGCTGGCCTGCCCCTCCACATGGTAATATCCCTGCCGGAACAGTTCCTGGTCGGCGGGGCTGCCCTCGAATCGGGCCAACACACTGCCGGGCACTACGCCCTGCCGCACCTCCCGCACACCGAGTGCAGTGAGCTTTTCGCACAGCGCAGCGGCGTCCGCTTTGAGCGGGTTTGCCCGCAGGCTGGTCAGGCCGCCGTCCGCCTTGTAGGTGAGGATGTTCCATGCTTCGTCCGGGTAGTTCTTGTGCAGGAATTCTGCCACATCCCGCCCGGCCGAGCCCAGCACCATCAGGCGCTCTATGTCATCCCTGAACACTGCCGTGTCCAGATCATAGGTACAGGCGCGGCGCAGCACAGCGTTGACCAGACCGGATGCACTGGATTTTTTAAAGCTCCGGGTCAGCTTGACCGCCTCATTGACGGCAGCCGACACCGGCACCTGCATATAGCGGGCCTGTGCCAGCGCAGCACGCAAGATCTCGCGCACCGGGGCATCCAGCTTTGCCAGACCCTTGGGCAGAAACTGTTCCAGAATATAGTCCAGTGTGCCCCGGTGTTCCAGCACCGTGTAAAAAATGGCACTGGCAAAGGCCTTGTCGCGGCCTTCCAGCTTCTGGCGCTTGAGTTCGGCGTCCAGGATCAGATTGGAAAAGCCGTCCTGCTCCTGCCGCACCAGCGCGGCGACCGCCGCCGCCCGCGGATTGGCCGCCATCAGAGGACGTCCCCCGTTTTCAGGCGCAGACCGGCCGCAAAGGAGGTGCCATCCATGGGTTTTTTGCCTTCCGGCACCACCTGCAGCAGCTGGATGCCGCCGTCAGCACAGGCCACGGTGAGGGGCTTTGTTGCCAGCACGGTGCCCGGGGCTTCCCCCTGAGAGGCGACCGCACGGCACTCCATCACCTTGACCTTTTTGCCGCCGGAGGTCACGAACCAGGCGCAGGGCCAGGGGTTCATGCCGCGCACCCAGTTGTGGATGTGGGCGGCGGATTCGGTCAGGCGGAACTCCGCCATTTCCTTGTTCAGCATCGGGGCCAGCGTAGCGTTTGCATGGTCCTGGGGCTGCGGCGTCAGGGTCCCGGCAGCAATGGCCGGAACCACCTCGCACAGCACGCGGGCACCCACGGCCGTCACCCGGTCGAACAGCTCGCCGCTGGTCTCCTCCGGGCCGATGGCGATCTTCTCGCAGCGCAGTACGTCGCCGGTGTCCAGACCTTCGTCCATCTGCATGATGGACACGCCGGTCTCGGCATCACCGTTCAGCACCGACCACTGCACTGGAGCACTGCCGCGGTACTTCGGCAGCAGCGAGACGTGCAGGTTGATGCAGCCGTACTTCGGCAGTTCCAGCACCGACTTGGGCAGGATGCAGCCGTAAGCCACCACCACGATCAGTTCCGGGGCAAGGGCACGGATGTTGGCATCCTCGTCGCCGTCCCGCAGGGTGCGGGGCTGGAATACCGGGGTGCCGTGCTCCAGTGCCACTTCCTTGACCGGCGGGGCCGTGAGCACCTGCTTGCGGCCCACAGGCTTGTCGCGCCGGGTGTATACCGCGCAGATGTCATGCCCGGCGGAATACAGGGCTTTCAGGCACTCGGCGGCAATGTCCGGCGTGCCCATGAACAGAATGCGCATCAGTTGTTTCCTTTCGCTTCACGGGCGGCTTTCTTGCCCTCTTCGGTGTCCTCGTAGAAATACTCGCTGGACTGCATGATGGTGATGCCGTCCAGATGGTCGTTCTCATGCTGGATGCAGCGGGCCAGCAGGCCCTCGGCTTCCAGTTCAAACCAGTTGCCGTGGCGGTCCTGTGCACGCACCTTGACGGCGGCGGGACGGGTCACCGCACCGTTGTGCCCCGGGAAGGACAGGCAGCCCTCATAGGCGGTCTCCTCATCCTCAGACACCGCGAGGATCTCGGGGTTCACAAAGTCGATGAACTTGTACTCGTAATCCTCCGGGATCTCTTCCGGTGCGTCGGTGGTGTCCCACACCACGAACAGGCGGCGCAGCATGCCCACCTGCGGGCCGGCCAGACCCACGCCGTCGGCGGCGATCATGGTCTCACGCATATCATCCAGCAGGGTGGCCAGGCGATCGTCAAAGTTGGTAACGGGGCGGCAGACCTTGTTCAGGATGGGGTCGCCTTCTTTTACAATGTTACGGATTGCCATAAATGGTACCTCCAAAAATTATCAGATATCACCGTCCGAATGCAGGTCCACAACAACGGTGGCCTTGGACGGAAGTTTTTCCTGTTCATAACAGTCCAGCGTACTGCGCACAAGGTCGCGGAAGCGTCGGTCGTTGCGGCACTTGACGGTGAGCTTGTAGCGGTAGCTGTCGTTGATCTTTTCAATGCTGCCCGGCGTAGGGCCCAGCACCCGCAAAGGCAGGTCGGGCTGTTTTGCCGCCTGCTGCCCCAGCAATGCCGAGAATCGGGCGGCGGCCCGGGCCACTTCGATTTCCTTTGGCCCGGCAAAGCCGATGACGCACAGCCCGCAGAAGGGCGGGTACAGGCCCAGTTTCCGGTACGCGATCTCCTGCTCGAAAAAGGCGTCGTAGTCCTGTGCGGCGGCAAGGTTGAGCACCGGGTTGTCGGGGTCGGTGGTCTGGATGATGGCAAAGCCGGGGTCCTTTGCACGGCCGCTGCGGCCCACTACCTGCGTGATGAGGCTGAACACGTTCTCGTAGGCGCGGAAGCCCTGTGCGAACAGCAGCGAGTCGATGCCCAGCACGCCCACAAGGGTCACGTCCTCAAAATCGAGGCCCTTGGCCACCATCTGGGTGCCCACCATGATGTCGTACTCGTGGTTTGCAAACTTTGCCAACAGTTTTTCGTGAGCGTCCTTGGCGGCGGTGGAGTCCTGATCCATGCGCAGCACCCGTGCTTCCGGAAACAGCTTTGCCAGCTCTTCCTCAGCTTTCTGGGTGCCGAAGCCCCGGTATTGCAGCTTGCCGCCGCAAGTCGGGCAGACCGTGGGCGGCGGGTCCATCTGGCTGCCGCAGTAGTGGCACAGCAGCTTGTGAGCTGACTTATGATACACCATGGGCACGCTGCACTTGGGGCATTTCAGTACCTCGCGGCAGTCCTCGCACTGGGCCATGGTCTGGTAGCCCCGGCGGTTCAAGAGCAAAATGGTCTGCTTTTTCGCCTCCAGATTGCGGCGGATGGCATCTTCCAGTGCAAGGCTGATCTCCCGCGGGTTGCCGGAGGCCAGCTCGGCCCGCATATCCACGATCTGCACCGTGGGCAGCGGATTGCCGCCGTAACGCTGGGTAAGCCGTACCAGCTGGGTGCGGCCGTTCCGGGCCGCGTAAAAGCTCTCGGTGCTGGGGGTGGCGCTGGCCAGCAGCAGCAGGGCGCCATTCTCGGCGGCACGCTGCCGGGCCACTTCATGGGCGGAGTAGCGGGGCGCCGACTCGGAACGGTAGGTATGTTCCTGTTCCTCGTCCACGATGATCAGGCCGATGTTTTCCAGCGGTGAGAAGATCGCGCTGCGGGTGCCCACCACGATGTCGGCACCGCCGTCCTGGATCATCTGCCATTGCAGCAGGCGTTCGGTGTGGTTGAGGGCCGAATGCTGCACCGCCACCCGGCGGCCAAACTGCCGCTTGAGCCGCAGGATCATCTGCGGTGTCAGGCTGATCTCCGGCACCAGCACCAGCGCACGTTTGCCCAGCTCCAGACACCGGGCAATGAGCTTTAAGAATACCAGCGTTTTGCCGCTGCCGGTCACGCCATACAGCAGGGCCGAATGCGGGGCGGCGTCCTCCAGCTTCGGCAGCAGCGCGTCATAAGCGGCCTGCTGCTCCTGCGTGAGCACGATGGGCTCATTCTGCAACGGGATGGAGGCATACAGGTCGATGGATTTGTTCACCTTGGTGCATTCCAGCACGCCTTTGGTACAGAGATTGTCCAGCACGGCGCGGCTGATGCCCTTTTCTTCCAGCTCCGTCAGGGTGCGGGGGCCGCCGCCCAGCAGGGCCACGGCCACCAGCTGTTTGGCGGTGGGCTTTGGCTTTTGCGGCAGGGTACCGGCCAACCGGTAGGAATTTTCTGTATGACGGACCAGCTGCTTTTGCAGCACGGGCGTAACCCCATCGGCCGCCACGGTGGGCTTGTACTGTGCCCCGTAGGGGATGACCGCCTTGACCGCCTCGTAATAGGTGCAGAAGGTGCGCTCCTTCAGAAAGTGCACCAGCCGCAGCAGCTCCGGGGTCAGACAGGCCGACGCCGGGGCCACGTCGAACAGGAACTTGAGCTTGGAATGTTCCGGCTCGGCGTCACAGGCCAGCACCACCCCCATGCGGGCGCGGCTGCCCCGGCCAAAGGGCACCAGTACCATGCTGCCCAGACGCACCTTGTCCTGATGCTCCGGCAAAACGGCATAGGTGTACAGTTTATCAAAATGGAAGGTCGCGTTGCTTACGGCAACACCCACCGTTTTTGGCATGGGCACGGGCTCCTTTGCGGTTTGATTTACTGTGCGATCCCGGCGCGGCGGCAGATGACCTGATACAGCTCTTCTGCGCAGGATGCTACCTCGTTGTTAACCAGCTTGAGGGTGAACTTATCCTGCTCGGCCAGCTCGCTCTGGGCCGTGGCCAGACGCTCGCGGATGCTTTCTTCGGTCTCGGTTCCGCGGCCACGCAGGCGATGTTCCAGTTCTTCCACCGACGGCGGCAGCAGGAACACCGTGGTAGCACCCGGGAACATCCGGCGGATGTTGGCAGCGCCGTGCACGTCGATGACCAGAACCACCAGTTTGCCGGCTTCCAGACGCTTGTCCACTTCCTCGCGCAGGGTACCATAGTAGTTGCCGTTGTAGAAGTTGTATTCCACCACCTGATCGGTGTCGATCAGCTGACGGAACTGCTCCTGGGTGCGGTAGTAGTAATCCACACCTTCCTGCTCCCCGGGGCGGGGGCTGCGGGTGGTGGCAGACACGGTTTTTTCGATCTCCGGATGGGCTTCGCGCAGTGCCTTGACCACGCTGTCCTTACCGGTGCCGGCGGCACCGGACACAACAAACAGAAATTTATCCTTCTCCATGGGTCTGTTCCTCCTCTGTTGTTCCCTTGCTCTCCTGCCCGGCCGCACGGTTTGCCACCGTTTCCGGCTGAAGGGCCGAGAGCACCACATGATCGGAATCCATGATGAGCACGGCACGGGTGCTGCGCCCATAGGAAGCGTCGATCAGCATGCCGCGCTCCCGCGCTTCCTTGACAAGACGCTTGACCGGCGCAGAATCCGGGCTGACCACTGCCACGACCCGGCCCGCGCTGACCATATTGCCAAACCCGATGTTGATCAGCTTCATTGCATTCCTCCGAAAAACGTCTGGATCACTCCAGATTCTGGATCTGCTCGCGGATCTTCTCGATCTCCGCCTTCATATCCACCACGATGCGGGTGATGTCCAGATCCTGACACTTGGAACCGATGGTATTCGTTTCGCGGTTCAGCTCCTGCGTCAGGAAGTCCAGCTTGCGGCCTACCGGTTCATTCAGCTGCAGGATCCCGCGGTACTGCGAGATGTGGCTGCGCAGGCGGACAGTCTCTTCATCCACGGCGGTCTTGTCGCCAAAGATGGCGGCCTCGGTCAGCACGCGGGCATCGTCGATGTCGCGGTCCTCCAGAATGACCTTGAGCTTTTCGTACAGGCGGTTGGTATAGGTCTCCACCCGGCCTGCGCTCAGGGTCTCCACCTTGCCGACGCATTCCTCCAGGAAGTTCAGGCGATTTTCCACGTCGGCCTTCATCTTGGCACCCTCGGCAGCACGCATCTCCACAAAATGGTCCAGTGCCTGGGCCGTGACGGCAGACACATCTTCCCACAGCTGCTCTTCGTCCACATCGGCGTGGCGGGTGGCCAGCACATCCGGGAAGCGGGTCAGGACAGCGGCAGAAATGTCATTCTTGACGCCCAGCTGCTCCGAAAGATCCCGCATGGCCTGCTGATAGCTGCGGGCCAGCTCCATGTTCACGGTGACCACCGTATCGGCGGCATCCACGTTCTGGATGGTCATGCTCAGCTCCACCTTGCCGCGGGTGATGCGCTCGT
>OLPV01001577.1_pt1 | contig 16613 bp, 15 predicted proteins | sample 1671961 | NCBI WGS metagenome assembly OLPV01 (sample SAMEA3136630, study PRJEB25190) | human gut metagenome | biome: human gut; feature: human-associated habitat; material: faeces | place: Austria | collected 2013
AAGCCCATGAGCGGACGCATCCCCATACCAGCAGCGACGATGGCATTGCATCCGGCGTCGGCGAGCAGGCCTACCGGGCGCAGACAACCGCCCTCTTCGTGAGGCGGATTCGCGACCATCGTTGCCTCTTCGGAAACCACACCGTCCACGATGTCGACCACGGTGAAGCAATCGCAGTGACCGAAATGGCCAGAGCGCTCAGCGTTGAGGCCAGCCGCGCCCATCGTCGGCACAGCGAGTTTAATCGAGGTAGTCATCTTGCCTTCTTTCTTCGGAGCCTCCGCCCCGCTTCCTCGCATGCCGCACGATCAATGCAGCCCCGTCGCGGCCATGCATCCCAACTCATCTCGTTGAGTTCAAAATACTCCTAATATCGAGTATTTTATCGCGACGACCGCGTTCTAGGACGAATGGCATGAATTTGTCTCTAAATGACACCTAATTACTATCATATCAGCAAAGGCCGAGCGACCAAGCGCAGCGTCACACCGAGCGCCGGGACTTACTCCTCGCCCTGCGCGCGCTGGGAGTTCTCGAACGTGAAGCGTCCCATCTTCACGCCGCCCAAAATATGGATATGGAAATGCTTCACCGTGGTCGCGGAATCGGGACCAGTGTTCACCACCGTGCGGAAGCCGGACTCGCGCACGCCCTTGATCTCGGCGACCTTCGGAACGACCGACATCATGTGGCCGAAAACCTCCTCGGGCACGCCGTCGCACATGTCGTCGTAGTGCTTCTTCGGCACGAGCAGCGTGTGCACGGGAGCCTCGGGCTCGATGTCGTCGAACGCGAAGCAGATGTCGTCCTCGTAGACCTTGTTCGTGGGGATCTCCCCGGAGATGAGTTTGCAGAACAAGCAATCGTCAGCCATGTCGGTTCCTTTCGATAGCGTCACATCAAAACAAGTTTACAGGTACTTCACGACTAAATCGCCCATACCGGCGCAGTTGACCACCTTGTCGGCAGGAGTGGTGGCGTCTTTCAGATCGCCCGTGCGCCAACCGTCGTTGAGCAGGTTGGTCACCGCGCGGCGGATATCGTCGGCGGCGTCGTTCATGTCGAAGCTGTAGCGCAGCATCATCTCGACGGAAAGGATCTGCGCGAGCGGGTTCGCGATACCTTTGCCCGCGATGTCGGGCGCGCTGCCGTGGGAAGGCTCGTAGAGCGCGGTGCCGTCGCCCAAGCTGGCGGAAGCGAGCATACCGAGCGAGCCCGTGATCTGGGCCGCCTCGTCGGAGAGGATGTCACCGAACATGTTCTCAGTCACCACGACATCGAAGTCGGCGGGGCGGTTGATCAACTGCATCGCCGTGTTGTCCACGAGCAGGTCCTCGATCTCGACATCGGGATACTCGGTCTCGCCGATGCGATGCACGATCTCGCGCCACATGCGGCTCGTCTCAAGCACGTTGGCCTTGTCGACGCTCGTCACCTTCTTGCGGCGCTTGCGCGCTGCCTCGAACGCCTGGCGCGCGATGCGCTCGATCTCGTACTCGCGATACTCGAGCGTGTCGTAAGCGCGCTGCCCCTTGGCGCCGTTGGTGCCGGCACCCTCCTCATCGTAGAAGCGCTCGCGCTTGCCGAAGTACAAACCGCCCGTCAACTCGCGTACAATCATAAGGTCGACACCGGCAATGACCTCGGGCTTTAGCGTTGAGGCGCCGGCGAGCGCGTCGAAAATCTGCACGGGACGCAGGTTAGTATAGAGTCCCAGCCCCTTGCGGATGCCGAGCAGACCCTGCTCAGGGCGCGGGGCGTTCGGGTCGGTCGTGTCCCACTTCGGTCCGCCCACAGCAGCGAGCAGCACGGCGTCGGCGGCCTTCGCGGCATCGAGCGTTGCCTGGGGAAGCGGCTCGCCCGCCGCATCGATGGCGGCACCGCCGATAAGCGATTCCTCGCACGCGAACTCCGTGTCGTACTTCGCGCCGACGGCGTTTAAGACTTTAACTCCTTCCGCGATGATTTCCGGGCCGATGCCGTCGCCCGGCAAAAGGCAGATGTTGTACTTCGTAGTCATAGTTGCATGCCTCTTTCGATAAGCGGTTTCTCGCACCAGCCTATAGTAGCGCAGCGCGATAGCAAGGAAGGGCCTTACTCGGATTTCCCCGCGCAAACTCGCAAAACGAAAGTTGCAGCAGCGGCGCGAAATGGGCCATAGGGGTATTCCCAAACCCGCGCTCGCTCCCACATACTTCCAAGCGACAACCCGAATGCTAAGGAGGCTTCATGGAAGATTTCTTCGCCATCAAGTGCCGCAACTGCGGCGGCCCCATGTATTCCCACCAGGCAACCCGCAGTTTCGAATGCGCGTATTGCGGGACAAGCGAGCCTTGGGGAGAAGGCGCGACGGGGCAAGATTCCATCGTGAAGTTCCGCCATCAACCCCTTCAAATGGTAAACGGCCTGATCAAGCTACCCCAAGTTTCGCGTCTCGAGCCCCCGAAGGAATCCGACTGGTACTTCTTCAAGCCCTACTGGCGCAACATGTCCCTCGCCGAGTGGATCTTGAACGAGGACCCCGCCACCGCAGGCGAGTTCGAGCGCGCGACGACCGTGAGCATCCCCTGCCCGTTTTGCGGCGCGGCGTTCGAGGGCGAGTCGACCCAGAGCGTGTTCGAATGCCCGTCGTGCGGGAACAAAATCGGCGCCACCGACCTGCTGCAACCCGGCACCTTCAGCAAGTACCTGTCCATCGGGACGGGCTCGGAATACATCCCCGACCAGGCGCTTCCCTGCCGCATATCCGAGCAGCAGGCGCGTGCAAACGCCCGCGAGCTCGTGCGGCAGCACCCCGACCTCTTCGCGGGACACAGTGTCGAGGATGCCATCGACAACCAGATGGTTCTCGCATATGCCGCGGTATCGCTCGCTGACCTGCGCATAATCGCGTCTTACCCCGGCAAGAAGCTCCAGAAGGAGACGCTCGTGCTCTTCGAGGTGCTCGACTGGATCTACCCCAAGACGCGCATGTTCGACCTATCGCTCATGAACCTTTTGGAACCGTGGGATTTCTCCGAGGTTGCCCCCTTCGACCCCGCCATGCAAGAAGGAAATTTCCGCGTAGCAGCCGTGGAGGCTTTCGCGAAGGACAGCGTCATCATCGACAACCTGGCGCTCAAGATTGCGAAAAACGACGCCGAAGAAGCGCTCGGCCTGAGCAAGAAGAGCCTGCGCACCTGGACATATAACGTAAGGAAGCACACCTCCGGACTCATGCTCGTGCCAATTTACTACTTCGATCGGCCCGCTTCGGACGGACGCGAGGGCGAGCAGGTGCGCATCGCCGTGAACGGCCAAACGGGACGCGCCGCCGCCGTGGTGTTCAGCGAAACGCGCGAGACCCATGTCGTTGCTCCGCTCAGCTCGAACCTGCACCTCTCGGGCGAGAGCACCGTGCACGCGACGCCCATCGAGATTCGCTACGTGAAGTCGCCTTTCCTACATGAAATCGTCCGCATCGGCGGAAACGAGAGCGGCGCCCCTCAAGCCGCAGCAAAACGCGAAGGAATCTTGCGAGAGGAGAAGGTTAAAAAGCAAGGGTTCTTCTCGAAGATATTCGGGAAGTAGTCCACCAAGCGGCAAATGTCTGGAGGAAGCAAGGGGAGGGCGACCAGGGAAAACGATGGCCCAGTCGCCCCCTTTGCATAGCTGCGAGGACTAAGGCAGGAGAGCTGATTCTAAGACCGGCGACTCCTCATTTAAACCTCGTGGCATTTTTCCCTACAACAATGGTGACTATTCCCCCAGAGCCGTCACCGCTCGCTCGAGTCGGCCGCAGGCGTCCTCGATCATGGCCTTCGGGCTTGCAAGGTTCACGCGAACGAAGCCTGCGCCCTCGGGGCCGAACATCGTCCCCATGTCGAGCCAGAGCTTCGCCTCTTTTTCCACCAGACGCTTGAGCTCGGCGTCGTTAAGCCCCAGGCCACGGCAGTCAAGCCACGGCAGGTACGTGCTCTCGAGCGGCACGAGATTCACGCCCGGCATGCGCGAAACCGCCGCTTCGAGCACGGCGTAATTCTCATCGAGCACGCCCTTAAGCTCGTCGAGCCATTCCCCACCCTGCTCATAGCACGCCTGTGTGGCCACGACGCCGAACACGCTCGGCTCGTCGTAGCCCGTGCGGTCGAGCGTGCGCCTGAACGCGGCGCGCAGATCGGGGTTCGGGATGAAGATGTTTGACAGCTGCAGCCCTGCCAGGTTGAACGTCTTGCTCGGCGCCGTGCAGACGACGACGCTTTTGGCATAGCGCTCGCCGAGCGAGGCGTACGGCACATGCACGTGGCCCGCGCGCGCGAAATCGGCGTGGATCTCGTCGGCGACCACCACGACGTTGTGGCGCAGGCAGATGTCGCCGATGCGCCGCAGCTCGTCTTCGGTCCACGCGCGCCCCACGGGATTGTGCGGATTGCACAGGATGAACAGCTTCGCGCCCGTTTTCTCCAGCTCGCGCTCGAAGCCCTCGTAGTCCATGGTGTAGCGTCCGCCGTCGTAGAGCAGCGGGCTTGTGACCATCTTGCGACCGTTGTCCTCGATCATCATGCGAAACGGGTAGTACACGGGCGGCTGAATGATCACGGCATCGCCCGGCTGCGTGAACGATGTCACGGCCATGGCCAGGGCAAACACCACGCCGGGGGTCATGACGAACCACTCGCGCTCCGGGCGCCAGCCGTGACGGCGCTCGAACCACCCTTGCACCGCCTCGTAGTATTCGTCGGGCGCCATCGAGTAGCCGAACACGCCGTGAGCCACGCGCTCCGTCAATGCCTCGATCGCGGCGGGCACGGTCTTGAAGTCCATGTCGGCGACCCAAAGCGGCAACTCATCGGCGGCATGACCGCGGCGGCTCCACGCGTCCCACTTCAAGCTGCCCGTGCCACGGCGCTCAATGATCGTCTCGAAATCGTATTTCGTCATGCGGATGCTCCATTCACTGTCGCACACAAGGCCGCACCCGAGCACACCTGTCCCGGGCAAAACACGCAACCTTGGTGATTTATCCTCCCTCGATAAGGTTACCCTATTGCCTGCTCCAAGTCGGCGATAAGGTCCTCCGCGTTTTCGAGGCCGACGGAAAGGCGCAGCAGCCGCTCATCGATTCCCAACTTGTCGAGCATCGGCCCCGGAATCGAGCCATGAGTCTGCACAAGCGGATACGTCACGAGGCTCTCCGTGCCGCCAAGGCTCTCCGCGAAGAGAACGAGCCGCACGCGCTCGAGCACCGCCAGCGCGCGTTCGTGCGTGTCGACCTTGAACGACACCATCGCGCCGAAGCCCGATGCCTGCCGAAAGGACAGCCCATAGTCCGGGTGATCGTGGTCGCCCAGTTGGTATAATTTGGTATAGATGCGTATGCAAGTGTCGTCTCGAAGTCTGGGAAGGAAATCCCTGAAGAGATAGCGCTCGACGCTGCGCGGAAGGCGGGCGGGCATCCATACATGATCCAACTCGTCGGGTATTACATGTGGCGTGCCGCCGAGCGGCGCGGATCGCGCATTATCGAGAGCTGCAACGTTTCAACTGGGGAATCCGACGCCCTTCTCGCCTTTTACGAGGCGATATACGCGCCATTGTATTATGGTCTCCGCAGTCCGCAGCGTTTCTTCATAGAGGCGCTGCTGCTCGTCCCGAATAGCATCGCGCTGCTCGACGAGCTCGTCGTAGGACTGTTTCAGCTCGTCGTACTTCTTCTGGGCGGCAGCAAGATTAGAGGTGTCGACGCCCTGCGCCGCCTCCTCAGCATCGGCTTTCCCCTTTACTTCCCCAGCACCTTCTTCGTGCGGTTGATAAGGCCGCCTTCCTCGATGATCTCGCGGATGAACGGCGGGAACGGCTGCGCCTTGAAAGTCTCGCCCGTCGTGGTGTTCGCGATGACGCCCGCATCGGCGTCGACATCCACGACGTCGCCCTGCTTGATAGCGTCAACGGCCTCGGGGCATTCCATGATGGCGAGGCCGGTGTTGATCGAGTTGCGGTAGAAGATGCGCGCGAAGCTCTTCGCGATAACCACATCCACACCCGCCGCCTTGATGGCGATCGGCGCATGCTCGCGCGAGCTGCCGCAGCCAAAGTTCTCCTCAGCCACGATGATATCGCCCTTCTTGACCTTCTTCACGAAGTCGGCGTCAAGGTCTTCCAGGCAATGCTGCGCGAGCCACTCGGGCTCAGAGGAATTCAGGTAGCGGGCCGGAATGATGACGTCGGTGTCGATGTCGCGCCCGTAACGATGCGCGGTACCCTTGAAATGCATGAGTGGAACCTTCCCTTCCCGTTAGTCCAAATCTTCCGGCAGACCGATGTGGCCCAGAACGGCGCTTGCTGCGGCAACAGCCGGCGAGGAGAGGTACACCTCGCTCGTCGGGTCGCCCATGCGGCCGACGAAGTTGCGGTTGCTTGTGGAAATCGAGCGCTCACCTGCGGCGAGGATGCCCATATAACCACCCAGGCACGGGCCGCACGTCGGCGTTGACACCGCGCAGTTGGCGTCGAGGAAGATGTCCATCAATCCCTCGGCGATGCACTGCTTGTACACCTGCTGCGTGGCGGGAATCACGATGCAGCGCACGTCGGGGTGAACCTTGCGACCCTTGAGGACAGCCGCGGCCTGGCGCATGTCTTCCAGGCGGCCGTTCGTGCAGCTGCCGATGACGGACTGGTCGATCTTCACGTCGCGAGCCTCAGCAACCGGGCGCGTGTTCGATGGCAGATGCGGGAACGCGACCGTCGGCGGAATATCGGACGCCTTGATCTCGTACACCTTCGCGTACTTCGCGTCGGGGTCGGAATGATACTCGGTGTAGGGGCGCTCAGTGCGGCCGTCCATGTAGGCGCGCGTGATGTCGTCGACCTCGATAAGGCCCGCCTTGCCGCCAGCTTCAATCGCCATGTTGGAAATGGAGAGGCGCTGATCCATCGACAAACCGCGGATGGCGCTGCCCGCGAACTCCATCGCCTTGTACAGCGCGCCGTCGACGCCGATCATGCCGATGATGTAGAGGATGATGTCCTTGCCGGTGACGCCCGGGTTAAGCTCGCCGTCGATCTTGAAGAGCAGCGTCTCGGGCACCTTGAACCACGCCTTACCGGTGGCATAGCCGACCGCAGCATCAGTGGAGCCCACGCCCGTGGAGAACGCGCCGAGCGCACCGTAGGTGCAGGTGTGGGAGTCGGCGCCGATGATGAGGTCGCCCGCGCCCACGACGCCCTGCTCGGGCAGAAGCGCGTGCTCAACACCCATGCAACCGACTTCGTAATAGTGCGTGATGCCCTGCTCACGGGCGAATTCGCGCACCTGCTTGGCCTGCTCGGCGCTTTTGATGTCCTTGTTGGGAACGTAGTGGTCGGGCACCAGGGCGATCTTAGTCGGATCGAACACCTTCTCGACACCGATCTTCTTGAAGTTCTTGATCGCGATGGGCGACGTGATGTCGTTGGAAAGCACGAGGTCGAGATCGCATTCGATCAGCTGCCCCGGCTCCACTTCATCGAGATGCGCATGGGCGGCCAGTATCTTTTCCGCCATGGTCATGGGACGTGCCATGTTGACTCCCTCTTTCGTGCAGTTGAACCGTCTGTAAAACCCGCACATTGTAGCACTCCCGCCAGGTCACGAAGTTCATCCGCACGTAAGATGCAAAATGCCGCACGACGGGGAATGCGTCGCGAGAAATCGAGACCTGGGAAGGCGTATGACGTATGGCGTATGGCGAAGAGCGAATGGCTGAGCCGCCCATCTATCGTTTCCGGCACAGTCGCTCCTCCGCAGCAGCATCCTGCGGCAAGGACGAAAGCGAAGTGCCGAATTACCTGCTCAATCGGTACGTATTCGGACCTTGTCGACCATCGGGAAGAAGGTTCTCCTCCACCTCGATGTAGCCCTCGTTGCTCAGGCGGGTGATCGCACGGTCAACCGTCTTCGTGCTACTGCGAAGATGCTCAGCAAGCTGGCGCTTCGATTCGCTCGTCCCATCTCGACCGATGGTTCGAAAGGCGATATAGCCGAGCAAACGCTCCTGCATTGGGGTGAGATGCTCGCGCTGCTCCTCCGCGGGCGCTTCTTCCTTTGAAACCATAGTGCCCCTTTTCTTCTGCTGCCCACCAAGAAAGCGAAGGGCAAACGTCAAGAGAGTCGCCGGCTCGAGCTAAACCAATCGAGCAGCACTTCGCTCCTAGGCGCTTGCGACGAGAAGCGTCGGGTGCGCCAAAAAGCAACGCTCCTTGTTTGCCGATGCCCTCGTAGCAAGAGTTCCCAGTACCTACACAACTGTCAGGCATTATGTCATGTCGAACGTCGACATGACAAGAGAAATCCCCTAAAATACGGTAGATTTTAGGTTTTAGTTGAAGCCCCAGGTGAAAGCGGCTTGAGTTCACGACTCACCAAGGGTGTCGCACGCCTTGCATACAGCGCGCCCATATAGCACGAAAGCCGCGCTCGGGCGGCTCTCGTTCAGCTTCTTCGATTATTTCACGAAAACCCGTGCGGGGCGCCACGGCCCCTCCCGCAGACGCGCTGCAAGCGATGCTTAGGCGGAGCGCTCGCTTTGGGAAAGCGCGGTGCACAAAGCGTCGAGCAAGGTAATCGCGAAATGCTGGGCGCTGCGGCCCTCGCCCGCGTCTTCCCAAACACGGCCGGGGAGCTCAATAGCGATGCGGCGCGGAGTCGCCTTGCGAGCTGCGGCGATGGCCTGCTCCAAGCGAAGCGGCAGCGTGGCCTCGTCCTCGTAGCTCACACGCGGTATCTTCCGCACGGCCTCCTCCTCGGGAAGCACGATGTGTACCAGCAGCATCGATTCGTCAGGCGCAACAAGAAGCGAGTCCGCGGAGAGAATCTTCGACTGCGGGTTCGTAGCAAGCGAGAGGTTCGACATGCGCGACGCAACGCTGCGGGCGAACTCCTCGGTGCCAAACAGGCACAGCGCGTTCCGCTCGAGCACTCCCGCCGCACGCGCGAATCCGAGATGCACGATTTCATGGATGGCCGCCTTGCCAACCCATGAATGGTGCAGGTTCTGGATCGCGGCATACGTGTACGCGCCCGCGATGCCGTCGGAAGGAAGGCCCAGGTTGAGCTGGAACTTGCGCAGAGCGTCTTCGGTATGGGCGCCGAAGATGCCGTCGATCACGCCGCAAGCGAATCCCAGCGCGGAAAGCACCTGCTGAAGTTCGCGCACGTCGCGACCGTGAAAGTACGGCATGCGCAGGTAGAGCGTGCGATCGCCCAGAGAGAATGTCGCGTCGACGAGCGCCGACCACACCTTCTCGTCGACCTCTTCGGCCGCAGGAAGGCCCGACTTCACGCAGAAGGCGCGCACCGCGGCAACCGTCGCGTCGTCGAAGACGCCGCTCACGGCGCCTTCCTCAAGGCAATCGGCAGCGACGAGGCGCTGCTGCACGTCCTCGACCGCCGGCCCTTTGTCGTTTCGTTTGATCCTATCCATGAGAACCGCCTACTTCAATCTGTTGACGAACCAATCAGCCATGGAGATGAGCAGCTTCAGCGAATCGGACGGCTCGACAAGGTCGACCAGGCGATTCTTGGCGATGCTCGTAAGGTTTTCCGCGTAGGTGCGCGCATACTCGATGGATCCGGACTCGACCATAATATCGACCGCCTCGGCGAGAACGGCAGAATCCTTCTCCTTCGAGGAGAGGATCTCGATCAGGCGCTCGCGCTTCGGGGAGTTCTGCAGCGCATGGACGACCATGAGCGTGCGCTTGCCCTCGGTGATGTCGCTGCGGAAATCCTTCTTGGTGGATTCCTCGCTGCCGATAAGGTTCAGCAAATCGTCTTGAATCTGGAAAGCGAGCCCCGTGTCGAGGCCGTAAGAGCGCAGCGCCTCGATTTGCTGCTCGGTGCCGCCGCCCACGATGGCGCCGATCGCTAAGGGCACCGCGCCCGAATAGTGCGCGGTCTTATGCGTCGCCATGACCAGGTAGTCCTCGGGCGTGATGTCGTAGCGACCGTCGCGCGCCCATCCGATATCGAGCGCTTGGCCCTCAATCGTGCGGCGCGTCATTTCGATCAGCTCGCTGACCACGCGCACCTTCACCGCGTCGCTCAACAGTGGGTCGTTGATTACCGTACCGTTGACCAGGGACAGCGCAAGGTCTCCCATATTGATGGCAAGCCCTATGCCCTCGGTAAGGTGCAGGCAGGGCTCGCCACGGCGCAACTCGGCCTCGTCGGCGATGTCATCGTGAATGAGTGCCGCCGTGTGGAAGTGCTCAATAGCCGCCGCAGCGCTCGTAGCGAGCTCCATGTTCCCGCCAACCGCGCGGCATGCCGCGAAGCAGATGAGCGGACGGTGGCGCTTGCCGCCGTTTTCGCTATAGCGCTTCAGGGGATCGTAGAGATAGCGATCCATATCGGGATGCGAGCCCGACGGAATGAAGGCGTTGAGGATGTCCCCAATTTTGGACGCGTAACAGCTCAGGTACTCCTCGAAAGAGGTGGGGGGCTGCTCGGTCAATGCGATGATGTCGTTGATGGTTTCCATGCGGTCGGTAAATCGCCTGTCTTCATAGATCGAACGTTTCCAGAAGCAAGAATCTGGTAGGGGCGGTGGGACTCGAACCCACAAGCCTTGCGGCGGCGGATTTTAAGTCCGCTGCGTATGCCAATTCCGCCACGCCCCCATGATTTGCTCGTGCAAATCCTATCACAAGCACGATTTTTCGCAGACCTCATGCGAGACTGCGAGCGTAATACCATGCAGAATGTCCGTTTCGCTCACCGTAAACGCATCAACGCCGGCAAAATCGAGCACTTCGAGCAGGATGAGAAGCCCCGCAACCATCACCGGCGCGCGCTTGGGGTCGAGCCCCACCACCTGTTTTCGCTCAGAAAGCGGCAAGGCGGCCAAGCGCTCGTACACCTCGAGCAGATCCTGCCGAGAAACCCGCGCCTTATGGACGCGTGAGGAATCGTAGGCCTCCATACGATCGCGAATGCTGACGACGGTCGTGGCCGTTCCCGCAACCGCAACGACGCGCTCGAGATCCGCCGCTTCTTTCGACTGCTCGGCAAACCAAGAGGCCATTTTCTCGTGAATCCACGCACGCGCCCGGGCAAGCTCTTCGGGCGCAGGCGGATCGCTTGCCAGGAACTTCTCGGTCACGCGGCGACACCCCACGTTGAAAGAGTGCGCGCAGACAGGCTCGACGCCCCCCATTCCCATAACGACCTCGGTCGAGCCGCCGCCCACGTCGACCACCATGAGGCGCTCGCGCAAAAAGTCGATCGAGGCGCCCGAGAACGACAGCGCGGCCTCGCGGGCCCCGGGGATAACGGAAAGCTCGATGCCCCGTTCGCGCAAGCGTGCCGCGAAGTCGGCGGCATTACGCGCATCGCGGGCGGCCGAAGTCGCCACCGCAACGGTACGGATTACCGGATGGTCGGGCGTTGAGAGAGAATCACGCACCGCGAGAAACCCGTCGATGGCGCGGACGACGCGCTCCATCGCTTCGGGCTTGAGCTCGCCCGTTGCGTCCACGCCTTCGCCAAGATTGGTGATGGCATATTCCCGCGTAAGCTCATGGAGTCCCGACTCGCCAACGTCAACGACGAGCATGCGGCACGTCACCGTCCCGATGTCGATCGCGGCATACCTCCCGCAGCGCATTACTTCTCCCCGAAGATCGGGTCGAGCAGCTTGGAATACCACGTCTCGGGAGCGGGAATGCTGCCGGGCACGATGCTCGCCGTGAACGTCGAGTCGCTATCGAGGTCAAGGCCGTATACAGTAACGGCGTTCTCGCCTTTCGAGACCCAGCCAAACTCCTGATGGGCGCGATCTTCCACGCCCGCATCGGTCGAAAGCGCGTCAACCGATGCCTGGATCGAGTCGTTGCGCTGCTCGATAGCAGCGTATTCCGCCTGAAGCTGGTCGCGCTCGCGCACGGAATGGTAGAGCTGCGCCGCAGAGGGGTAGAGGAACGACACGGTGAACACCAGGCAAAACGCCGTGACCGCGGCTGCGATGAACCAAGGCTTCCTCACGAGGCGCGCTGCGGGTTTTTGAGAATCACCGCCGCGGGTGCGTCGCGATGCGGACGATGATTCCTCGTTCTGCATGCGGGAGGAACGGCGATGCGCCGAGCCCATTTCCCCCTTGTACACCGCCGCACGCGAACCGCCTTCTCCAGACGCAGCGTCGCCGCTGCCGCCGTACTGGCGCGCGAACTTGCGATCAGCCTTGTCTTTCGCGTGCTTGCGCTTGAGCTTCTCGAAGCGGGAAAGCGTTTCGGGCTCGAGCTCCTCTTGCTCGACGCCTTCCTCGTCAAGGGAATCGTCCCAGGCAAGACGGCTGTCCGCATAAGCGTCTCGGGATTGCGCGGAATATGCGCGCCCGCCGATGGGCCCCCTATCGGAAGCGGAGCGTCGCGAATCGCGCGAGCGCGAGCGGACGTTGCGAGTCCCTTCGCCCGCATAGCGCGAGCGGACGTCGCGAGCGTCGTCTTCGGAATAGCGCAAGCGCTCCGCTGCGCGAGCGGCATAGTCGGAGTCCCAACGCGTGCGGGCAGCCGCATATGCCCCCGAGTACTCGCGGGAGGAATACCCCGTTCGGGAAGAGCGCGCATCGCGCGTTGCGTATCGAGAGGAATCGAGTGAGTGCGAGCGATCGCCTTGTGCGCGCCGCGCCTTGTCAAACGAAAGGATTTTCGCCTGCTGTGTCAACGAATGGCCCCTTAGTGCATCGTGGTTTGATAAGAGTGTGTGTAATGCAAGAAGCTCTTCGCAGGATACCACACAAGCAAAGCGCCGGCACGTGGGAAAACGGCCGGCGCCTTGCAGTGTTTTGCCTTGCCCTCGACCCGTTGAACAGCCCAGATTCGTATCTAGGAAAAACGGGCAGCGGCGATAGGGCCCTTAAAGGTCAAGCTGCTTGATATAAGAATTCCATTTCTTGAAGGACTCGTCGCTGATGGCATGCTCCATCAGACACGCTTCCTCTTCGGCCGTGTCCTCGGGAATGCCCAAAACCTTGGTGAGGAACTTGCGCAGAAGCTCGTGGCGCTCGAGCACCGCCGCACCATAGCGATAGCCGTCTTCCGTCAGCGTGACGTCGCCGTAATAGGGCTGATCGGCGAAACCCTTTTCCTTCAGGGCGTTCATCGCCTTGTTGACAGAGGCCTTGGAAACCCCCAGTTTGTTCGCGATATCGACCGAGCGAACAGGATTCTCGGTCGTTCCACCCAGCATGACGATAGCCTCAAGATAATCCTCATGCGACATGGAGACTTTTTCCATTCTCATCCTCCAATCAGCGCCTTCCCCATGGTACCACAGTGAAGGCGGAAACGGGGAAGGTCTTAGCCGCAGTTAACTTTAGTAATACCGATAGTACGCCGCGCAGCTGCCTTCGCTCGACACCATGCAAGGCCCCACCGGGTTCTCCGGCGTGCAGACCGTACGGAACAGCGGGCACTCGTTGGGAGCTATGCGGGCCCGCAGCACGTCGCCGCAGCGGCATCCCTTCGGGTCGCGCGTCGGCTCCACGTCGGGCTCGAAGCGACGAACCGCGTCGAAGTTGGCGAACTCATCGCGAATGCGATACCCCGAGCCGGGGATGTCGCCCAAGCCGCGCCACGTGGCCGTGCAGGTTTCGAACACCTCGTCGATCGCGGCGAGGGCCACGGGATTTCCCTCAGGCATGACGCCGCGCGCGTACGCAATCTCGATTTCGGCACGACCCTCGTGCAGCTGCCGCACGAGCATGGCAATGCCCTGAAGCACGTCGACCGGCTCAAATCCGGTGATCACGCCGGGAATGCCGTATTTCTCCGCCAGGAAGCGGTACGGCTCGGCGCCGATGATGGTGCTCACATGACCGGGGAGGATGAGCGCGTCGAGCTCGAGCGTGGGGTCGCCCACGAGCAGCTCCAACGCGCCGGGCATGTTCTTGTGCGCCGCGAACACGGTGAAGTTGGAAAGCCCCATGGCCTTTGCGCGCTTGATGGCCATGGCCACAAGCGGCGTCGTCGTCTCGAAGCCAACGCCCACGAAGACGACCTCCCGTTCGGGATGAGCTTTGGCGAAGGCGAGCGCATCGAGGGGCGAGTAGACGATCTCGACCGAGCGGCCCGCGGCCTGTTCCGCAAGCAGGCTTGAGGTGGACCCGGGAACGCGCGTCATGTCGCCGAAGGTGGTGATAGTCACGTTCGGGATGCGCGCAAGCGCGATCACCGTGTCGATGTCGCGGTTGCACGTGACGCAAACGGGACACCCGGGACCCGACGCCAAACGCAGCCCCTCGGGCATCAAATCACGGATGCCGTTGCGAGCGATGGCCACGGTATGCGTGCCGCACACTTCCATGAGCGTCGCATGCACGGGCGCAAGGCGGTGGATGGTCTCGATGAGGCCGCGCGCGAGCTTCGGATCCTTAAAGGCCGAGAAATCGATGTCGGCCGCATCCTCCAAGGCGCTCATACGGCGACATCCTCAAGCTGTTTAACCAGTTCAATGGTCTTTTTCGCATAATCGGCATCGACGACCTCGATGGCGAAGCCGGCGTGCACGAGCACGTAGTCGCCGACGTTTGCCTGCGGGGTGAGGTCAAGCGCAACCTCGCGCGTGACGCCGAGAATCTCGGCCGTCGCCAGATTGTCCGATTTCTTTTCCGTAATCAACGCGGGTATTGCCAAACACATAGGCTCTCAGTCCTTTTACTCGTTGCGAGTTATCTCGTCTTGGGCACATGCTATCACAGCCTGGCCATAGGAAATACATCCGTCGTTGGGCGGCAGCTCGCGATTGACGGCAACTGTGAAGCCCTCATCTTGCAAAGCCGCGAGCGCATGCTCGATTATGAAGCGGTTCATGAACACACCGCCCGAGAGCGCCACCGTGGACACGCCGTAAACGCTGTACGCAAGCTTCGCCGCGTTCACGATGGCTTCCACAAAAGCACTGTGGAAGCGACGGGCGATGGTCGCTGCGGGGATGCCCGCCTGCATGTCGTCGAGAAGCGCCTTGAAGGTGGGCGCCGCGTCGAAGAGCAGGACCGACGTGTCTTGGGCGGTCGACTTCGGCGTCGCGGTGTTCTTTGTGATGGCGATCGAATAGCGGCTGTTGACGCCCGCCTCGTCGGTCGAACCGCCGTCGGGAGACGCGACCGGCCCCAGGGCAGCCTCCAGGAGAACCGCCGCCTCGCTTTCGTAGGTCGGATGCTCGCATATCCCCAAGATGGCGCTCGCCGCATCAAAAAGACGACCGACCGACGAGGTCATTGGCGTGTTTAGGCCGCGCTCGATCATCTGGTCGCAAAGGTCAGCCTGCTCGCCGAGCGCGCCGAGTACTCGCTTTGCCGCCGGATGCTCGAGCAAATCGAACTCCCACAGGACGCCGTACGCCATGCGCAAGGGATTCTTCACACAGGCAGCACCACCCGGCATGGGGACATAGGCGAAGTTCGCGAACCGCTCATAGGCCTGCGCGTTTGCAAGCAGCACTTCCCCGCCCCAGATAGAGCCGTCCGCGCCGAACCCCGTTCCGTCGAAGGCGATTCCGCACACCGCGCCCGAAAGGCCGTTCTCGCCTATGACCGAAGCGATGTGCGCATGGTGATGCTGAACCTCAACCAGCGGGATATCGAGCTTTCTCGCCTGTTCACGCGCCCATTTCGAAGCAAGGTACTCAGGGTGTGCATCGCAGGCAAGGCGCGTCGCGCGCAGCTCGAAGAGCTTCTCGAAGCGGCTTTTCGCGTCGAGCCAGGCGTCGAACGCCTCGGCGTTTTCCAGATCGCCCACATGCTGGGAGACGAACGCATCCGAACCGCGGACGAAAGCGAAGGTGCTTTTCTGCTCCGAGCCCGCCGCAAAGAGCACCGGGGCGACCGCAGCAGCTTCGTGGCCTGCAGTTTCGGGAGAGTCCTCATGGCAGGCGGCGCCAATCGCCTCGGGGGCCGCGGCGTCCTTGGGGACTGCAGCAGCCTCCGGGTTTGCGCTCGTCCGCGCCAGTTTCAGCGGCACGGGCGCGAAACCGCGTGCGCGGCGGATCATCTGCACGGCAGCGCCCGCAGAGCCCGCCGAGATGATGCGAACCACCGAATCGTCGTAACGCGAAAGGATGGCGCGATCGTTGCCCAACACGGCGCACGCGATGCCGCCAAGTTTCCCACGTGCCTCAGCATCGTCGGTAACGATTGGCTCATCGTGGATGTTTCCCGAGGTCATCACAAGCATCGGAGGTTCAGGGGCGCCCATCTGCTCGAGGGCGCGGGCGAAATCGTGCAGCAAGAGGAGCTGCACCGGGGTGGCGGGGAGCATAACGCCCAGCTCGGGCAGCTTGTCAGCAAGGCCCGCGGCAAGCGCCACGCCCTGACGCTTCTTCAGCAGCACAATCGGACGCGCAGGATCGGAGAGGGCCTTCTCCTCCTCGGGCGTCACCTCGCAGACGCTGCGCGCCGCCTCGGCGTTCGCCATCATGACCGCGAACGGCTTGCCGCCGCGGCGCTTTCCCTCGCGAAGCCGAGCGATTGCCTCTGCATTGCGCGCGTCGCACACCAGGTGGAACCCGCCGAGCCCCTTCACGGCCGCGACTTGCCCGGCGCACAGCAGCTCGACCGCCCGCGCGATGAGGGCATCCGAGGTCTCGCGCGTTTTTC
>OLPV01001584.1_pt1 | contig 16566 bp, 15 predicted proteins | sample 1671961 | NCBI WGS metagenome assembly OLPV01 (sample SAMEA3136630, study PRJEB25190) | human gut metagenome | biome: human gut; feature: human-associated habitat; material: faeces | place: Austria | collected 2013
TTTCTTCTTCCAGGACCGTCCCCTTTTTTCTTCTTCCAGGACCGTCCCCTTTTTTTTCTTCCAGGACCGTCCCTCTTTTTCTAGTTGATTGTTGAGAGCAAAAAGGATGACTTTTCTAGAGTCATCTTTTTCGCTTTTTGTTTGCGTAATATTTGTATTTAATTTTGTATTTTTTGTCTTACCATTTCTGTGTTTGTTGTTATTACTTCAAATTTATATCCATTTGCTAGTCCGTAATCGATTATTTCTGGTAGTGCTTCTAGTGTTTTGTGGTTTCCACTGAAGTCGTGCATTAATACTATGTTGTCTCTTCCTGGTTTTAGTCCTTTTGTTACATTGGCATATACTGCTTCTTTTGTTTTTACATCTCCTGAGTCGCCTGACATTACATTCCAGTCGTAGTATTTGAAGCCTTCGCTTAATACTTTTTCTGTAATTTTTGTCATGATTCCTGGGCAATATTTTCTGCTTACTGTGTTTGAACTTCCTCCTGGGAATCTTAAAATCATTGTTTTTATTCCTGTTGTTTTGTATATTTTTTCTTGCAATGTCTTTATGTTGTTATAGCAAACATCTACTGATGCATATATTTTTGCATAGTCATGTGAATATCCGTGAATTCCTATTGCATGGCCTTCTTCTGCTTCTCTTTTTACTAAATGTTCTGTTGATTCATTATAATTTATTACGAAGAATGTTGCGTGAACACCTTTTTCTTTTAATACATCTAATATTTTTGGTGTAATTGTTGAACTTGGACCATCATCAAATGTTAAATATATTATTCCAGTTGTTGCTTTTTCGCTTACTATTATTTTTCTTTCTTCTGTTGCCGTATTTCCATTTGAGTCTGTTACAGTATATTTTACAATATATGTTCCGTCCTTTGATGTATCAACATCTCCTGATATCTTTATGTCTTTTGATAAATCACCGTCTTTGTTGTCTGTAGCTGTTGCTCCTTGCTCTGTATATTTATTTCCAGTTATTACACTGATTACAGATGTTCCTTTTAATTTTATTACTGGTGGTGTTGTGTCGACTATTGAAACATATCGCACTGCCTCTCCCTTATTTCCAGCTGAATCTGTGACTGTGTAATGCTCTTCATAATTATTATTATCTTTTTCGACTTTAGCTACAGTTACATTGTTTGTAACATCTCCATCATAATTATCTATTGCTGTAAATCCTGGCTCTTCGTAATTTTTTCCATATTGTAATTTATAATTCGAATCACCTTTTAGCTCTATTTTTGGAGCTTCGGTATCTACTACTTTAACAGTTCTTGTATAAGTCTTGTATTTACCTAAAAATGGTACTTTATATGTTATATTATAATCACCTAACTGATTTAAGTTTACATTGTTTTCGACTATTACTTGGTCACTTATATTTTTAAATCTTGCATATACTTTTATCCCTTTATCTTCATATGTAGTTCCATATTCTACTGTTTCAATATTTTGTCCCTGATATTTTATAATTGGTATTTTACAAAAATACATTATAGCAAATACTAATATAATAATTGCCAAAATCGCAATTAAGATTATTTTTATTTTTTTATTTCCTTTATTTTCACTACTGTGTATAATCATTCTACTGTTTTCATTCATCTCTTGCATTTTTTACTCCTCCTAAACACAAATCATTTTACATCTTTTTTCTACAATATACAACATCTTTCTTCAAAATTTTCATGTTAATTTTTTCAAATTTCAATTTCTTAAAGAGCCCTCCCATCTTTCTTCTTTCCAGGACCGTCCCGCTTTTCTTCTTTCCAGGACCGTCCCCTTTTTTTGATTAGTTTGGATGAAGAAAAAGGAACTTGTTTTGGAATTTTTTTGGTGTTTCCAAATTAAGTCCTTTTCTTTGTTTTTTTATTGATTGTCTTGGAAGAATGATTCGAATTCTTCGGCTGAGATTATTTCTTGTTTCATTAGTGCTGTTGCTACTTGTTCTAGTTTGTCCATGTGTTCTGATAGTATTTTTTGTGCTTGGTAGTATGCATTGTCTATTAGTTGTTTTATTTCGGCTCCTATTGAATCTTCAAATCTGTCTCCTAGTAACTCCATTTGATATGGATCTTTTTCTGTATTTATTGATATTGGACCTACTATGTCGCTCATTCCGTATATTGTTACCATGTCTGTTGCTATTTTTGTTGCTACTTCTATATCATTACTTGCTCCTGTTGATATGTCATCTAGTGCTAATTTTTCTGCTGCTCTTCCTCCTAGTAGTGATATTAGTTTTTCTTGCATTTCTTGTTTTGATACATAGAATTTATCTTCATTTGTTTTATACATTGTGTATCCACCTGCAACGCCTCTTGGTATTATTGACACTTCTTTTATTTCTTTTTGTGTTTCTAAATATCTACTAACTATTGCATGTCCTGCTTCGTGGAATGCTGTTAATTTTTTATCTTTTTCTGATATTACTCTGCTGTGTTTTTCAAGTCCTACAGTAACCTTTTTTACTGCATCTTCGATATCTTTATTTGTTATTGCTTTGTGTCTTTTTATTGTTGCTATTATTGCTGATTCGTTTAATATGTTTGCAAGCTCTGCTCCTGTAAATCCTGCTGTGTCTTCTGCAATACTTCTTAAATTTACTGATTCGTCTATTTTTTTGTCTTTAGCATGTATATTTAAAATTGCTTCACGTCCATTTAAGTCTGGTAATCCAATTGTTATTTGTCTATCAAATCTTCCTGGTCTTAATAATGCTTTATCTAGCATTTCTGGTCTGTTTGTCGCTGCTAATACTATTATTGCTTCTTCTGTGTCAAATCCATCCATTTCAACCAATAATTGGTTTAATGTTTGGTTATTTTCACTTTCAGATCCACTTGATGATGTTCTTCTTGATCCTATTGCATCTATTTCATCTATGAATACTATACATGGAGCTATTTTTCTTGCTTTTTCGAATAATTTTCTTACTCTTGATGCTCCAAGTCCTGCGAACATTTCTATAAATTCTGATCCACTCATTGAAATAAATGGTACATCTGCTTCTCCAGCTATTGCTTTTGCTATTAATGTTTTACCTGTACCTGGATTTCCACATAATAGAACACCTCTTGGTATTTTTGCTCCCATTTCTTGGAATTTTTTTGGTTTTTTTAAGAAGTCAACAATTTCAATCATTTCTTGTTTTTCTTCATCTAGTCCTGCAATATCTTTGAATGTTGTTTTTGTTTTTTGAGTTGTAGCATCATATACTTTTCCTTTATCTCCTAAACCTTGCATTTGCATTATCATTACTAATAAAACTATAAGCATTATTGTTGGAAGGAATGATAGTAATTTTTCTCCTACTACTGCTAATAAATTTTCTTCTTTTTGATTTAAATTTATTGTTTTACCTTCTTTTACTTGATCTTGAACAAATTCTATAAAAGCTTCACTTTCTGGAACTTTTACTTCTTTTTCTTCATCTTGATCTTTTAGTTTTACTTTTACTGTAGTACTTTTTTCTTTCATTTCAATTTTTTCTACAGAATCTTCTTTTATTTTAGTAATTAAATCTGTATATGCTAATGTTTTTTCTTCTTTTTCTTTACTGTAGTTCATATATTGAAATATTCCAAAAACTATTCCAGCTATAGCTAAAATAACTATAATAGCAGTAAATAGATATTTCTTTTTATTGCTTTTTTTATTTTCCTTTGGATCCATTATTAAACTCCCTTCGTATATTTGTTAATCATCTTGTATATTATTATTTTCATTATTATCACTTGTTATTAATAAAATTGATGTCATCATATAAATTGTAGCAATTGATGTATACATTATTGAAAAATATTTCATATAAAATCCTGTAAATGTATTTAATACATAATATATAGCACCTAGTAATACTGGTAGTGTAATTGCATGAACTGCTATATTAAATGTATTTGTAAATGAGAATTTTTTATTTATAATTTTTGATATTATATATCCAATTAATGCAATTACCAATACATCTGTAATTGTTGAAATTGTCATTAAAATACATACCCATATAATAATTATTAATATTGCTGGTATATAAAATTTCGCATTTATACTATTTAACATATTAATTATATCATCTTTATTAATATCTTCATAAAAATAATCATTATACTTAATTTTTAAAATATGTTCGTCCATTTTTACTGTACAATATTCTTTTCCAATCACTACTTGTGCCTTATTTTCTAGCTCTGAAAGTTCGTCTTTGCTTGTATCTATTATTACATATTTATTAAATAGAGTTTTTGATTCATCATTATTCACATGTAAAATTCCATTTGAATAATTTAAATCTGAAATTTCTGTATTGATTAGATTTTTAAATTCGTTTATTCCTTTATTTACATTTATTATTGTACATACTGAAAGTATAATTGAATATAATATTACCAATTTGAAAAAATATTTTAAACTTTTTGATATTTTTTCGTCTGCTATTTCTTTATAGTAATCAAAATTTTTTATACTTTTTGCAAAATCTATAATAAAAAAATGTCTTTTTGTGTTTTTCACATATTCACCTTCTAAAAAATTCTTTGTAGTAAGCTTTATTATAGCTTACTACAAAGACTATAATTATTGTATTTCTTCTTCGTCCCCATCACCATTGTCTGGTTCAGGATTTGGATCAGGTTTTACATTGTCATCTGGTTTTGTTGTATTATTATCTCCGTCTGGATTATTTTTGTTTGTATTATCATTTTCGTTTTTCTTTTCAACTTTATTTACTGTTATTGTTATTTTGGTATCTTTTGAAACCACTTCACCTGATGATAAACTTTGACTTAAAACTATTCCATTTTCTTTTGAAGAATCTGATTTATATTTTACTGTCACTTTTAATGCTTTTAATGCCGATTTTGCTTCTGCTTCTGTTTTACCTACAACATTTGGTACGACTACATCATTTGAAAGATCTATATCCACACCATCTGTTGGTGATGTTTTATTTGTTGGACCTGTATGTATTGTACATGTTTCTGATGGAACTGATGATGAATATCCTGTTGTTTTCCAAGATGGATTTCTTTCTTTTTCTGGAACATATCCAACATATTGAGTACTTGGACAATATTCTGTTGCTAATTTTCCTGATTCTGTACAAACTTTTAATGAATGACCTTCACAATCCTTTGGAACTGCACTTTCTGCAAATACTTCTGAATATGTATCTGAGCAAGATTCTGTAGCTTTACATCCTGATTTTCTACATATTGTTACATGTACTATTCCACTTGGCTCTGTAAATGTTGCACTTGCTTTACCTTCGTGAACTTTTTTCATTACAGCATTCCATACTTTTGCAGCATAGTTTCCACTACCGTTTACTACAGCATTATCATCATATCCATACCATGTTGCAGCTGTATAATATGGAGTCATACCACAAAGCCATCTATCTTTATTATCATTTGTTGTACCTGTTTTTGCTCCTACATCAATTCCAGATATTTTGCAACTTGTTGCTGTACCATGATCTCCTTCAACTGGTTGTTTTAATAAGCTTTTCATTACATATGCATTTTGCTCTGACATTACTCTTTCTGTTGTTTGTTTAGATTCTATTACTAATTCGCCTGATGAATCTTCTACTTTTGTATAGAATACTGGTGAATTATATACCCCATTATTTGCTATCATTGAATATGCTGCTGCCATTTGTAATGGTGTAACACCATGTGTTAAACCTCCAAGTGCTAATGATAAACTTGAATCATTTTTTTGTTTATTTTCACTTGATTTTACTAATGATGTTATTCCAACTTTTCTTGCAAAATCAATTGCATTATCAGGTCCAATTTCAGACATAATTTTACATGATACGACATTTGAAGAAACTTCTATTGCGTTTCTTACTGTACATGGTCCTGCATATGTACTTGTTGATTTTGGTTCATAATTCTTTCCAAAAGTTGTTGCTGAATTATAATAAACTGTTCCTGCATTTATTATACCTTTTTCAACACCACATCCATATGATATTATTGGTTTAAATGATGAACCTGGTTGTCTTGTACTGCTTGTTGCTCTGTTTATACCTGTTGCATCAACATCATTGCCTAAACCTCCCATACATGCAACTACTTGACCTGTTGTATGGTCCATTATTACCATTGCCGATTGTGAGTGATTTTTTGCATTTGATGAGTTTAATATGAATTCATCGCTTTTATAAATTGATTCTATTTTGTCTTGAACATCTTTTTCTTGAGTTGTATAAATTTTGTATCCTCCACCTAATACACGGCTTTTTGCGTATTCTTCTGAGAAATGTTTTTCTTCTACTAAATCTTCTACAACTTCATTTATTGCTGCTTGTATAAAATAGGATTTTACATTTGAACTTGGTAAAGTTCCTTTAGAAAATGCTAATCCATTTTCAACATTTGCATATGCAGTTTGATATTGTTCATTTGTTATATATCCTAAATCCTTCATTTTTGTTAATACAGTTTTTGTTCTATCTTTAATTTTTTTATTAACTTGCTCTTGTTTTGTTGCATCTCCTTCATTTTTAAAAGGATTGTATGTATTTGGAGCATTGTTTATACCTGCTAAAAATGCACATTCTTCTACTGATAATTCACTTGCAGATTTGTTGAAATAGTATGTTGATGCCATTTCTACTCCACAAATATCTCCTCCATCTGCTCCTAATGGAATTATATTAAGATATAGCTCTAATATTTGATCTTTTGAAATCATTTTTTCAACTTGATAAGCTCTTGACATTTCTTTTATTTTTCTTTCAATACCAGCCTTACCTGAATTCTCTCTTTCATTTGTGATATTTTTTACTAGCTGTTGTGTGATTGTACTTCCACCAAATGATGAATCACCTTTTAATATGTAGGTTGTTGTTGCTGCCATTGTTCTTTTTAAGTCAACTCCATTGTGACTATAAAATCTTTCATCTTCTATGGCAACAAATGCTTTTGGTAAATACTCACTCATGTCTCCTATGCTAATTATTTCTCTGTTTTCGTCTCCAGATAATTCTGCAATTACATTTCCATCTTTGTCATAGATAACTGTATTTGCATTTGATAGTAATAAATCATCTTTTGATAAAGCAAATTTGTCACTGAAAAATATTCCACAGAATATTCCTACTGCAACCAAGACTAATAAAACTATTAATAATGCAAATATTATAATAACTTTTTTTAGTCTTGGATGTTTCTTTTTCCCTTTTACATTTTTGTTAGTAGTGTTTTTTCTTTTTACATTACTTCCAACATGTCTAACGGAATTATTGTTTGATTTTTTTTCCATATTTATACTCCTTTTCTGGCATTTATTTTTTGCCAAATTTTAACTTCTATAATCATTTAAAAATACTTAATTTATTAATGATTAATTATTTTTAAAATCACATTAAAATTATATTATAAAATGAGAAAAAATGAAAGAGTTTTTCAATATATTTTACTACTTTGACAATAATAATAGTGCTTTTTTTATTAAATTCTCTAAATTATCATCTTTATTATCTAATTTTGGTATTATTTTTTCTACTTCTTTTTTAGTATATCCCAAAACTTGTAATGCTGAAATTAGCTCTTCAATGTTTTGATTTTGATTAATTACAGCTTTTAACTCTTCACTCGAATCATCTTCAACATCAATTGTTTTTAATTTATCTTTAAGCTCTAAAATAATTCTTTGTGCACTTTTTGCACCTATCCCTGGCAATTTTTTAAGTGTTCCAACATTATCTGAAATTACTGCAGCTGCAAATGCAGATGGCTCTATATTAGACAATATTACAATTGCAGATTTTGCTCCTATTCCACTTACTGAAACAAGTAATTCAAACATTCTAAGCTCCTCATTAGATGCAAATCCATATATGCTTATATCATCTTCTCGTACTTTAACATAAGTATGTACTTTAATTATGCTTCCAGGCTCTCCAATTCTTTTCATTGAATTCTCGGACATAAAGATTTTATATCCAATTCCATTTACATCTACAACAATATAATCCAATGTTCTAGACTCAAATACACCTTTTAAATATGCAAACATATCCTTCCTCCCTTGTATACAATTTTATGATATTTTTTTATATCATAGTAAATTTATTATATTTTACCATACGGATTTTTTATTTCAAGTAGTTTTTTATTTTTGGGACGGTCCTTACCTTTTTATTTCAATATTTTCGGGGACGGTCCTTGCCCTTTTATTTCAAGGACCGTCCCTCTTTTTTTACGCAAAAAGAGCCCCATACAGGGGCTCTCTTCTCATAAAAAGTTTCAATTTTTTATTTGTTAATCTACCATCATGCAATACTTATCTGCAATGCAGAATATGTTGCCAATGGTTCCGTCAGATGTGATTATGGTAAGTATGTTTCCATTCCTTGCCATAACCACAAAAAGTTCATTTTCCTTCAGAGTACCAACCGCAGACTCAGATTCATCTCTTATATACCAGGTTTCACCTGTAAACTTCAAGATATCTCCGGTCTCGATTTCTTCAACTGTCAAAATCTGCTTTTCATGATACTCATGCTCGACCTTATTCAGGTAAGCAGTGGTGTTCAGTTCATAAAGCTGTTTCTGGTATATTACAACATAGTTTCCATTCTTTTCAGATACTATTGTAATGAATTCGCCAGCATCCACAGTAATTTCACCATCTGAATTTGTCAGTTTGACTTTTTCTGTTGGTGTTACAATATCACCTAACTGCAACTCTTCAGTTGTAGTAGTAGATGTTGTTGTCAGCTTTGTAGATGTTGTAGTGGAACTATCACTTGTTGTAACAGTCGTTGTAGATTTTGTTGTTGTTTTTGTTGTTGTTTTTGTTGTCGCTTTTGTTGTTGTAGGCTTTGTTTCTGTAGTTGTACTTGTTGTTTTAGATTCCATAGCCGTTGTACTTGCCGTGATTGTTGTAGATTCTGTTGTAGCTTTTGTTGTTGAAAATTCAGTTGTTGTCAAAGTCGTTGCCTTAGTTGTTTCAATGCTTGTTTCAGTTGATTGAGTTGTTGTTTCTGTAGTTGTAGTTGTTGTCTCAGTTGTCGTACTTGCAGTTTCTCGCGGAATCGGATCCACATAGAAAAAACTTTCCGAGTCAGGTGTAATTTGCAAATATAAATCAATTCCGAAGTATTCAACTTCATACCAGGATTCTTGCAAGATTTTAATTACCTTGCAATTTTCACCTGCAGACATTTTAGTTACAACGCCGGCCTCCAAAGACGGAGCTGATCTGAGATTCCATGTTTCAACTCCCTTCACAGGATTGAATACCAAGATATCATCACTATAGATCTTTTCCGGTGCCGGTGGCCATGTTGCATCCTGTCCAGCCCCACACTTCGCGATGTATGTCAACAAATACAAAACATCGGTAGTATCTACTTTTTCACTCCGGTCAACATCAAAGACTCTTTCATCAATTTCGACATCAAAACGACTGTATACATCATCCTTGGGATATCCTGCACAAACAAGAGCAATATAATACAAAATGTATATCGCATCGGTTGTGTCCAGTTTACCATCCTGATTTGCATCTCCCAGCAGTGTTGTATTACCTACTGCTGTTGCCGTTGTTGTTGTAGTCAGCATTACACTACTAATTGCAACAACAATGGAAAAGATTATAGCCATTACTTTTTTCATGCTTCATTTCCTCCATAGAAAATAATATTTGAAACTTTTTATGACCCGACATCACTTTTCAGTGAAATCGAAGATTATTATACCATAAATTTACATAATTTTCAATACAAATTTGGGGACGGTCCTTACTTTTTTATTTTTATAATATTTTTTACTTAGACTTACTTATATAAATTCATAGTATTTGAATTTATTTTATTCAAATTTATATTTTTATTTTCTTAATGGTTATTCTAACATTCATTATTTATATCATTCGATTAAAAAAAAATTTAAATTTTTTTCTTTTTATTTTGACATATTTTACATAATATGTTATACTTACTTTTGTAAAAGCATTTAGCAAAGACCTTTTGTTTTTACTCACACGTATTCACCCGCAAAATTTAAGGAGGTCAAAAAAAAATGTCGTATGAATTGTTGATTTTTCAAAGTGCTGAAGAACGGTCGATGTGCTGTGCTTGCTCTGGCCACAAATGGGAAAACCAGGACAACATCTTCGGCAAAGAGACGGAAAAGCTGTTGGCTACCTGCAAGCATCTTTTTCGTGTCAGCATTGATTTGGAACCTGGAGATGAAGCCAAGTTGTTGAAGAAAATCTATGGAATCTGCAAGGCTCACGGAGTTTATATCATGTGGTATGGCTTGGGTAGCCCTTTCGAACCGGACAAATTTCTTATTTCCGGCAGAGGCCATGACAGACTCGGATTTATCCAGTTCTAATAGATCGTAAACAACCCCATATGACAACCAAGAGGGATGGTTCTTTGAACCGTCTCTTTTTCTTTTTCAAAGATTGTCTCTTTTTTCTCCTTTCAGGACCGTCCCTCTTTTTTCTCCTTCAAGGACCGTCCCTCTTTCTTTCTTTTCAGGACCGTCCCTCTTTTTCTTTTCAGGACCGTCCCTCTTTCTTTCTTTTCAGGACCGTCCCTCTTTTTCTCCTTCAAGGACCGTCCCTCTTTTTTGGGGTGGCTTTTGTAACTTTTTGGGGTGATGGCGCATATTATGTAGTATATAATCAAACAAAGGAGGATTATGTATGAATGATTATAGTAGTAGAAAATGTTGTCATAAAAATTCTATGTCTATGATGAATAATAATATGAATATTGATATGATGGATGATTTTTGTGATGAAGATACTAGCATAGTAACAACAGCTCAGTCTGATTGTGCAAATTTATGTACAATGCCTCAAAATAACTGTAACTGTGGTTTTGATATGGATACAGAGTCTGTATTTCCAGATAATCCTATGCTTGCACAAAGTTATGTTCCTATTCAAAAAATGAATAAAGTTTTTACACCTGATGTTGGTTTAAAAATGGGAACTATTTTTCCAGAGCTTGTAAGCCCTTATATGCCTTGTCAAAGCATAAGAGAAATTGAATATATTAGAAATAATAATAGTCTTGGGGAGGGATGTAATAAATGAATGACCAATATATAAGCTATGAAGATTATCAAAGAGCTTGTGAATTAAATGACTTTGATAGAAATTGTACTTGTGGTAATAATGCTACAAGAGAAGAAATGCTAAGTACTTTAAAATCTTTAAAATTTAGCATTATCGAATTAGGTTTATATTTAGATACTCACCATGATGATGAAAAGGCTATTTGCTTACACAAAGAATATTGTAATAAGTATAGAAAATTAGCTGATCAGTATCAAAAAATATATGGGCCATTGACTATAATGTTCCCATGTAATAAATGGAGATGGCTTGAAGAGCCTTGGCCATGGGAAAGGGGGAACTTTTAATGTGGACTTATAACAAAGTTTTAGAATATCCTATAAATATAAAAAATAGAAATCCACAACTTGCAAAATTTATAATTAGTCAATATGGAGGTCCTGATGGAGAGCTTAGTGCTTCTCTTAGATATTTGAGTCAGAGATTTGGTATGCCTGATCAAACTGCTAAGGCTATTTTGAACGATATAGGTACTGAAGAGCTAGCTCATTTAGAAATGGTTGGAACTATTATTCATCAATTAACAGACGGATGCTGTCCTGAAGAGCTTAAACAAGCTGGACTTGGATCATATTATACAGACCATGGCTGGAGTGTATATCCTCAATCAGCAGCAGGAATGCCTTTTTCTGCCTCTGTGCTTGCTGTAAAAGGTGACCCTATTGCTGACTTACAAGAAGATTTAGCTGCTGAGCAAAAAGCAAGAGCAACATATGAAAAATTAATTGATTTATGCGCAGATGACCCTGATGTAATCGACCCTCTTCGATTCTTAAGAGAAAGAGAAGTTGTTCACTTCCAAAGATTTGGCGAAGCTTTAAGAGGTGTTCAAGATAAATTGGCTGAGAAAAAATGGTATATGAATAAGGACTGTTAAAGAAAAAAATGGAAGATAATGCTCTTCCATTTTTCTTTGTATTTTTATTTTTAATATTTACTATAAAATTTTCTAAACATTATTTGTATTGTATGACAAATATAAACTAATTATTTTTTATAATTGACAACATCGTGGTACAGAAGAATTAGTACTATACTGTTATCAATGGCTAAATATTTTAATTACAATTTTAGTTATAACATTAAAATTTATTTGAATATATTATTTCTATTTCATCAGTATCTGGAATAGGTTTATCCAAATTTCTTCCATAAAGTGCATAAAAATTTAATAATTAAAGTTTCAACCATTCTCATTTCTTCCTCTAATTGGTATTTTATTACTTTATACTAACTTTATTTATAATAATAATCTTACAAAAAAATAGAATAAGTATTGAATTTTATGTAAAATTGTAGTAGAATATATACTCATATAAACTTTTGGGTTTATTTTACATACATCAAAATAATCGGATTGTAATCCGAGAAAGGAAAGGTAGGAAGCTATGAACAAAAAACGGATAATTTCTTATGTAGTGCTACTTATGGTATTGACTGCTCTTATGAGTATGTTTGCTGGATGCGCTACATCGGAAAAAATCCCCATTCCAACAGTTAAGGAGAATGTCTTTATTTACGATGAAGATAACATTGTCGATGATGAGGTAGAAGAATCTCTCAACAAAATGTTAGTTGAACTCGAAGAAAAGACAGAAGTAGAGTTTTCCGTTGTGTCTGTAGAAAGCTTGCTTGACAGGAGTATTGAAAATTATTCAAATAATCTCTTTAATACTTTGGGTATTGGCAAAAAAGGAAAGGACAATGGAGTATTACTTTTATTCTCTCGGTCTGATGAAAAAGTTAGACTTGAAATTGGCAGAGGGCTTGAAGAATTCCTAACGGACTCAAAGTGTGGCCGAATTCTTGATGATTATTTTGTTCCTTATCGAGAAGACGATGACTATACTAAAGCAACAGAAATGACGGTAAAAGCTGTTTTGACTGTTATTGCTGAAGAATACGAAATCGATATTCAAGGTCTAGAAACAGATAATATATCTATTGAAGATGAATCCAATAGTAAAATACCAGATTTTGTATGGGTAATAATAATTATTGCTGTTATAGTTATTTTATCGATAATCATTGCATTCATTTCTGGTGGTGATGGTTCATCTGGAGGATACTTTGGCGGATCATCAGGAGGATTTTCTGGCGGTGGCTTCGGTGGAGGTTTTTCTGGAGGTGGTGGTGCCTCACGATAACAAATTGTAAATAAAAACACTATATAAAACATCAGGAGGTATTTTACAATGAAAACAAAAACAAAAGTGTTAATCGTTATCGGTATAGTATTGTTGTTGGTAGGCTTCTGGTTTTTCGGAACTAGAAACAGCTTGGTATCTTTGAAAGAGGATGTCGAAATGCAGCAATCTCAAATTGAGACAACACTTCAAAGACGGAATGATCTTATTCCCAATTTGGTAGCAACTGTTAAGGGATATGCCAACCATGAGGAGGCAGTATTCACAGAAATTGCTGATGCAAGATCGAAGCTCGCAGGTAGTATCGAAAGTGGAGATATGGAAAGTATCAGTGAAGCAAACACAGCTTTAGATTCTGCACTTAGCAAATTGCTTGCAATTTCTGAAAATTATCCTGACCTGAAAGCAAGTGAACAATTTATTGCATTGCAGGACGAACTGGCTGGAACGGAAAACAGAATTGCTGTAGCAAGACAGTATTATAACGAAAAATTGAATACCTATAATACAAAGGTTCAAAAGTTTCCTTCAAGCATAGTCGCTGGAATGAGCGGATATTATCCCATGGAATACTTTGAGGCTGATGAAGGTGCAAAAGAAGTACCCACAGTCAATTTCGATTAACTTAGACCTTTTCAAAAAATTATAGTTGGCTGAATTGTCAACTGTGATAAAAAGCAATAGCACCTATTTAGATACATTCTAATAGGTGCTATACTTTTTATTCATCTCATTAATGATCATTCTTATTATCTTCAATAACTAATTATTTCATTTTATTCATGCAATTATTGTTTTTATTACTATAAATTTATCTAACCATTATTTGTATTGTATGGCAAATATAAATTAATTATTTTTTATAAAAATGAAAATCACAGCAATCTCCACCATACCCTAATGTTTTTGTCCTCGAAAATCCTATCTTTTTTAGCCCTCCATATGTTACATTATCAACATCACAAAATAAGTGACATAGTTTTTCACAATCATTTTCTACACATGCAGTATGCCAAAGACATTTTTTTATAGTTACATCAAAATAATCCTTACCATGTTTTTGTACGCTTTCTTGTAAATCAGTTGTGCGCATAATTTTAAGAAATACCTTGCTGTATATTGAATAAAATCCTGGTACTTTTTCCATCTTAGCAGTAGATGCATGTTTTTTCACTGCAATTTTATCAATCATATATTTTCGCATATATTGATATACTTCGTCTTCTGAAACTTCCTCTTTTGATAAAATTTTATACATTGCTATACGAGGAAGAATGGTTTGAATAAGCGTTTTCATTTGATTTTTTGATTTATTCTGTGTATTTTTTATAAGTTCATTAAGCATTGCTTCTTGCTTATTAAACAAATCGTTTCCCCTTTTTTCGCCAAATTCTTCATTTAAAAATGCTTTTATATTTTTTTGTTGCTTTATCTTCATAATTATAATCCCCCATAAATTACCATTTAATTTTTACTTATTTTTTAAATCCCAATGAGAACCTTTTTTGCAAATATAAAAATCACAACAATCTTTTCCCTCTGCTAAAGTTTTCGTTCTGTATAATACGCCTCCAAACATATCAACAGATAATGTATCTAAAACACACATATATTTTACTAACTCGGGATGATTTTCTTTTTTAGCCAAAGCACATATACCACATTGCTTATAAATTATAGTATATTCTTCCTCATCTCTTCCTTTAATAAATTCAGCCTTCCAATTAAATTCACTATCACTTGCTTTATTTCCTTTTTTTATAGATTCTTCCTTTTTCATTTGTGCCTTTTGGGTAAATGGATTTTTTGATGAGAATGCTTTTTCTATCATAGGAGATTTTATTGATGCTTTTACCATTTCGCCAAACTCTTCATCTTTTATTTTTTCTTCACAATTTTCATAAAATGCTAGCCAAAGAGCACCACTACTTAGGCAAGTTCTCAATGAATTTTTTGTTATACTGCCAATATCTGGTGATTCTTTTATAATTTGCTTATAGCGATTCTTCGCATTACTTTTCACCAATTTTATATCCCAATTAGGATGTTTTGTATGCAAAAAGTCTACTATAGTCCCACTCATAGCATACCATATTATTTTTTCACAAATAGTATATTTCATAAAATCTTCCTTTCAAAATATTATAATATTTTCACTTATTCTCCTAAATATTATAAATTAAACTTTTTTTCAGCATTTATTATAGAAAAAAATAAATCATATGCAATATTCTTTTCTAGATTATTCAAAATTCTTTTATATTTTTCATTTTAAATATTACGTTGATTATTAATCAATAAAAATACAAAAAACGCTTGCTAATTTACATAAAACATGTTATAATAATAACTGTTCGAATTTTTTCTTTTAAATTGAGAATATTTTCTCGATTTGTTTGTTACATTATAAGTGACAGACTATCAAGAGCATCTCATTGAATGAAAAATAGTAAAAACACATTACAACCAATACACAGGAGGACTTTACTATGAAAGCATTTGAAGCACGAAAGGGTTCTATCAAACCGCAGTATGATTCTGCCATTCATGATATTCAGCGGGCTGTCGGTTGGGGTTGGAAAAACACCCATGTAGATATTCATGGGTCTTTATATCCTGAGGTAGCTACAATGTTGGCGAAGGACGGTTATGATGTCAAAATCGTCACCATAAATAATGGCACAACTTCATTGTACAATGAAGTCTCATGGGAAAATGCTGCTGAAGGTAAGGAAGGCACAGTTACCTATGAGGACGAAACATTTCCGGTTGCTCCGGAAACTTCCGCCAAAATCGATGAACTTTTGAAAAATGTTCTTGGAATCGAGCCTGAAGAAGAGGAAGATGAAGAAGATGATGATGAAGAAGAGGATTCCTCTGATTTATCTGATTTCTCTGATTCCGCACAGTAAGGCTTCAAGCAGTAAAATTTGCTTATCTAAAATATAACTTATGTGACTTTTGATAAGCAAAACAAATAGAGACAGATGTACTTTGTACTTTATCTGTCTCTTTTGTTTTGTCTCATATTCCCGCTCTTTGAACAATATTTTATGAACTAATTTCAATTATAGTTAATTACAATAAATTTTTAGTCATTATTTTTGATTTTCTACATCTGGAACCCAGCTTGCAAATCTTTTTAAAGCTTCATCTGTTTTGACGTAAAATGGTTCGTTTTTGTTTAAGTTTGATATTCCTATTGATTTTAGTTTTCATTCTTTGTGTGCTTTTTCTATTGCATCATCATCTTCATAAAAAGATGGCCATAATTTTGTTTCTAAAAATATTTC
>OLPV01001594.1_pt1 | contig 16500 bp, 16 predicted proteins | sample 1671961 | NCBI WGS metagenome assembly OLPV01 (sample SAMEA3136630, study PRJEB25190) | human gut metagenome | biome: human gut; feature: human-associated habitat; material: faeces | place: Austria | collected 2013
CGGCGGTTTATCCGATTTGAGGCGGGCCTTGCCCCCTCAAGCTCCCCCGCTGCTCAGTTCTCTGGCTTCAAAGCGAAATTTTTTGACAGTCTGAGTAAATAAAATACAGGAGGTCAAGGCATGGGATTTTTTGACAAGATTTTTTCGGGACTCACAAAGACCCGCACGAATATGGAGGAGCTTGAAGAGCTCTTCAAAAACTACAAATTCGAGAGCGACGATTTTTATGAGGAGCTGGAGGATCTGCTCGTCATGTCCGACATCGGCGCGGAGACGACCGACAAGGTCATTGAAAAAATGCGCCTGATGTGCTTTGACCGCAACATAACCAAGGGCTACAAGGCAAAGGAATGCCTGATGGAGATACTGATGCAGTACCTCGAAACGGGCGACAACAGCCTGAAGCTCTCGACCAAGCCGTCGGTAATACTGATGGTGGGCGTAAACGGCGTCGGCAAGACGACGACGATAGGAAAGCTTGCCGCGATGCTGATAGCCGAGGGCAAGAAGGTGCTGCTGTGCGCGGGCGATACCTTCCGCGCAGCCGCAGCTGAACAGCTCGGCATATGGGCAGAGCGCACAGGCGCTGACATAGTGCGCCACGAGGAGGGCAGCGACCCCGCGGCGGTCGTATACGACGGTATATGCGCGGGCAAAGCCCGCGGCGCGGACGTTATAATAATCGACACGGCGGGGCGGCTGCACAACAAGCAGAACCTCATGAACGAGCTTTCAAAGATGCGCCGCATCATCGACCGCGAGCTTCCCGGCGCGGACGTTGAGACGCTGATGGTGCTCGACGCGACGACGGGGCAGAACGGCCTGATACAGGCAAAGCAGTTTCTTGACACGGCGGGGCTCACGGGCATCGTGCTCACAAAGCTTGACGGCACGGCCAAGGGCGGCATAGTCTTCGCAATAGCGCAGGAGCTGAAGCTGCCGGTCAAGTACGTCGGCGTCGGCGAAAAGGTGGACGACCTCATCCCGTTTGAAGGGAAAAACTTTGTGGAGGCGCTGTTCAAATGAGACTTATACTTGCAAGCAACAACAAAAACAAGCTGCGGGAATTCAGGCAGCTTGTCGAGGGCATGGACATAGAGCTTCTCAGCCAGAGCGAGGCGGGGCTGCATCTCGACGTCGAGGAGACGGGCACGACCTTTGAGGAGAACGCCTATCTCAAGGCCAAGGCCGTCACCGACGCGCTCGGCTGCGCGGCGGTCGCGGACGATTCGGGACTTGTGGTCGACGCGCTGGGCGGCGAACCGGGCGTATACTCGGCGCGCTACGGCCCCGGACATGACGCTTCCGACGCGGACAGGTACAACTACCTGCTCAATAAGCTCGGCGATGAGAAGAACCGCAGCGCGCGCTTCGTGTGCTGCATATGCTGCACGATGCCGGACGGCACGGTGCTGCGCGCACGCGGCGAGTGCGAGGGCGAGATAATGCACGGCCCGAAGGGTGACGGCGGCTTCGGCTATGACCCGGTGTTCAAGCCCGATGTGGTGGAGCGCGGCATGGCAGAACTCACACCGGACGAAAAGAACGCGATATCCCACAGAGGCAAGGCGCTGAGAGCCTTTGCCGAGGAACTGAAGAGGTATTATAATGGCAATAACAAGTAAGCAGAGAGCCCAGCTCAGAGGCATGGCGATGAGCATAGACACGATAATCCAGATAGGCAAGGGCGGGATAACGGAGAGCGTTGTAGACTCCGTGTCCGCGGCGCTCAAGGCGCGCGAGCTCGTGAAAGGCAAGGTGCTTGAAAACTCGATGCTCACCGCGCGCGAAGCCTGCGACGAGCTCTGCGAGAAGTGCAGGGCAGAGGGCGTACAGGTCATCGGCACGAAGTTCGTGCTCTACAAGCGCAACGAGAAAGAGCCGAAGATAGTGCTGGTAAAGGATAAGAAAAAATGACGACGGTCATTTACGGCGGGAGCTTCAACCCGCCGCATCTGGGGCATGTTTCGGCGGCGCAGTCGGTATATGAGGCGCTGAGACCGGACAGGTTCCTGATAATACCGACAAACATCGCCCCGCACAAGGCGGCGGCAGCCGGGAGCCCGGACGCTGCGGCAAGGCTCCAAATGTGCAGGCTGGCCTTTGCGGGCATACCCGGCGCGGAGGTCTCCCCGATGGAGATGGAGCGCGAGGGCAAGAGCTACACCGCCGACACGATCGGCATACTGAGGGAGAAATACCCGGAGGATGAGCTTTATCTCGTCGTCGGGACGGACATGTTTTTGAGCTTCCGCGAATGGCACGAGTATAAATACCTGCTGGATAACTGCACACTGGCGGTCTTATCACGCGAGACGGACGACAGGGGAGAGATACTCTCATTTAAGCGCAGCCTTGAAAACGAGGACGGCGCGAGGATCAGGCTCATAGAGCATGAGCCGCTGCCGATGAGCTCGGCGGAGATACGCGCGATGCTGCCGAAGGCCGGGGGCGCGGAGCTTCTGGACGACGGGGTATACTCGCTGATAATCAAGAACCGCTGGTACGCCGCAAAGCCCGAGCTGCAGTGGCTGCGGGAAAAGGTGCGGCCTTACCTCACGGAAAAGCGTGCAAGGCACGTCGCGGGCTGCGAGGAGCAGGCGGTTAAGCTTGCACGGCGCTGGGGCGCGGACGTCTATGAAGCGGCCGAGGCGGGCATACTGCACGATATAACGAAAAAACTCAGTGACGAAGAACAGTTGATAATGTGCGATAAATATGGTATTATTCTCGACGCCGCCGAAAGGCGAAACCCGAGGATACTCCATGCGCGCACGGGCGCTGCGCTTGCGCGGGAACTGTTCGGGATACCGGACGGGATATATTCCGCGATACGCTGGCACACGACCGGGAAACCGGACATGAGCCTGATGGAAAAGATAATCTATCTTGCCGACTTTACCGAGCCGACGAGGGACTTTGAGGGCGTGGAGCCGCTGCGTAAGCTCTGCTTTGAGGACATTGACAGGGCAATGGAGCTGGGGCTTCGGATGAGCCTTGAGGAGATACGCTTAAGAGGCGAGGACGCCTATAAAGATACAGTTGATGCGTACCAGTGGTATAAAAAAGAACAAGGAGGAAGCGCGACATGCTGACAGCCGAACAGATAGCCGCCATAGCCGCAAAAGCTTTGGAGGACAAGAAAGCAAGAGACATAAAGGTGCTCAGGACTACGGAGCAGACGGTGCTTGCGGATTACTTCGTGATCTGCAACGGTACTTCCTCCACGCACATAAAGGCGCTGGTGGACGAGGTGGACAAGCAGCTTTCGGAGGCAGGCGAGCCGCCGGTGCGCCGCGAGGGTCTGCGCTCGGACATCTGGGTGCTGATGGACTTCGGCTGCGTTATCGTCCATGTGTTCACGGATGAGGCGCGCAAGTTCTATAACCTTGAGAGGCTTTGGAGCGACGCAGAGGTGGTGGATCCCTCATCCCTTACTTGCCCCTGACTACAGGGGCATTCGGACTAAAAATAAAAGATTAGAACAGGAGAGTTGATTCACCATGAGATATGATTTTGCTGCAATAGAGAAAAAATGGCAGGACCGCTGGGAAGAGAGCAAGCCCTACACTGCGGTGACTGACGGCGACAAGCCCAAGTTCTACGGCCTTATCGAGTTCCCGTACCCCTCCGCCGCCGGTCTGCATGTCGGCCATCCGCGCCCCTTTACGGCGATGGACATCATCACGCGCAAAAAGAGAATGGAGGGCTACAACGTCCTCTTCCCGATAGGCTTTGACGCTTTCGGTCTGCCGACCGAGAACTTCGCGATAAAGAACCACATCCACCCGGCGATCATCACCCAGCAGAACATCAAGAACTTCACCCGTCAGCTCAAGATGCTCGGCTACGGCTTCGACTGGGACCGCTGCGTCGACACGACCGACCCGAAGTACTACAAGTGGACGCAGTGGATATTCCTTCAGATGTTCAAGAAGGGGCTTGCGTACAAGACCACGATGCCCGTCAACTGGTGCACCAGCTGCAAGTGCGTGCTGGCAAACGAAGAGGTCGTCGAGGGCGTGTGCGAGCGCTGCGGCTCGCCCGTCGTGCGCAAGGAAAAGAGCCAGTGGATGCTCGGCATCACCAAGTACGCCGACAGGCTCATAAACGATCTGGACGATCTGGATTATATCGAGCGCGTCAAGATCCAGCAGAAGAACTGGATAGGCCGCTCCACCGGCACCGAGGTCACTTTCAAGACCAATGTCGGCGACGACGTCACCGTTTTCACGACCCGTGCAGACACGCTCTTCGGCGTGAGCTACATGGTCATTTCCCCGGAGCACCCGCTGCTCGACAAGTGGAAGGACAGCATCGCAAACTGGGGCGAGGTCGAGGCTTATAAGGAAGCCGCTTCCCGCAAGTCCGACTTCGAGCGCGGAGAGCTCAACAAGGACAAGACCGGCGTGCGCCTTGACGGCATAGAGGCCATCAACCCCGTGAACGGCGCGTCCGTTCCGATGTTCGTCTCCGACTATGTCCTCATGGGCTACGGCACCGGTATCGTCATGGGCGTTCCGGGTCACGACCAGCGCGACTGGGACTTCGCAACGAAGTTCGGCCTGCCGATAATCGAGGTCGTCTCCGGCGGCGATGTCACTAAAGAAGCGTTCGTCGCAAAGGACGACAGCGCAATAATGGTAAACTCCGGATTCCTCAACGGGATGACCGTCAAGGAAGCTATTCCCGCGATGCGCGAGTACGCTATCGAGCACGGCTGGGGCAAGGAGAAGGTCAACTACAAGCTGCGCGACTGGGTCTTCTCCCGTCAGCGCTACTGGGGCGAGCCGATACCCCTTGTCAACTGCCCGAAGTGCGGCTGGGTGCCGCTGCCCGAGAGCGAGCTGCCGCTGGTGCTGCCGCAGGTGGAATCCTACGAGCCGACCGACGACGGCGAATCCCCGCTGAGCAAGATGACCGACTGGGTCAACACTACCTGTCCCTGCTGCGGAGGCCCTGCAAAGCGCGAGACCGACACCATGCCTCAGTGGGCAGGGTCGAGCTGGTACTTCCTGCGCTATATGGATCCGCACAATGACAATGAGCTTGTCAGCAAGGACGCTGAGGAATACTGGGGTCCGGTAGACTGGTATAACGGCGGCATGGAGCACACCACGCTCCACCTGCTCTACAGCCGCTTCTGGCACAAGTTCCTGTACGACATCGGCGTCGTGCACACCAAGGAGCCTTACGCCAAGCGCACCTCCCACGGCATGATCCTCGGCAAGAACCCGCACTATGTCGGCAATGCCGCGACCGAGGAAGAGAAGCAGGCGCTCATAGAGAAGTACGGCGCACAGGCGCAGCGCACGGCGGTCAAGATGTCGAAGTCCCTCGGCAACGTCGTCAACCCCGACGACGTCGTGAAGGCCTACGGCGCGGACACGATGCGCCTGTACATCATGTTCATCGGCGACTTTGAGAAGACCGCGACCTGGTCTGACGACGCAGTCAAGGGCTCGAAGCGCTTCCTCGACCGCTGCTGGAACCTGATGGATATCGTCACCGAGGGTGAGATATCCAAGAAGAACGAGAGCATCATCCACAAGACCATAAAGAAGGTCACCGAGGATATAGACACGCTCAAGCTCAACACCGCTATCGCCGCGCTCATGACCATGGTCAATGAGTTCTACTCCAACGGCCTGACCAAGGGCGACCTTGAGATGCTGCTTCTGCTGCTCTCCCCGTTCACGCCGCACATCGTTGAGGAGATGTGGGAGCAGATGGGCTTTGCCGCAAAGTACGGCAGGATGGCAATGCAGATGGATTGGCCGAAGTACGACGAGAGCAAGACCATCGACGCCGAGCGAGAGATGGCCGTGCAGGTAAACGGCAAGCTGCGCAGCACGATCCGCATCAGCACCGACGCGAGCGAGGACGAGATCATCGCCGCGGCCTGCGCCGATGAGAAGATCCAGCGCCAGATGGAGGGCAAGACCCTTGTCAAGACCATCGTCGTCAAGGGCAAGATCGTGAACCTCATCCTCAAATAAAAAAACTCTGCCTGATAAAATTGTTGACAACGGACGCTTCAGCCGTTATAATACTAACGTTAAAAAGCCAATTCATTGGCCCTTGAAGCGCCGCAAGGCGTATTTGGAGGGAGGGAAATAAATGTCTGAAATCTATGTCAAGGACAATGCTCTGAAGAGATTCAAGCGCAGCTGCGCAAAGTCCGGCGTTCTGGCCGACCTCAGAAAGAAGGAGTACTACCAGAGCCCTAGCGTCAAGCGCCGCAAGAAGTCCGAGGCCGCACGCAAGAACAAGAATAAGCGTTACTATTAATGCGATATGAAATCTCCCGCACCGTCAGGTGCGGGAGATTTTTATGTGCCCGCGAGAAATGAAAAAATGCTGCGCATCGGTGGAAATTGGGTATACACATTCGATGGGATAAGGTGTAAAATAATGGTTGACTTCGAGGCGCGTTTCGGATATCATCTATTTGAATGGGGCGCGAAAGAGCGCGAGTCAGCGCGCCTGTCATTACGTGAATAACCGCGCAAAGCGGTAACGATAGCGCCGGGCGGCGTCCGTCAAAAGCGGACACGGCTGGCGTGAAATATACAAACGGAGGAACAAAGCTATGATAATGGATTGCGAAAAATACGCAGGCAAATGTGTCTGCGGCCGGGAGCACACGCTTGAGACGAAGAAGGTCGTCGTCGAGTACAACGCTCTGGCAAACTTCGAGCAGTACATGGAGGACGTGGGGCTTGCGGGTAAGCGCCGCGCCGTAGTGTACGACACGATGGTGTACCAGCTCACCGAGGGCAAGCACGTCAAGGCCGATCAGGAGATCGTGCTCGAGGCGAAGGGCCTGCACGCTGAGGATACGCTGATCGAGGAAATGATGAAGCAGCTGGATAACCCGGAGGTCATAGTCGCTTTCGGCGCCGGCACCATCATGGACTTCGGCCGCTACCCCGCATATAAGCTGGGCATCCCCTTTGTTGCTATTCCGACGCTGGCTTCCTCCGACGGCTTCACGGCCAACATCTGTTCGGCCATACTCAACGGCCAGAAGAAGTCCACGCCGATGTGCGCGCCGATCCTTGTTGTGGCTGACCTTGACATCATCAAGGGCGCACCGGCAAGACTCGTCGCGAGCGGCATAAACGATATTCTCGCAAAGTACATTTCGCTGACCGACTGGCGCATCGCGCATCTGGTCGCGGGTGAATACTTCTGCCCGATGGTGGCGGAGCTTGCGGAGCACGCGCTGAAGCTGATGCGCGAGGCTGCTGACAAGTACGCTGCAACGGGAGTCGCAGACCACGAGGCGATGACGATGGCGCAGATGGAGAGCGGCCTGACGATGCAGCTGCTCAACCACTCGCGTGCAGCATCGGGCGCCGAGCACCTGATGGCGCATCTGGTCGAGCTGCACCCGCCGAGGTTCGAGAACGCCGAGGGCATCCACGGCGAATGCGTGGGCGTCGGCACTTTCGAGTGCATCAAGGTCTACCACGAGCTGGCGAAGAAGACGCCGAAGGCAAAGCCGTTCCAGCCGCTGACGGAGGAATGGGTGCGCGAGAAGTTCGGCGAGAGACTTATGCCGGGCATCATGAAGGAGAACGAGAACGACGTGCTGGCGACCTTCCCGGCGCAGAACATCGTCGACCACTGGGACGAGATACGCGAGCTTATAGCGAAGATCCCGCCCGTTGAGGAGATGGAGAAGCTCTACTCCGACTGCCACTGCAAGTACAGACCTGAGGACATCGGCATCGACCCGTCCCTCGCGGAGGAGATGCTGGAGATCTCGGCGGCTATCCGCAACCGCCTGACTCTTATCCGCATGCTCCGCGTGCTCGATTTTGAATAAGCTGAATATAATGAAAGTGCCTTCGCCGCGAGGAGAAGGCACTTTTTATCACTGCTTTGACGCCGGGCGGTTCTTGCGGTGGGAGTGACCGCGGCTGCGGCGGCGCGCCTGCGCGGACTTGGTCTTATAGAAGCTCTGCATGTCCTCATCGGCTTCATAGACGAGCTTGTTTGCAGACCATGTGTTATCCTCGGTATTCTTGCGGAACTTCGCGCGCACGAGGAATGCGCCGTGCTCGGGGCAGGTGTAGATATTCATATAGCGCTGATCGCCCTGATTGACCCACTTGAGGCAGGCGGTCTCCCCGCCGCAGTGCGGGCAGGCAAGCTTCGTGACGCGCTCGTCAGCAAAGGCGACGGCCTTGCTCTCAAAGCCCTCGAAGCTCTCATGGCAGAGCGTATCCGGTCCTTCATTCTCGACAGGGGGCTTGAAGTTCGGCATACGCGAGGCGAGGATGCGCGCCGCGTCCGGATACATGCGCAGTCCTTCGGGCATGTCGAGCTTCGTGCTGACAAGCGCGGTGTTGTAAGCGTCGCCGAGTGCGTCGTGCGCTACGCGGGTCTGCTCGATGCCGAAATGCTCCATCGCGCTGGCGAGGGACTTCTGGTTCTTGTCCCCGCCGGTCTGGAGATTATAGATGAGCTGGAGGTTTATCCAGCCGCCGATCCAGTCCCAGTCAAGGTCATGGATGATGATGTTCTGCTCCATGATGCGCTGATCGTCATTGCCCCAGGTGATGAAGGTGACCCCGTCCCCGCACCATGCGCGGAACTGCTCGAGCGCGTCGGCAAAGGCGATGCCGTGAGCCAGACGCTCCTTATCAAAGCCGGTGATCTTCTTGACTTTATAGTGCATACGGCGGAAGTACACGGGCTTGACGTCGATAGTAAATTCCTCGCCGGGGGTCATGTCCTCATTGAGCTTGACCGCGCCTATCTCGATTATCTCGCCGCCGAGGTGGATCGGCAGCTTATTGAACACGGAGGACTTGGAGCTCATCGCCTGATTCCATTCCAAATCCACCACAACATAATTCATAGCAAAAACCTCTGTACAAAATAATTCATCATCTATTATAACATATCCGCCGCACATATGCACTACTTTTTTGCGGGTGGGGCTAAGAGATGCCTTAAATACTTTTGCCTATTTTATCAGCGTATGTTATACTTAGCGGGTAAAAGAGGGGGAAAGACCTATGAAGACAATGACAGTTTCACGCGCGGCGGCGATATGCGGCGGCCGCCTTACGCAATACAGCGATGCGCCGATAGGCCGCGCGATAATCGACAGCCGTCAGGTGCAGCCGGGGGATATGTTCGTCGCCTACCGGGGCGAGAACGTGGACGGACACCGCTTCATCGCAAAGGCGCTGGAGGCGGGCGCGGCCTGCTGCCTTGCGGAATATCTGCCGGAGGACGTATCGGGGCCGGTCATACTGGCGGACGACGTTCAGGCGGCGCTTGAGAAAATATGCGCCGAGTACCGGCGGGAGCTCAGCATACCGGTGATAGGGATAACCGGCAGCGTCGGCAAGACGACGGCGAAGGAAATGATATCGTCCGTGCTCGAACAGCGCATGAACGTGCTCAAGACGGAGGGGAACCTCAATAATCAGATCGGCGTACCGATGACGGTATCGCGCATCGAGCGGGAGCATGAGGCCGCGGTCATTGAGATGGGCATATCGGGCTTTGGCGAGATGACGGCGCTTGCGCGGATAGCGCAGCCGACGGTCGCGGTGTTCACGGTGATAGGCCACGCGCACCTTGAGTTTCTGCACGACCTTGAGGGGGTGTTCCGCGCAAAGACGGAAATGCTCGCCTTCATGCCGGAGGACGGGACGGTCATATATAACGGGGACGACGCGATGCTCCGTAAGCTCGCTTGCCCGCAGCGGCTTGTGAGCTACGGCCTCGGTGAGGACTGCGCGGTGAGAGCCGCGGACATCGAGCAGCTGCCCGACGGGCGCATACGCTGCAGGATAAGCTATAACGGACGCAGCATCAAAGCGGAGATCCCGGCATATGGGCAGCACATGGTCTACGCGGCGCTCGAGGGCGCGGCGGTCGGCTTCGTGATGGGGCTGAGCGATGAGGAAATAGAGCGCGGCATCGCGGCGTACAAGACCGTGGGGCGGCGCGGAGTGGTCACGGACACGGGCTTTGTGACGCTGGTGGACGACTGCTACAACGCAAACCCCGATTCCATGCGCTGTGCGGTGGATTCGCTTATGAAGCTGCCGGGGCGGCACGTTTGCGTGCTGTCCGATATGCGCGAGATGGGCGAGGGCTCGGCGCAGATGCACCGGGAGCTCGGCGAGTACGCGCTGAATAAGGGCGTCGACCTCGTCATGGCTTACGGGCCGATGTCAAAATACCTGACGGAGGCAATGGGCAGCCGCGGGGTGTATTTTGAGACGAAGGCCGCGCTCGTCGCGGCGCTGCCGGAATACATAAAAAAGGGTGACAGCGTGCTTGTAAAGGCGTCGCTCGGGATGCACCTTGAGCCCGCGGCGGACGCGATAAAGGCCATGACAGGAGAAAAATAGACAGATGACCGAGAATAACAAAAGCAGGCCGATAGTGCTGATCGACCTTGACAACACGATACTGAATTTCGACATTGCCGAGCGCAGCGCGCTCACAACGGCTTTCCGGGAATACGGAATAGAGCCGACGGAGGAGCTGCTGCGGCGCTACAGCGTCATAAACAAGCGCTACTGGGAGATGCTCGAGCGCGGGGAGATGAGCCGGGAAAAGCTGCTCGTCGGGCGCTTCCAGGAGCTGTTCGACGAGATAGGCTGCGAAGTCCCCGCAGCCGAGGTGCAGGATCGCTATGAGGAGGTGCTCTCGACCGGGCACTGGTTCATGCCGGGGGCAGAGGAGATGCTCGAAGCGCTTTACGGAAAGTGCCGCCTGTTCATCTGCTCAAACGGCAACGCGCAGGTGCAGGACGGGCGGCTCGCAAGCTCCGGGATAGAAAAATACTTCGAGGGGATATTTATCTCCGAGCGCATCGGCTACGATAAGCCCGACGCGCGGTACTTCGACGCATGCTTTGCGCGTATACCGGATTTCTCAAAGGAGCGGGCGATAATGATAGGCGACAGCCTGACTTCGGACATCCGCGGAGGAGTAAACGCGGGGATAAAGACCTGCTGGTTCAACCCCAAAAACGAGGAGAACCGGAGCGGACTGCGGCCGGACTACGAAATACGCCGACTTCAACAGATTCCGGAACTTATCGAGAGAATTTTCTGTTAAGATTCAATAAAAAAGCGGGGCGCTTTTTGGCGCTTATACCGCTTGAAAAAAAACTTTTAAGTGATATAATTACCACACCCTCAGTCGAGGGCGATTTCAGCAGAGCGTTGAAAGCATCAGCGCTCTGCGTGTTTTTCATTACCAATGAATGGAGAACCGTTTGATGCTTGACTGGCTTGAGTATTTAAGACAACTGAATATCTGGTCGATGATGCTGCGGGTGCTCTGCGCGATGGCCGCGGGAGGACTTGTGGGCTTCGAGCGCGAGAAAAAGGGGCGTCCGGCGGGCTTCCGCACATACATGCTGGTGGCACTCGGCGCGGCGCTGACGATCATGCTCAGCCAGTACCTCAACCTCATGTTTGAAGGGCCGTGGAAAGAGATCGGCGACAGCCTTGGGATAAAGACGGATGTGTCCCGTCTCGGTGCGCAGGTCATAAACGGCGTAGGCTTTCTCGGCGCGGGGACGATAATCGTCACAGGCCGCCGCGAGGTCAAGGGCCTGACGACCGCTGCGGGGCTGTGGGCCTCGGCCTGCATGGGTCTTGCCATCGGCGCGGGCTTCTATGAGTGCATGCTGATAAGCTTCCTGCTGATAGTGATGAGTATGAAGTTCCTGCCGTACATTGAGAACCTTATCATGTCAAAGGCCGTGAACATGTCGGTCTACATCGAGGTCGACAATATAGAAAACCTCGGCAGCGTCCTGGGCTTTCTCAAGCGCGAGGAGGTGCGGATCTACGAGGTGGAGCTGGACAAGCAGCAGAACGAGCATGTCTCGCAGATAAACTCACTGCTGTCGATCCGCCTGCCGATGCGCTGCCAGCACACCGAGCTTCTGGCGGCACTGTCCACGCTCGAGGGCGTGATATCCATAGAAGAGGTCTGAGGAGGCGAAGGACATGCTTCATATTTTTGATTTTGCGCGTGAAATGAATACTCTCGCGGTCGCGTTCCGCCTTGTCCTCGCCGTGCTGTGCGGAGGGCTCATAGGCATTGAGCGCGAATACAAGCGCCGCCCGGCGGGCTTCCGCACACATATACTGATCTGCCTCGGCGCGGCGATGACGACACTGACGAGCCAGTACATGTTCCTGACGATGCACCTGTATACGGACGTTGCGCGTCTCGGCGCGCAGGTCATTGCCGGTATCGGCTTCATCGGCGCGGGGACGATAATCGTCACAAAGCGCCAGCGCGTCAAGGGGCTGACGACCGCCGCCGGGCTCTGGACGGCCGCGATAATCGGCCTTGTCTGCGGCGCGGGCTATGTCGAGTGTGCGATATTCGCGACGGCGATGGTGCTGGTGGCGGAGCTGCTGCTGATAAAGATAGAGTACCGCTTCGCCAGGAAGATAAACGACGTGAACCTCTACGTCGAATATGCCCATGCGGAGGTCATTGAGAACATCCTGCGCGCCATACGCGACAAAGGCATAAAGCTCGGCGGGATCGAAATAAACCGCATCGCGGGCAAGGACGACGAGCACCATTACTGCGCCGTCATCACCATGCGCGCGAACAAGAAGCAGATGGACGAGGACGTCATCAAGGAGCTCAACGGTATTGAGGACGTGCTCACAGTCGAAGAGCTGTAAGAGAAGCAGAAAAAACATAAGCCGCCCCCGCGGAAGCTACGCGGGGGCGGCTTGCTTATTTCCCGTTCCTGAACTCAAGCAGCTTATACGGCTCGACGCCAAGCGCGTCGGCGAGATTGAAAAGCAGCTCCAGCGAAATGGGACGGCAGAGATTCGGCGCTTCTATCGCGCCCATGTGCGGGCGGCTTATCCCGGCCTTTTCCGCAAGCTGCTCCTGCGTAAGCCCCGCGTGCTTGCGGTAATAGGCAATGTTGTACCCAAGCTCGATGTAACGCTGCCTGTTATCAGCCTTTGTCATTTCCTGTTCCGACATACAGAGCCACTCCTTTTCCTGAGTATATTTTATGCGGAGCGGCGCTGGCATTAAATAATTTTACAATTAACTGTTGATATTTGAGAAATAACAGTATATAGTTTAGCCATAATAGACGCGGCTTTTTGCGGAAGCTGCGCGCAATGGACTGCCGCAATATATTGCAGCAGTCCGGATCTTATCGGAACCGCTGCGAAAAGCAGCGGTTCTTTCACGTTGTTATGAGCCAATCGTCATTCGAGGGAGTGGATGAGGGAAGCGGCGGGAGCGTCGGCTCGGGCTCCGGCTCCTCCTCAGGCTCTTCTGCCGGTTCCTCCTCAGGTTCCTCGTAGTAGTCCTCTTCGGTATACTCCTCCTCGTAGTCCTCCGTCGGGGCGCTGCCGCCGCCCATGCTGAAGTAGCCCACGCCGTTGAGCACTCCCGTACAGCAGACGCTGCCGTTATAGAGATACACAAGGTCGAGCATCCCCTCGGTGACAGGCGTTGAGTAGGGATTGATGCAGTCGTTCACCATCGCGAGCCAGTCATAGAGGTCAAGGAAGGTGTAGCTCAGGTTCTGCACGGTCATGGGCGTGTTCGGCGCGGTATAGAAATTGATATCCTCGCTTGAGCACATCATGAGCTGGCGCGCAAAATACGCCATGTTCGCCGCCGAGAGGTTCGTGTCCATGCTCCCGGCAAGGATGCTTATCACCTTTGAGGCGTTCGGTATGCTGCCCTGACTGAGAAACTGCTCCGCCGCGGCCTTGAGGAAATCGTGCTGCACAGTTATCCTGTCAAGGTCACCGTTCATATAGCCGTAGCGGAAGCGCACAAGCCCCATGGCCTGCTCGCCGTCAAGGAGCTGATAGCCCGGCTCAAGGTCGATGACAGGGCCGCCGTCATAATACAGGCGCTCCGGGACATCGTACCATATCCCGCCCATTGCGTCGACCGCCTCTATAAAGGCGGCCAGGTCGAGCACGGCGTAGCAGTCCACGTCAAAGCCGGTCAGCTTGCGCACATGGCGGCGCAGCGCCTCGATGCCGTCATTGCCGTTGTTGCGCGCGCCCCAATAGACGCTGTTTATCTTCCTCACGGGAGTGTCGACATTGATGAGCGTGTCGCGCGGGATGCTAACGGCGTTGAGAGTATGGCGCACGGTGTCGAGCTTTGCGACCATGATGGTGTCGGTATTGCCGGTGCCGTCGTCATTGCCGACGAGGAGAATGGTATACACCCCGTCCTGACGGCTCGTGCTGAAGGCCGTGCCTCGCTCCATCCCGCTGCCAGAGGGCGACGGGCTCTGCTGCGGAGTGCTCGGCTGCTCATCGGGCGTGTGCAGCGTGCCGCCGAGCTTCTCCGGTTCCGCCGCTGTCGCCGGGGGCTTCTCCCAAAGCATATATACGCTCACCGCGGTGATCGCCAGTACCGCCGCCGCGCCGAGCGCAGTCAAAATTATCCTGACGGCTCTGCGTTTTTTATCCATGTTTTCGCCTTTCCGACCTGTCTGTGCGGTCTGCGCCGCCGGATAGAGCCGCGCGGCGCGTTGTTGTCATAGGGAATTATTTCCGCAACTGCACGGTTTTATAACTCGTCTGCATAAAAATGCAACAAAGTTTCTGCGGCGATGGCTGCAAACAATAGTGCAAAAGGCCAAAAGAAAAAATCCCTGCAAAAAAGGTATTGACTTCAGCGACTAAAAGTGCTAAAGTCTGCACCATCAAACAGGGAGGCAAAGTCATGATAAAGTTCGTCTTTGCAGTTGCATATGGCTTTTACTATTACTTTTTTATGTCGAGTAATAGAAGTTTGTGCTGCAATTAGAACGGAATTCATGGTTTGAATCTTGATTCGATCATTCAAAGCTGCACGGACTTCTGTCTGTGCAGCTTTTTTGTTTCCCCGTTAAATTTCCAAAAGGAGATATCACAAAATGAAAAAGCTTATTTCTCTCATCTGTGTGCTTGCAATGGTGCTCGCACTCGCAGCCTGCGGCAGCTCCGCTCCCGCAGCAGCCACCGAAGCTCCCGCAGCTTCCACCGAGGCTCCGGCCGAGGACGTTTCCGCCGACAAGACCTTCGTCGTCGGCATCTGCCAGCTCGTCCAGCACCCCGCGCTTGACGCCGCGACTCAGGGCTTCAAGGATGCCCTGACCGAAGCGCTCGGCGACAAGGTCACTTTCCAGGAGCAGAACGCTTCCGGTGACTCCGCCACCTGTTCGCTGATCTGCAACCAGTTCGTGAGCGACGAGGTCGACCTCATCATGGCTAACGCTACCGCCTCTATACAGGCGGCTGCCTCCGCAACGAACACCATCCCCATCCTCGGCACTTCCATCACCGACTACGGCGTGGCGCTCGGTGTTGACAACTGGACCGGCGTTTCCGGCACCAACATCTCCGGCACTTCCGACCTCGCTCCGCTCGACGGTCAGGCCGCGATGATCCAGGAGCTCTTCCCCGATGCAAAGACCATCGGCCTGCTCTACTGCTCCGGTGAGCCCAACTCCATCTTCCAGGCCGACAGCATGGAAGCTCTCCTCACCGACATGGGCTACAGCGTTGAGCGCTACACCTTCGCAGACTCCAACGATGTTTCCTCCGTCACCGCAAACGCCTGCTCCAATGCCGACGTCCTCTACATCCCGACCGATAACACCGCCGCCTCCTGCACCGAAGCCATCAACAACGTCGCTCTGAGCGCAGGCATCCCCATCGTTGCCGGTGAAGAAGGCCTCGCCTCCGGCTGCGGCGTGGCGACCCTCTCCATATCCTACTACGACCTCGGCCGTGCGACCGGCGAGATGGCAGCAGAGATCCTCACTGAGGGCGCAGACATCTCCACAATGGAAGTCCGCTTCGCTCCCGCCTTCACCAAGGAGTACAACGCAGACATCTGCGAAGCTCTCAACATCACCGTTCCCGATGACTACGTCGCAATTGCAAAATAATTAAGGAAGTGTAATCATGACGATCAGCGCCTACATTGCATCACTCAGCCTGCTGAAGCTGGCAAAAAACCTCCCCGGCGGCATTGCTCAGGGACTTATATGGGGGCTTATGGCACTCGGAGTGCTCATCACGTTCCGGCTGCTCGACGTTGCCGACCTGACAGTCGACGGCTCCTTTACCCTCGGCGCCGCCGTGACGGTAATGCTCATTATCGCGGGCTGGCCTGCATGGCTGGCAATGCTCGTGGCCGTTATCGCCGGTATACTCGCGGGGCTCTGCACGGGTCTGCTGCATGTCAAGCTCGGCATCCCCGTTATCCTTGCCGGTATCCTGACGCAGTTCTCGCTCTACTCCATAAACCTGCGCATCATGGGCATGGCTGCGAACAAGGCGCTGAGCGTCGACAAGTATAACCTCATCCTCTCCTCGCGCAATATCACCTCCTCTATCCTCACGAGCCTTGTGATAGCCTTCGTGCTGGTGTGCGTGTTCTACTGGTACTTCGGCACCGAGCAGGGCTCCGCCCTGCGCGCGACAGGCTCAAACCCCGCAATGA
>OLPV01001595.1_pt1 | contig 16487 bp, 12 predicted proteins | sample 1671961 | NCBI WGS metagenome assembly OLPV01 (sample SAMEA3136630, study PRJEB25190) | human gut metagenome | biome: human gut; feature: human-associated habitat; material: faeces | place: Austria | collected 2013
AGCACAGCAGCAGGTACATGGAGAAGTCCACATACAGGAAGTGGTTGCCGAAGCGGATGGTGTCGGCGGTGACCTTGTCGGCGCTGAGGAAGATGTGCAGATACGCGCCGTTTATCGTCAGCAGCAGGCCGGTGCCGACCATAACGGCGGTTATGACGGCGGCGATAATGAGCGCCTGCAATGTGCCCTTGCGGATGCGCGCGTAGTCGCCCGCGCCCAGGTTCTGCGCGGCGAAGCTCGTCATCGCGGAGCCGAGACCGTTGAACGGCGTCATAAGCAGGTTATTGAGCTTGTGCGCTGCGCCGAAGCCGTTTTGCGCCGCGTTCGAGACCATGATGCCGTCGAGTATATCAAACTGCACCACGACGCCCTGCATCACGATGATGCCGATGGACAGAACGGAGAACTGAAGGCCGAGCGGCACACCCTGTATCAGGTGACGCGAAACGTCGCGCCATGTGATGCGCCAGTCCTCACGGCCGAGACGTAGCTGAGGATATTTTGAAAACGCGTAGAAGAAGCAGGCAAAGGTGCTTATCAGCTGTGCGGCGACGGTCGCTATCGCGGCGCCCGCGACGCCCCAGTGGAACGCGAGGATGAACAGCAGGTCGAGCCCGACGTTCAGGATTGTCGAGAACAGCAGGAAGAGCAGCGGCGTCGCCGAGTCGCCCATGCTGCGCAGGAACGAGCAGATGAAGTTATAAAAGAGCTGTGCGCCGATACCGGCGAAGATTATCATGCAGTAGGTGTGCGCCGCGTTGTAAACCGCAGGACTGTCCGGCGTGACGTTTATCCACGCGAGCATCGGGTTCAGAAGCACGAGCGCGAGCGCGGTGAGGACGACGGTCAGCACGGTGGAGAGCACGAACTGCGTCGCAAGCGAGCGGCGTACGCCCTGCTCGTCGTGCGTGCCGACGCGGCAGGAGGTCACGGCGCAGAAACCGGCGCTGGAGCCGAAGGCGAACTGGAGGAAAACGAAGACGAGCGGAGTCGTATCGGTCACGCCGGCAACCTCGTCGGCGGTCAGTGTCTGGCCGACTATCGCCGCGTCGCTTATGGAGTAGACCTGCTGAAGGAGGTAGGAGACGATTATGGGGAGCGAAAACAGCAGGATGGTTTTCCAGCAGGAGCCGCAGGTGAGCTGAACAGGATGAAAAATGGCTTTGAGATCAATCGCTTTTTTCATTGAAATACCTGACTTTTCTCTGATAATTATGCTTCCGGAAGCGCATACTTTTACCCCGGAAGAGCTGTGATTATAGCTTCATCAAAGTTACTTGTCAAGGGGGAAAGTGTTAATATTTTATGACCGCATCACGAGACCGAAAACCGCGCGCAGAAGCCGTCGATATAGTCCTCAAGCACCGGCAGAACTGCGCTCTTTTCGGCGGCTCCGTCATACACGCTGTACAGAAGATGCATGGGCGCGTAAAACTCCAGAGCGCGCTGCTGTGCAGCTCGCGGATCGCCGCAGAGCGGCAGGAAAATCTCGCGCATGTATTCAAGCGGCCCCGCCGCGAGGTACTGCTGATACAGCGCGCTCATCTCGGCACTGCGGTACTGCTCCAGCGTCAGCATACGCCGGAAGCAGGACGGAAACTCATCCTCAGTCCAGTACCTGAACATGGCGACGCTGTACTGCCGTATGCGTTCAAGCGGGGTAAGCTCTGCCGCGGCGCGCTCATTGCTGTCCGGCATCCGGTGCTCGTCCGCCTTTTCGGCGTCACCCTCCTGCATACGCAGGACGATGTGGTTAAAGATATCCCGCTTGCTCTTATAGTGCTTGTAGAGCGATGGCGCTTTTATCCCGACCGCCGCGGATATCTGCTCCACGGTGACGGCCTCATAGCCGCTGACGGCGAAAAGACGCAGCGCCTCGGTAAGTATCCGTGTTTTGGTGTCAGTGTTTCTCATTGCGCGTTCCTCCGGGGGATGTTGATGCCGCTATTATACAGCTAACGCATGTTAGCTGTCAATCATCACGGGGCGGAGAAAAATACTGCGGCTTGACCGGTAAATAACATGTATGATACTATGGGCACAAAGGAGAGGGGAGCGGTAGTATGGCGTTTGACTACAAAAAGGAATATAAAGAATACTATATGCCCAAGGCAAAGCCGGAGATCATCGAGATACCGCCGATGAATTACATCGCCGTGCGCGGCGTTGGCGACCCGAACGAGGAGGGCGGCGCGTACAAGGCGGCCATTGGGCTGCTTTACGGCATCGCGTTCACACTGAAGATGAGCAAGAAAGGCTCGCATCAGATCGAAGGGTATTTTGATTACGTCGTGCCGCCGCTGGAGGGCTTCTGGTGGCAGCCGGGCGTAGACGGCGTCGATTATAAGAACAAGCAGGATTTCCACTGGATGTCCGTTATCCGCGTCCCGGACTTCGTGACGCGGCAGGATTTCGAGTGGGCTGTCGCGGAAGCGGAAAAGAAGAAAAAGACAAGCTTCGCGGATGTCGAGTTCATAACGGTCGAAGAGGGGCTGTGCGTACAGATGATGCACGTCGGGGCGTATGACGACGAGCCGGAGAGCGTCGCGCTCATGGACGTGTACCTCGCGGAAAACGGCTATGCCAACGACTTTTCCGAAACGCGCCTGCACCATGAGATATATCTCTCCGACGCGCGGAAGACCGCCCCCGAAAAGCTGAAAACCGTTATAAGGCATCCAGTGAAGAAAATCTGAGAGGGACAAACGATGAAACCGGACGGAGACCCCGTCCGGTTTCGCTTTCAAAAAAATCCGAAAATTAACGAAATATCTATGATTTTTTATAGCGGTCGTGTTACTATAAAATTTATAATTACAGACCTATACACGTGATGCGGCGCATAAAATTTGACCGGAAAATCCTGATAGGACTTCCCGGCCGGATGTGGCACTCCCGGCGCGATTCGAACGCGCGACCTTCCGCTTAGGAGGCGGATGCTCTATCCTGCTGAGCTACGGAAGCGTATATGCACAACGCTGGTATTCTATCGCACAATTGCCGCCATGTCAAGGTCAAGCCGTTTTATTGGAAGGGAACAGAATGCTGAAACTCGTAGACATCAAAAAAGATTACGCCGTGGGCGATACCGTTGTCCATGCGCTGAAGGGCGTGAACCTTGAGTTCCGCGAGCACGAATTCGTCGCAATACTGGGTCATTCCGGCTGCGGCAAGACCACGCTTCTGAACATTATCGGCGGGCTTGACCAGTACAGCTCCGGCGACTTGATCATAAACGGGCGCTCCACAAAAAATTATACCGACGCCGACTGGGACAGCTACCGCAACCACTCGATAGGCTTCGTGTTCCAGTCGTATAACCTCATCCCGCATCAGACGGTGCTCGCAAACGTCGAGCTTGCGCTCACGCTCTCCGGCGTTGCGCCGGAGGAGCGCCGCCGCCGCGCGGCTGAGGCGCTGGAGAAGGTTGGCCTTGGAGACCAGCTGCAGAAGAAGCCGAACCAGATGTCCGGCGGCCAGATGCAGCGCGTCGCCATCGCACGTGCGCTCGTCAACAACCCGGATATCCTCTTGGCCGACGAGCCTACCGGCGCGCTCGACTCCGATACATCCGTGCAGATAATGGACATTCTCAAGGAGATATCGAAGGATAAGCTTATCATCATGGTCACGCATAACCCGGAGCTTGCCTCGGATTACGCCAGCCGCACGATCCGCCTCAAGGACGGCGTTATCACGGCGGACAGCGCGCCGTATTCCTCCGTGGAGTGCGAGCCGTCCGCGCCCGCGGGGAAGAAGACCTCGATGAGCTTCCTGACGGCGCTCGGCCTCTCCACAAACAATCTGCTGACCAAAAAGACCCGCACCATTCTCACCGCCTTTGCCGGAAGCATCGGCATCATCGGCATCGCGCTCATCATGTCGCTCTCGAATGGCATACAGAACTATATCGACAAGGTGCAGGAGGACACGCTCTCAAGCTACCCCATAACCATACAGGCCGAGGCCGTGGACATGACGAGCATGATGACCTCCATGATGGGCGTTCAGGCCGAAGCGGAGGAGAACCAGCACGAGCGCGACGCCGTGTATTCCAGCACCGTCATGTATGAAATGATGAACTCCATGGTCTCCGCCGACACACAGACCAATAACCTCAAGGCCTTCAAAGAATACCTTGAGAACGCGGAGGATATCTCGCAGTATATAAGCTCCGTGCAGTATTCTTACGATCTCGACATGAACCTCTATGCCGAGGATGTCGACGGCAACATCGTCAAGACCGACGTTGTCGAGCTTTTGCAGAGCGCTATGGGGCAGACCTTCGGCGGCGATTACAGCGCGTACTTTGACACCTTCGGCTCCGCGTATTCCGCAATGGACGCATGGCAGGAGATGCTGCCCGGCGAGAACGGCGAGGTCATAAGCCCGCTGCTCAAGGCGCAGTACGATATCCTCTACGGCCGCTGGCCGGAGAAGTACGACGAGGTCGTGCTGGTCGTCGATAAGAACAATGAGGTCTCCGACCTTGTTCTCTACGCCCTCGGGCTCAAGTCGAACTCCACTCTGTCCGAGGATATGGAGGCCTTCATGGCGCAGGAGAATCTCCGCACCGATAAGGAAAGCTGGACCTACGAGGACATTTGCAGCCGTACCTTCCGCTATATCTATCCCGCCGACGAGTATGAATACGACGAGGACGAGGAAGAGTATGTCAAGGTCGACGACGAGGAGCTTGGACTCAAGACTCTGTATAAAAACGGCCTTGAAGTCAGGATCGTCGGCATCATCCGTCAGGATGAGGACGCAATGTCCGGCATGATGACCGGCGCGATAGGCTACACCCACGCGCTCATCGAGCACGTCGTTGAACAGGCGGCGGAAAAAGAGCTTGTAAAAGCGCAGCTCGAGGATCCCGAGCACGACGTTTTTAACGGCCTGCCTTTCCTTGACGATACCGATGAAGCCTTCACCAAGAACAGCAAGATCGAGGCGGCAAAGCAGTATATCGCCGACGCGACCGATGAGGAGCTTGCCGAGCTCTATGTCAAGTACATGAGCGTACCCGAGGACGACTATGTTCAGGAACTCATTGATGAGCAGATGGAGGACATGACCCGCGCGGACATCGAAAAGATGGTGACGGACTATTACCCGGGCTATGAATCCATGCTCAAGAAGATGGATGACGACACGCTGTTTGAGTATATCGAAAAGATGATCGGCGAGCAGATCAAGGAGCAGTATGGCATCCAGATGGAGAACATGTACAGCTATCTGTCCGACAGCACGCTTGCGCATGACTTCGGCCTGCTCTCGCTTGAGGACGACGATTACCTCTGGCTGTATGAAAACGCCATGCCGCCCGTATACTCGACAAGCACCCTCAAGGATAACCTCAAGAAGCTCGGCTATGTCGACCTCGACAGCCCCAGCAAGATAAATATCTACGCCTCCACCTTTGAGGACAAGGACGCGATAGCCGACGCGATAGAGCGCTATAACGACAGCGTCTCCGAGGACGATAAGATAGAGTACACCGATATCGTCGCACTGCTGATGAGCTCCATTTCCACCATTATAAATGTTATCAGCTATGTGCTCATCGCCTTTGTCGCGATCTCGCTCGTTGTCTCGTCGATAATGATCGGCATCATCACCTATATCAGCGTCCTTGAGCGCACAAAGGAGATAGGTATTCTCCGCGCGATAGGTGCGTCGAAGCGCGATGTGTCCCGCGTGTTCAATGCCGAGACCTTTATCATCGGCCTTATCGCCGGCCTTATAGGTATCGGCGCGACGCTGCTGCTGAATATACCGATCAATATAATCGTCCACGACCTGACGGGCATCTACGCCATCAACTCCACGCTCCCCGCCGTCGGCGGTATCGCGCTGGTGCTGATAAGCGTCGGCCTGACCTTCATCGCGGGTCTTATCCCCTCCGGTCTTGCCGCGAAGAAGGACCCCGTAGAGGCATTGAGGACAGAATAAAAAACGTAAGAACTATGGTAAAGCAGGGCTGATGCATGTGCATCAGTCCTGCTTTTGCTATACCTTTATTCAAATCGTCACCGCTTCAAACATGTTCCCGTTAAACTGCCAGAGTTCCGTGAAGCCGCAGCTTTGCGCAAGGGCTTCCGCCTTGTCAAACGCACAGCATATCGCCGCGGCGGAGTGCGCATCGGAGCTTACGGTTATCCTGCCGCCGATGGCGTTCAGGTGCCGCAGCAGCTCCGGCGCGGGGTAGGGCGTGCTCCTGTAGCCGCGGCTTATCGCCCCGGTGTTTATCTCGAATATCTTTCCTGCCGCGTTCAGCCGCTCCATTGCGGCGAATGCGGCTTCTCTGTATACTTTGCTGCCGCTGTTATAGAGACAGTGCCGCTCGCCAAACTTCGTCAGCAGATCGAAGTGCCCGACGATGTCCGCCCGCGCGATATCGGCAAGCTGAGCACAATGCGCATAGTATGCGCAGGCCGCGGCGTCCGCGCTGCCGTAATGCTCGATGACCTGCCGCGCCTCCTCAATAGTGTTGTCGATCGTCGTTCCAGAGAGTGCGTGGACAGAAGCGATAACATAGTCATAGCCCTCGAAGCGCTGCGCGGAGCGCGAGTCGTATTCAAGGCCGCAGTAAACATCGATCAGCCCGCGGTACTTTTCCCTGAGCCGGTGCAGCTCCGCCTTGAACTCGGGCTCGTTTTCCTCACTGACGCACCATACTTCGCCCGATACCGGACTGTGCGCGCTGATACCGAGCGATGTCAGCCCCGCGGACACTGCCGCGGTCACCATTGCCTCAGGAGTGTCCGCTCCGTCGTCAAAGGTGGTGTGGCAATGCAGATTCTGCTTTATCATTTTCCTATCCTCCGTGATCGCGGCTTATATGACCATGATTATAGGTCGGGCGGCAGACACTGTCAAGTTTACAAAAAAGAGTTAACATAAACGCAATAAGCGGTTACATATATTTGCATAATGATTACAGATGCTTGCTTTAGCGTTTTGACAATATCGACAAAAAATCCCCGAAATATTTGTCATAATATATATGTTGACCTAAATATTGAAAGTTTTTCGTCACGGGATCCGGACATTTTGTGTCGAATAACAGAAAAGCATGTCGGGTAAAGATAGTTGGAAATAATTTACTCAACAATAATTAGCTTTACATAACTATATTTCTGTGATAAACTCAGCTCAGAAAATAAGAGCAGGTGAAACAGAAAATGAAAGCAAGCAGGATATGGGCTTTTATCATATCGTTGGTCATATGTCTCTCCGTGACTGCCCCGGCGTATGCGGACGCTTCGCAGACGAAGGTGACCGTCAAGAAGGGTGACACGGTTTACGGCATCTGCCAGAGCCTCGGCCTTGATTATAATATCTGCAAGAATACGATCATGCGCCTGAACGGTATGGAAAAGGAGTCCGAGCTCAGCTCCATCAAGGTCGGCTCCACGCTGATCTTCCCGGCTTCCTCAAAGGACTGCGCCGAGAGCGGCGGCAAGAGCGGGGATGATAAGGTCGAGTACTATGTCATTCCATATGTCATGGAAAAGGGCAACTGGATCGCGAACATTTATTATTGCTGGGGACTGGATTATGAGGACTATCTCGACGCTATCAACAGCCTCAATGATATTTCTGACCTCGATACGATATATGTAGGCAAGCTCCTTTACCTGCCGACTACCAAGGAAAATCTCCAGAACAGCAATTACACAACGGTCATGGAGCATGTGATGAAGTCCGGTGAGACGGCCTACGATGTCTGCCAGAGCTACGGCTATGATTACTATGACATGGAGGACACGCTGGTGAAGTATAACGGCGGCGCTGATATGACAAAGCTTCAGGCCGGGCAGAAGCTGCTGATACCGCTTATGTGATTCTATATAATATCAACAATTGTTGAGCTTCAGTTGACTTGAGTTTTATATTGACGTGTTATATAATAAACACACAAGCAAAAAGCTGAACCGGATTTCAGCTCAAGATATGGAGGAAAATAAAATGTCCAGAAAAAAGACTGAAAAGAAAAAGTGCTGCAAGCTCTGGAAGTTCGTCAAGACCCTGTTTGTCCTCTGCGGTCTTGTCGGCGGCTGCGTTGGCTACAAGAAGCTTTCCGAGCCTACACCCTGAAATTTTCTAAGTTTAACATGAAAAAACGGATGGTTTCGACCATCCGTTTTTCTTTCTGCACGCATTGACAGAGAGACCTGACTGTGGTATAACTTCGGACATGCAAAGGCGCATTGAATTATCAATGCGCCTTTCTGCTTTTTTTAGGAAATCCCGCCGAGGGCGGGGACAGTGCGTTTGAACGGAGGTAAAGACATGAAAGAAACAAAAGATTGGGGCAGCATACCGTTCGGTTACACGCCGCTCAGGAGCAGATATGAAGCCGTATATAAGGACGGCCGCTGGATCGAGAATGGGCTTGTCGGCGATGCTGAAATAAAGCTCAGCGAATCCGCCGTTGTGTTTCAGTATGCGCAGACCTGCTTTGAGGGACTCAAGGCATACCGGACTGAGGACGGGCACATTGTCATATTCCGCCCGGATCTAAACGCCAAGCGCTTTTCCGATTCATGCCGCCGAATGCTCATCCCGGAGATAAGCCCCGAGATGTTTATCAGGGCAATAGATATGACTGTCAGAGCCAATGAGGACTCCGTCCCGCCATACGGCTCCGGTGCGACGCTTTATATCCGCCCGTTTGCAATGGGCACGAGCGCGGCACTCGGAGTGAAGCCTGCGGATGAATATGTTTTTCGTGTGTTCGGCAGCCCTGTCGGTGCGTATTTCAAAGGCGGCGTCAAGCCTCTCACGCTTACCGTCAGCGATTTTGACCGAGCCGCACCGCACGGCACCGGCGATATAAAGGCCGGGCTCAACTACGCTATGAGCCTTTATCCCGGGCAGCTTGCGCACGCAGCCGGCTTTGCCGAGAACCTTTATCTTGACCCGGCAACGCGCACGAAGGTCGAGGAGACCGGCGGCGCGAACCTTATCTTTATCACGCACGATAATGTGTTTGTCACGCCGAAGTCGTCCACAATACTGCCGTCGGTTACGCGCCGCTCGCTTATGACCGTCGCCCGCGACTATCTTGACATGAAGGTCGAGGAACGTGAGGTGCTCTTCAGCGAGGTGCCTGATTTTGCTGAGTGCGGCCTGTGCGGCACTGCCGCCGTGATATCGCCTGTCGGCGCGATCAATGACCACGGCCGTCTTATCAGCTTCCCGTGCGGCATGGAAAAACCCGGCCCGGTCTGCCAAAAGCTCTACGATACGCTCACCGGCATCCAGATGGGGCGCATCGCTCCGCCCGACGGCTGGATACACACGGTGCTGTAAATTCCGGACTTGCCATACCTGCGAGAGCGCGGTATTATAGCGGCAGAGAAACGAAAGGCAAGGCACACTATGGCATCGGATATTGAAAATGAAAAGCGCAGCCTGCGCACAGCCGCGCTTGCGATGAGAGCGTCTCTGCCGCCGGAGCTGCGCGCGGAGTACAGCCGCGCGATCTGCCGCAGACTGTATGAGCACCCCGCGCTCAGCAAAGCAGAGCGCGTCATGCTCTATGCCGCGGCCGGGACGGAGCCTGACCTGACTGTGCTTGCCGGGCTTCTTTCGGTGGACGGCAAGCGCTTATATTACCCGGTGTGCTGCGCGGAGGGGCTGATGTATGCTGCCTCGCCTGACAAACCGGATGCATGGCGGACAGGGAAGTACGGCATTGCCGAGCCTGACCCGGAGCATTCGTCGCTTATTTCCCCGGAAAAGCTTGATGCGGTCATCGTTCCCTGCATCGCATTTGATGCGGCGCACAGGCGTCTGGGCCACGGCGGCGGGTACTATGACTGTTTCCTGCCGCTCTGCACGCGCGCTGTGAAGCTTGCCGCGGCCTTTGAGATCCAGCGCGCCGCCGCTGTCCCGATTGACTCATTCGATGTCGCAATGGATGCCGTCGCAACGGAACTGCGCATATATTAAAAAGCTGGTGCATCCGTGTTCACCGGATACACCAACTTTCTTTAATCCCCATGCTCACATCGGGTTCAGTTCGTCGTCGAGCCAGCGGCTGTCGGGTGTGAGGGCGCGGGTGAAGATGCGCGATGCGTCCTCGGGGTATTTGTTCTGGTGGAATTTGAAAATTGTCTGCCTGTCGGGGAGCGTGCCGATGATCTCTATCTTGCCGCGCGGGTGGCTCATCGCGTAGCGCACGCCCTTGCCGAAGCCGTTCTGAAGCCCCTTCGCCTCGTCGACGATCCTGATGCCGTCGAGCAGCGGCACCTGGAAACGGTTCTGCACGCCGGTGACGGGGCGGCACTGGAATATGTAATACGGCGAAATTCCTGCGCGCGTGAGCCCGGCGAAGAGCTCGCCGAGCACATCCGGTGAATCGTTGACGCCGCGCAGCAGGACGGTCTGGTTGCGCACCTGCACGCCGCGGTCGAGCAGCGCGCGCACCGCGCACCGCGCTTCCGGTGTGAGCTCGCGCGGGTGGTTGAACTGGGTGACGACGTAGATCGTTTTTATGTCCGAGTATTCATCGAGCATATCGAGAAGCTCGCCGTCGCCGTAGATACGCTCAGGCAGCGTGACTGGCAGGCGCGAGCCGAAGCGTATGAAGTCAAGGTGGTCGATTGCCGACAGCTCACGCAGATAGCGCTCGATGATGTGGTTCGGGTTCAGCAGCGAATCCCCGCCGGAGATGAGCACATTGTTTATCTCCGGGTGGCTGCCGACGTATTCGACGACCTCGTCGACGCGCTTGTTGAGCTCTTCATTACTCAGGCCGACAAGCCTTTTGCGGAAGCAGTGGCGGCAGTACATCGCGCACTGGTTCGTCGAGAGCAGCAGGACTGTGCGTTTATACTTGTGCTGCAGACCCTCAAGCTTTGTGTTCGAGGCCTCACCGCTCGTGTCGAACGAGCCGCCCGGCACGAACTCATCCGCCGAGGGTATGCACATGCGCGCTATCGGGTCATCTGGGTCGTCCTTAGTCACAAGCGAGAGGTAATACGGCGTTATCATCATCGGGTAGCGCTCAGCGATCTGCCTGCACGCTTCAAGTTTCTCCTGATCCCATCCCATGTATTCCGCGAGCTGCTCCGCGGTACGTATTCCTTTGCTCAGCTCTTCCTGCCAACTCATATACTGTACCTTCCTTTCATCAGTTGACGTTCAAATATATCTTATTCTAACATAATTCAACCAAAATGGAAAGAAGCAAAACCGAGATTTTGCGTAAATAAACCGAAAAGATTAAGCAAATATGCAGAAAGCTGCGAAAAATCAAATGTGAAACAATAAACAAAACACAACCAAAATGGAAACTTACACATTCGATTGACACATCAGGGCTGCGATGATAAAATATGATTACCAAAGCAAACAGGAGGTAAGCTCAATGAAAAGACCGATAAGTACCGATAAGGCTCCCGGCGCGATAGGCCCGTATTCTCAGGCTGTGCGCGTTGGGGACATGCTTTTTGTTTCGGGTCAGCTCCCGCTTGATCCCAAGACCGGGAAGTTCCCCGAGGGGATAGAGGCGCAGACCAGACAGTCCCTTACCAATGTCCGCAGTATCCTTGAGGCTGCCGGCGGCACTATGGACAGCGTCGTCAAGACTACGGTTTTCCTTTCGGATATGAATAACTTCGCCGCAATGAACGCCGTGTACGGCACTTTCTTCACCGAGGGACGCTATCCCGCGCGCAGCGCAGTCGAGGTCGCAAGAGTCCCGAAGGACGCTCTTGTAGAGATCGAGGTCATTGCCCAGCTTTGATCGACAAAAATTCTCAGACGGATATATCTGTCTGAGAATTTTTTATATTTTCCGGAGAAAATATATGTATGCCTATTGACAAATACCCTGTGGGGGTATATATTCAAGATACCCCGAGGGGGTATGTGAAGAGGTGAAATGATGGAAGATAAAAAATGCTGCTGCTGTGAGCGGCATAAGGAGCGTTCACCGGAGGAATATAAAGCGCTGATGAACCGCCTCAACCGCATCGAGGGGCAGATCAGGGGCATCAAGGGCATGGTCGAAAACGGGGCCTACTGCCCGGATATCCTTGTCCAGTCCGCTGCGGTGAACGCCGCGGTGAACGCATTCAATAAGGAGCTGCTTGCCAGCCATATCCGCTCCTGCGTCGTCAATGATATCCGCGACGGCAAGGACGAGGTCATAGACGAGCTGGTCTGCACGCTCCAGAAGCTCATGAAATGAGCTGCGTAAAAAAGGAGACACAAGCAAATGACACAGTATGAAGTGACAGGCATGAGCTGCGCCGCCTGCTCTGCCAGGGTCGAAAAGGCGGTGTCGGGACTGCCGGGCGTGGACAGCTGCTCGGTGAGTCTGCTGACAAATTCAATGATGGTCGACGGTTCGGCCTCACCCGACGCGATCATCAAGGCCGTGCAGGATGCGGGCTACGGCGCATCCGTCAAGGGCGTGCAGAAGAGCAGCGCCGCCGAGGAGGACGCGCTTGCCGACCATGACACGCCGGTGCTGAAGCGCAGGCTTTTCGCGTCGCTTGGCTTCCTGCTCGTCCTGATGTATTTCTCGATGGGGCACATGATGTGGGGCTGGCCGCTGCCAAAGTTCTATGACGGCAACCATGTCGCAATGGGGCTGACGCAGCTGCTGCTGACGGTCATCATTATGGTCATCAACCAGAAGTTCTTCATCAGCGGCTTCAAGGGGCTCATGCACCGCGCGCCGAATATGGACACGCTCGTTGCCCTCGGCTCCAGCGCCGCGTTTATTTACAGCACCTATGCGCTCTTTGCCATGACCGGCGCTCAGGTGCGCGGGGACGAGGAAGCCGTCATGCGCTATATGATGGACTTCTATTTTGAATCCGCCGCCATGATCCTGACGCTCATCACCGTCGGCAAGATGCTTGAGGCGCGCGCCAAGGGCAAGACGACCGACGCCCTGCGCGGGCTCATGAAGCTCTCGCCCAAGACCGCCACGATAGTCGAGGGCGACACTGAGCGCGTGATACCGATAGAGCAGCTCAAGAAGGACGATATTTTTGCTGTGCGCCCGGGCGAGAGCATCCCCGTTGACGGCGTTGTCATCCAGGGCGGCAGCACGGTCGATGAATCGGCACTGACAGGCGAGAGTATCCCCGTCGACAAGACCGAGGGAGATCAGGTCTCCGCCGCGACCGTGAACCAGACCGGCTATATCCGCTGCCGCGCGCTGCGCGTCGGCGAGGACACGACCCTCAGCCAGATCATCAAAATGGTCAGCGAAGCCTCCGCGACCAAGGCGCCTATTGCAAAGATCGCCGATAAGGTCTCCGGTGTGTTCGTCCCGACGGTCATATCCATTGCAGTAATCACCTTCGTCATATGGCTGCTGCTCGGCAGGAGCGTCGGCTTTGCGCTCGCGCGCGGGATATCCGTGCTCGTTATCAGCTGCCCCTGCGCCCTCGGACTTGCGACGCCTGTTGCGATAATGGTCGGCAACGGCATGGGCGCAAAGCACGGGATACTGTTTAAGACCGCCGTCTCGATGGAGGCTGCCGGCAAGGTCGAGACTGTTGTGCTCGACAAGACCGGCACCATTACCGCCGGAACACCGGAGATGACGGACGTGATACCGGCTGATGGGGTAAGGGAGGAAGAGCTCCTGCGCTTTGCTTCGACCCTTGAGAGCCGCAGCGAGCACCCTCTCGCGAAGGCCGTACTCAGCGGCGCGCAGAGCCGCGGTATAGAACCCGGAGCAATAGACGGCTTCACGGCTCTGCCGGGAAGCGGCGTGCGCGCCGAGATAGACGGCGCGGAGGCGCTCGGCGGCAGTCTCAAGGCCGTGAAGGAGCGCATCGATATCCCCGCGCCGCTCGAAGCGAGAGCCGGGGAGCTTGCCGCCGAGGGCAAGACGCCGCTGTTCTTCTGCCGCAATGACAGCCTGCTCGGCATAATCGCCGTGGCAGACGTGATAAAGCCCGACAGCCCGCAGGCAGTCGCAGAGCTCAAGAACATGGGCATAAACGTCGTCATGCTTACCGGCGATAATCAGCGCACTGCCGAGGCGATAGGCCGTCAGGTCGGCGTTGACCGCGTCATCGCGGGTGTCCTGCCGGACGGCAAGGAAGCCGTCGTGCGCGAGCTGTGCGCCAAGGGCAGTACCGCCATGGTCGGCGACGGTATAAACGACGCGCCCGCGCTCACAAGGGCGGATGTCGGCATAGCGATCGGCGCGGGCGCTGACATCGCCGTTGACGCGGCGGATATCGTGCTTGCGCGCGGGAGCCTGCTTGATGTTGCCGCAGCGATACGTCTCAGCCGCGCCACGCTGCGCAATATCCATGAGAACCTGTTCTGGGCGTTCTTCTATAATACCATCGGCATCCCCATCGCGGCGGGCGTACTCAGCGGTATCGGCCTCAACCTTGACCCGATGTTTGCCGCGGCTGCAATGAGCCTGTCAAGCTTCTGCGTTGTGTCGAATGCGCTGCGGCTCAACCTGCTGGATATCTATAACCCCAAGAGGGACAGAAAAATAAAGCACCGTGAAACTGAAAACACGGCCATAGAAAACACAGAAACTGAGGAGGAAAAGACAATGACAAAGACCATGAAGATCGAAGGCATGATGTGCCCCCACTGCGAGGCGACCGTAAAGAAGGCTCTCGAAGCCATAGACGGCGTTGAGAACGCTGAGGTCAGCCATACCGCAGGCACCGCCGTTGTGACCGGCGCGGCGCTCGACGACGCAAAGCTCAAGACCGCCGTCGAGGACAAAGGCTACACCGTCCACGGAATCGAATAAAAACCTGATAAACAGCCAATACCGCCGCGGAAAAACCGCGGCGGCATTTTTGATTTTCTTCTTTCGCCGGGACAGAATGTATGATAAAATAGGAGAAGAAATAAAAGAAAAAGCCGAGGGGAAAGAGTATGTTCAAGAAAAAGATAAGCGCCGCGATATCCGTGCTGCTGTGCGTGCTGCTGCTCGGCGGCTGCGGGCTCGACTCGCTGTTTGAGTTTGACCGCGCGGACTTTACCGCAAAGGAAATATGCCGCTTTGACGACATGGAGTATGTCCGCCCGGATGTGCAGGCATTTAAGGACAAGGCGCAGGAGATCGAGCAGGCGCTGACCGACGGGACGAAGCTCAAGACCGTCAAGGCGCTGCTGGATGAGTTGTACGCGATGTATTACAGCTTTGATACGATGTACACTCTCGCCGACATCCGCAGCTGTCAGGACGTTTCCGACAGCTATTACGCTGCGGAGTACGACTGGTGCAGCGATGCGTATTATGACATGCAGGAGACGATCGACAGCGTGTACTATGCCTGCGCCGCCTCGAAGCTCGGCGCAAAGCTTGAGAAGGAATACTTCTGGGACGGATTCTGCGATGAGTATGCCAACTCCGGGGAGAGCGTCTATACCGATGAGTATCAGCAGCTTGTGTACCGGGAGAATGAGCTGCTGTCGCAGTACCGCAGCCTGACCGCGGATACCGGGATCGAGCTTGACGGCCGGGAGTGGACGCTGGAGGAGTATTTCACGCAGGAGGACGCCGATATCCAGCGCGGCTACGATGCCTATTATGAGAAAAATAATCCTCTAATCGGCGAGATATACATCGAGCTTGTAAACGTGCGCAATGAGCAGGCGGCGCTGCTTGGCTATGACAGCTATGCGCAGATGCAGTATGAGCTGAGCTATGACCGCGATTTCAGCCCCGAGGAGGGCGAGCAGTACATCGAGGCGATAAAGGAATACATCGTCCCCGTGTATAAAGAGATAATGGAGCAGGATCCGTACAGCTCGCTCAGCTATGAGTACGTTTCCGACAGGGAACTCAAATGGCTGCTCCAGAGCGCGGCGGAGAACATGGGCGGGGACATCGCTGAAGCCTTTGACTTTATGAAGACCTATGAGCTCTGGGACGTTGAGCTGCGCGATAATAAGGCGAATATGTCCTTCCAGACCTATCTCCAGGACTATGAAGCGCCGTTCCTGTTCGTCGATCCCTACGGCGACAGCGAGGATATCATAAGCGTCTGCCATGAGTTCGGGCACTATGTCGACGCATATGTAAACTATAACGCCTATGAGACGATGGATCTTGCCGAGTGCTTCTCGCAGTCCATGCAGTATCTCGGCCTGACCGCGATGAAGGACAGCCTCGCCGATGACGAGTTTGAAAACCTGATGCGCATGAACCTGCTCGATACGCTCGAGACCTTCGTGCAGCAGGCGTCGTTTGCGGAATTTGAAAACCGCGTGTATGCGGCGGACGAGCTGAGCCTTGAGTGGATAAATGAGCTGAGCCTTGAGCTTGCGCAGGAGTACGGCTACTATGACGGCGTGAACGACACGTATTATGCCATGAGCTGGATCGACACTCCGCACTTCTTCAGCGCGCCCTATTACGTGATAAGCTATGCCGTGTCCGCAGGCGTGGCGCTGGAGATATACGCGCTCGAGCTTGAGGAGAGCGGAGCGGGGCTTGATAAGTTCTGCGAGCTTGTGCAGCGCAG
>OLPV01001599.1_pt1 | contig 16433 bp, 14 predicted proteins | sample 1671961 | NCBI WGS metagenome assembly OLPV01 (sample SAMEA3136630, study PRJEB25190) | human gut metagenome | biome: human gut; feature: human-associated habitat; material: faeces | place: Austria | collected 2013
GGCCGCCCTTTTGGTTTTGAGGCGCTGCGGCTATAGCAGCGACTCGTCTGCGGCAAGCGCCGCTTTAGCTTTCTCCATCTGCTGGGCCACAGCCGCTTCGCCCGTTCCCCCTTCCGTGGTTCGAGCAGCCACGATGCTAGGAAGATCGAGCGCCTTGACGATGTCCTCCTCGAACAACGGGCTTGCCGCCTTAAAGTCGTCGAATGACAGATCGTCGAGATTGCAACCGCGCTGCTCGCACAGCAGCACCAAATGTCCCACCACTTCATGCGCATGACGGAACGGAAGGCCCCTCTTCGCCAAGTAGTCAGCCACATCCGTCGCCGCTAAATGGCCGAGTTTCGCCTGCTTGAGCATGTTCTCCGGCTTGATGCTCATGGTTTCTATCATTCCCGCGGCGCATTGCAGGCAATCTTCGAGCGTTTTCGCCGAATCGATTGCCCCGTACTTGTCTTCCTGAAGGTCCTTGTTGTAGGCAAGGGGAAGCGCCTTCATGGTCACCAGCAACGACACCAGATTGCCGATCACGCGACCGGTCTTGCCGCGGATCAGCTCGGCAAAATCGGGGTTCTTCTTTTGAGGCATGATGGACGAACCTGTGGAGAACGCATCAGACAGCTCGATGAAGCCGAACTCGGATGTCGACCAAAGCACCAGCTCCTCGCACAGGCGCGACAGATGCATGCAGGAAACGGCGCAAGCGTAATCCAAGTCAAGCAGGAAATCGCGGTCCGACACGGCATCGAGCGAGTTCGGGATCACCGAAGCGAAACCCAATTCCCCTGCCGTCATCTGCCGATCAAGCGGATACGTTGTCCCAGCCAGCGCAGCTGCGCCCAGCGGACAGGCGTCGGCCGCATCTCGTGCAGCCTGCAAACGGCGATAATCGCGCGCAAGCATCCAGACATACGCAAGCATATGGTGCGAGAACAGGACCGGTTGCGCATGCTGCAGGTGGGTATAACCAGGCAGGATAACACCGAAATTCGCCTCGGCCTGACCTATGAGCGCATGACGCAGCGCAACATTGGCGCGCATCAGATCGGTTGCACGCTGCTTGGCATACAGGCGCGTATCCGTTGCAACCTGATCGTTGCGGCTGCGGCCCGTGTGCAAACGCGCTCCCGCATCGCCGATTTCAGCAGTGAGAGCCTTTTCCACCGACATATGGATATCCTCGTCGTTGATATCGAACGTGAAATCACCTGACTCGATATCTGCTTTGACGCGATCAAGCCCCGCAGCGATTTGCTGAGCGTCATCTTCCGAGATCACGCCGACTGTCGCCAGCATCTTCGCATGAGCCTTCGATCCTGCGATATCCTGCGCATACAAGGCCTTATCGACAGGCAGCGAGGCGCCGAAGCGTTGCGTGAACTCGCTAACGTTTTCCGTGAATCTGCCCGACCAGAGAGCCATAGGTTACTCCGTTTCCTTGTGAGCCTCAGCGGCAGCTTCCTGACGGGACAGCGGCGTGATGTCTTCATAGCGGCCGCGCTTGAGGGGACCCTTCTCGTTTTGGGCATCGAACAGCTCGGCAGGAGCGCCTTCCTGACGACGATTGACCGCCCAGGTTTTCGTGGACAGCGTTTGAATCTCGATAAAGCCCTTGGCTGCGTCGCGATTGAAGGTGTCTCCCTTGTCGTACGTTGCCAGGCCCTGATCGTAGAGCGAGTATGCGGACTTGCGGCCGACCACCGTGCAAGAGCCCTTGAAGAACTTCAAGCGGATGGTGCCGTACAAGCAGCGCTGCGTAGAAGCCATGAATGCATCGATAGCCTCTTTCAACGGAGAGAACCATTGGCCGTTATAAACGCAATTCGCCCAGGTTTGCTCCAGCGCAAGCTTGTGATGCAGGACCTCGCGCTCAAGCACCAAGTCCTCCAACGCCTTATGCGCCTTGATCAAAGCCATTCCCGCAGGGGCTTCGTAGCATTCACGGCTTTTGACCCCCACCAAGCGGTTCTCGATCATGTCGATACGACCGTAACCGTGCTTGCCCGCGATTTCGTTGAGCTCGTAAATGATGCCCAGATAGCTCTTCTGGTTGCCGTTAATCGCATAGGGCACTCCGCGAGCAAAGGTGAGCTCCACATATTCCGGCTGATCGGGCGCCTGCATAGGATCGGCGGTCATGGTGTAGATATCCGCAGGCGGCTCGATCCAAGGATCTTCCAGTACGCCGCACTCGATTGCGCGGCCCCACAGGTTGTCATCGATTGAGTACGGGGAATCCTTCGTGGCGCCGACCTCCACGCCATGAGCCTGAGCCCACTCGATCTCATCGGGACGGGTAAGCAGATTCCACTCGCGAACCGGGGCCAAAATCTTCAGCGACGGATCGAGCATGGTGATGCTGGATTCGAAACGCACCTGATCATTGCCCTTGCCCGTGCATCCGTGGGCGATATACTTTGCACCGAACTTGTGCGCAGCATCCACAAGATGCTTCGAGATCAGAGGACGGGAAAGCGCCGACACCAGCGGATATTTGTTCTCGTACATAGCATTCGCCGCAAGCGCCTTCGTCAGATATTCCTGCGCGAACATTTGGCGCATATCCACCACGATGCACTCGAGCGCGCCGACGCGCAAAGCCTTTTCCTTGACTTTCTCAAGGCCATCGTGCTCCTGCCCCACATCGCCAACCACGGCGATGACGTCCAGATTCATTTCATCCTGCAACCATTTTATGCAACAAGATGTATCAAGACCACCTGAATATGCGAGTACTACTTTGTCTTTCTGCTCTGCCATGATGATCGGCCCTTTCGAATGCGATTTGTTTAGCAACAAGGAGATTTGGGTCCACGAGTTCCACAAGATACAGGTATGCCCCGTACTGCCTGGTTACAGATTAGTTTCCCAAGTGAAATTTCCTGAAACTACAGTAATCCCTTAGGAATTATACGTGCACAATTTTCTAGAGACAGTGCGCAACGCAATGACGTAACAACTTGTAAATACAACGTGGGATATGCAAAGATAACCGTCTTTGCAACGGTAAAAAACTAGACGATTATCGTCGTCGCAGACGGTCGATGGCTCGCTCGACCTCCACCGCAGCCTCGGGGCTTTCTGCTGCGATCATAATGGTGTTGTCGCCGGCAACAGTGCCGAGCGCTCCACGCAGGCTGGCTTTGTCAAGGGCTGCGGAGACGCCGGCAGCACCGCCGGAGAACGTCTTCACAACAACGAGATTGCCAGCGACGTGCACCTCTTCAACTAATTCGGAAACCATGCGTTGAAGACGCATTTCCTCGGGAAGGACATAGTAACCCTCGCGAGACTTCACGAGACCCATGTCCATGATATCGCGAGAAATAGTAGCCTGAGTGCACTCGTAGCCGGCAGACTGCAGCTGATTAGCGAGATCGCGCTGCGTCTTGACATTGCGATCGCGAATGATGTCGCGAATCACATCATGTCTTTGTTGCCGTTTCCTCATGCCTCGTTACTTCCCGCCCCAGGTGGGGCATCGTACCCGGTTTCCTCCAATGATTCCTGATGCATATGCAAAATAGTGTAAGTGCCATCAAGAATATGCAATTCATAATACCGCAAGATTTAGCGATCAGCGAGATGAAATTGAAATTTGCGAAGAATATGCCGCTTCTCTTATACGAGCTAAACGTTGCCTTGAAATCTCATCCGATTGGATGCCAAGGATCCACGCCGCAACGTGGATCCTTGGCAAGCGTTATGGGGCCTTTAGGCTTCGATCATCTGGTTCAGACGCTCGACCATTACATCGATGTCGCCCTTCTCGCACACTAACGGCGGAAGGAAGCGCAGAGTATGGGCGCCCGTTGCATTGAGCAGCAGGCCCTTGCCAAGCGCCTTCTGAACCAGAGCGGGCGCATCGACCGATTCATCGAGGTCGATGGCGTTCATGAGACCGACACCGCGGACCTCCTTGACCTTGGACACACCGGCAAGCTGCTGGCGCATATATTCGCCGGTTTCTTGCACATGCTGCTGAAAACCATTGGAAAGCGTGTCAAGCGTTGCCGTTGCAGCTGCTACCGCCAAGCAGCTGCCGCCAAACGTGGTGCCGTGGTCACCAGGCTGATATGCCTTTGCGATATGGGCGGGGGCAGCGCAGGCGCCCATAGGCATTCCGCCGGCGATGCCCTTCGCCATGGTCACGATATCGGGGGTTACTCCGAAATGCTGGAAGCCGAACGGGGTACCGCAACGGAAGATTCCGGTTTGAACCTCGTCGCACACCATAAGAGCACCATGCTCCTTGGTCAGATTGCGCACCGCCTCCAGGAATTCCTTCGTGCACGGATGCACGCCGCTTTCGCCTTGGATGCACTCGAGCATGACGGCGCAGATATCATGGCCCTGCTGCTCGAACAGACGGGTAAGAGCTTGGATGTCATTGATAGGCGTGCTTACGAAACCACCAGGCAAGGGCTGGAACGCCTCCTGCTTCGCGGGCTGAGCAGTGGCAGCAAGCGTTGCGAGCGTTCGTCCATGGAAGCTGCGATCAAGGACCACGATGGTGCGCGGAGCGCCATCGAACGCCTGCTTGATCTTGGCATCGTCCGCACCTGCGGCACGGGCGGCCTCTTCGGCGTTCTTGCGAGCATACAAGCGAGCGAGCTTGATAGCGCACTCGTTTGCTTCGGCTCCGGAGTTTGCATAGAACATCTGCCACGACTCGGGGCTTGCAGGATCCCCACCATTGAGCAACCCAGAGATTTTACGGGAAAGCTCGCCACGGCCCTCGATGTAGTAGTAATTGCTCACGTGGATCAGGCGCTGAGACTGGTCTTGCAGAGCCTTGGTGATGACTGGATGGCAATGACCGAGACTGCACACGCCGATGCCCGCGATGAAGTCGAGATATGTATTGCCCTCGGCATCTTCGACTTCCATGCCCTTGCCGGAAACGAGCTCGACGGGCTTACGAGCAAACGTATGCATCACATATTGCGACTCAAGTTCCTGTTGTTGCTCTAGCGACATGCTATCAACTTCCTTCGTAAGGTAACGATTGCTTTAATGTACGGAAGAACTCTGGATAGAGGCCTTCTGAGCGGCCTCGACTTCTTCACGGTTCTCCAGAAGCTTCGAAGCGAATTTGCCCAGAGGGTGGCTGTCGAAACGATAGGCCTCCTCGGTGGAATGCATGGTCGTGCCGACACCGGTGCTGGTAAGCATTTCGAGCAGCAGAGAATGAGGCGTGGTCCCGTTGATGATATGCGCACGCTGCACGCCGTTTTCCAGCGCATGGATGCACGACTTCAGCTTCGGGATCATGCCCGTGGACACCACGTTGTTCTCGACCATATAGCGCGCCTCGAACACGGTGAGGTTGGAGATGAGCGAGCTTTTATCCTCGAAGTTCTCGTACAGGCCGTCGACGTCGGTAAGGAACACCGCCTTATGAGCGCCGATGGCGGCGGCGATGTGGCCCGCAACCATGTCGGCGTTGACGTTGTAGAAGCCGCCGTCCTCTCCGATTGCGACCGATGCGATAACCGGAATATAATCCGATGCCACCAAGTCGTCGAGCAGAGGGCGGTTGATGCGCGTGATGCGGCCGACACGACCCAAATCAGGACTTGCCTGCTCAGCTACGATAACGCCGCCATCAGCACCGGAGACGCCCACGGCAAAATTGCCATGATGGTTCAAGGCCTCGACCAATTCCTGGTTGACCTCGCCCATAAGGACGGTACGGACTAGATTCATGGCCTCGGGCGTGGTAACGCGCTGGCCGTCCTTGAACTCAACGGGAATTTCCATGAGGTCCATCGCCCTGGTGATGGCCTTTCCACCACCATGAACGATGACGGGGTTCACGCCGACGATCTTGAGCAGCACGATGTCGCTCACGACATCAGCGCGCAGCTTCTCATCGACCATGGCAGATCCGCCGTATTTGATGACGACGGTTTTACCGGTGATGTTCTTGATCCACGGCAGCGCCTCGACGAGGATCTTAGCTGCCTCCGTTGATGCGCCCTCGGGGCGCGTATCCTTTGCGTACTTCATGAGCGGTAATCTCCATTGATAGTGACGTATTCGTGCGAGAAATCGCATGTCCACATGGTTGTTGCGCAGTTACCGACGCCAAGGTCGACGTCGATGACCACTTCGGGCTCCTCGAAACGACGAAGCGCCTCGTCCTCGTCGAAATCCACGGTTAAGCCTTTTCTGCATACCGGAAGCCCCATGATGTCGATGGCCACATTGCCTTGGGAGAACGTCGCGCCGGATCTGCCAAGCGCTGCGGCGATACGGCCCCAATTAGCATCGTGCCCGTAAACCGCTGTTTTCACCAACGGCGAATTCGCCACAGTGCGCGCCGCCTTGTCCGCATCCTCCGGATTTGCCGCCCCCGCCACGTTAACGGTGATGAGGCGCGTGGCGCCTTCGCCATCGACCGCCATCTCGCGAGCAAGTGCGACGCAGACGGTGCGCAGCGCGTTCTCGAATGCGTCGAAGGCAGGCGTGCCAGGCTGCATGCATGCAGCGCCCTGCGGGGCCGCCGCACCGCTTGCTAGAAGGAAGCACGAGTCGTTCGTGGAGGTATCGGAGTCGACGGTGATCTTGTTGAAGCTGATCCCGACCGCCTTCGAAAGGGCCTCATGCAGGTGATTTGCAGCCACGGGCGCATCGGTGGTGATGACGCTGATCATGGTGGCCATATTGGGCATGATCATGCCTGAGCCCTTTGCCATGCCGCCCACCGTGAACATGCATCCGTCATAGCCCAAACCGTTACCGCTAAACGTTACGGCGAATTCCTTCGGCTTGGTGTCCGTCGTCATGATGGCGCGAGCCGCATCGGCGCCTCCCGCAGCAGACAGCGCCGATGCGGCCAAAGGCGCGCCGCTTTCGAACGGCTCCATCTGCAGATGCTGACCGATAACGCCCGTGGACGCCACCAAAACTTCTTGCACCGGGCAACCGAGGGCATCGGCGACGATGCCGGACGATTGGCGCGCCGTCTGTAGGCCCTTGTCCCCGGTAGCCGCATTTGCAATACCCGAGTTGATAGCCACTGCGCGCGCGATGCCGTACCCAGCACCATCAAGGTGCTCCTTGGACACCGTGACCGGAGCCGAGCAGAACACGTTCGTGGTGAACACCGCGGCACACGCCGCCGGCTGATCGGCTGCCACCAACGCGAAATCCAGACGCTTTGGGTCAGCGCGGAATCCTGCATGGATGCCGCAAGCCTTGAAGCCCTTCGCCGACGCAACGCCGCCTGCCGGCAAGAACGGCAGATCCGCGTAGGAGTCGGCGGTGCTTGCGTTATGCAGAGGCTTCACCGCGTCCCCCTTAGACGCAGCGGAAACTGCATGAGTCATTACGCCCTCCTTCTGAAACGCCCGCCGAAACGGCGGGCGGATTGGCTATACGGGAACCGCCACCTTATCGAGGCCAAGGTCCTCCGGCAGCCCGAATACAATGTTAGCGCACTGAACAGCTTGGTTGGCAGCGCCTTTGCAGAGGTTGTCTATAGCTCCGACGGCAATGAGCATGCCGACCCGCTCATTGACGGCAAGCCCGATATGAGCGCAATTCGTGCCCACGACGGAAGACGTCTTGGGCATAACCCCAGCATCGAGCACCGTCACGAACGCGCTGTCTCTATAGAACTCTTTATAGCTCTCGACGATCTTCGCCACATCGCGCGTTGCCCCGGCTGCCAAGGGCAGGTTCACCGTAGACAGAAGACCCCTGTTCAGCGGCGCCAAATGAGGGGTGAACACCAAGCGGTCGGAAACACCCAGGATCTGCTCGATTTCAGGCGTGTGGCGATGCGTTGCCACGCCGTAAGCCTCGAGATTCTCGTTGGCGAAGCAGAAATGAGTGCGCGCCGTAGCCTTCTTGCCTGCGCCCGTCACACCGGAAATAGCGTCTACGACGATTGGAGCTTTGTCATCGACAAGGCCAAGACGCACGGCAGGCGCTGCAGCAAGCGTGGTTGCCGTGGGATAGCAGCCGGCGCAACCGACGACCGCCCCTTTGCCTTCCTTGCGCTGCTGCGCGGCGGCGATGAGATCGTCTGGGAACAGCTCGGGCAAGCCGAAGACGGCGCGCTTGAGCAGCTCGGTTTGAGTATGAGGAACTTTGTACCACCGCTCGTAAACCGCAGGGTCCTTTAAGCGGAAATCGGCGGACAGGTCGACCACCACGCCCCCGCGATCGACGATGCGAGGAGCCATTGCCATTGCCGCGGTATGGGGCACGGCAAGGAACACGACATCGCACTGATCGAGAACGGGATCGTCATGCCTGGAGAAGGCAAGGTCGGTAGCTCCCGTGAAGCAAGGGTACTCCTTGGCCACGGGGGTTCCGGCAAGCTCATTGGAGGTAACGGCAACCAATTCGAACTCGGGGTGCCGCAGCGCAATTCGGACCAGCTCTATGCCAGCGAAGCCGGCTGCACCGACGATACCGCATTTGATGCTCATACTATGCCCTTCCCATTCGAGGTGTAATGGTACGTTGGGACCGCCTGTTCAAGCATGCGAATAGCTTCCCCATCAGTTGCCGAAAGCGCGTTTTCCAACTCATCGAGCTTCGAGGCAACCTGATCATAGCTGATTTCCTGGCCCGTGGAGATCATGATGGACTGGTTATCGGTGGGAAGCGTGCTCTCCTCGTCCATGAGCAGTTCCTCGTACATCTTCTCACCTTCACGCAGACCCGTAAACTCTATTTTGATATCCACGTCCGGCGTAAGGCCTTGCAGCTGGATAAGGCCTTTTGCCAAATCGACGATTTTGACGGGTTCGCCCATATCCAAAATGAAGATCTCGCCGCCGTGCGCCATGCCTCCCGCTTGGATGACCAATCGCGACGCCTCGGGAATGGTCATGAAGAAACGCTCGATGTCCGGATGCGTAACGGTAACGGGCCCGCCAGCGGCGATTTGGCGCTGGAAGACGGGGATCACGCTGCCGTTAGAGCCGAGCACGTTGCCGAAACGCACTGCGGTGAAAATGGTTTTCGATGTGCGCGCATAGTACTGCACGATCATTTCACCCATGCGCTTGGTCGCCCCCATGACGCTTGTGGGGTTAACCGCCTTATCGGTGGAGATGAAGATGAAGCGCGCCGCCCCGTACGCATCAGCGGCGCGAACGGCATTCAACGTACCGAACACGTTGTTGTGAACGGCCTCGCGCGGGCAATGCTCCATAAGGGGAACGTGTTTATGGGCAGCCGCATGAAACACCGCACCCGGGCGATACTTCGCGAACACCTCGTTGACGCGCTCCTTGTCGCATACGTTGCCGATCTCGATGATGATATCGATGTCGTCGTATTCGGACAGAAGCTCGTTGCGCAGCATGTACGCATCGTTTTCATATATATCGAAGATGACGATGCGAGCAGGCGCCACCGTGCACAGCTGACGGCATAGCTCGCTGCCGATGGAACCGCCGCCGCCAGTGACCAGCACGGTTTCGCCGGCGATATAGCCGGAAACCGCACGGGTATTCAGAACGATCTCCTCGCGACCAAGCAGGTCCGCCACATCGACGTCGCGCAGGCTCACATCCCCGATTTCGTCGAGAGACAAAGCGCGAACGTTGGGCAGCGTGCGCAAACGGCAATCCGTTTTCGTGCATTCGCCGTAAATGCGCTTACGCTCCTCTGGCGTGGACGAGGGGATGGCTACGACGATCTGCTCGATATCGTAGCGATCGACCAGATCGACGATGTCAGGGGTTCCGCCAGAAACCTTCACACCATGGATGCGTTGACCCCGCTTTGCGGGATCATCGTCAGTGGCAACGATGGGGATACCAGGCATGAGCGGGTCTTTCGACGCCATGCGCCCGATTGCCAACGAGCCCGTTTCGCCCGCACCGACCACCAGCGTGCGCGGGCGGTCGCATGTGCGCTGCGACGAGGCGATAGCTCTTCCTTTTTGACGCATAAAGCGGAACACGAAGCGGATGCCGCCCATGAAGAAGATCAGAAGGAAGCAGGAGACAACGAATACCCTGATGGGAAGCCTGGTACCGATAATCCACAGAAACACGGCGCCGCCCAACGTGCCGAGCACGGTTGCGCCGACGATTTGGATGACCTCATCGATGCTGGCATATTCCCATAAATTGTTGTACAGGCGAAACGTCGCCAAAACCACGACATTGATAAACGCGAGGATACCCAGCACGAAGTAGATCTCGTTGTTGACGAACACCTCTCCCTTTACGTTGGTAAGAATAGATGCAAGCCAATACGACAGATACGTGGCGATGATGTCGAGCAGCAACAAAAGCGCTGTTCTTTTTGTGATATGCACGTCCAAACCCGGCCCCGTCTTCATCTTCAAATAGAACAGTTCATAGTGTCAGATTACCTACAAAGGCTGCCGACTGAAGGCCTATTGTAGCCAAACTGGCGTATGATTGCAGCGATATTACCGGCCAAGGAGCTTGTTACATGAATATTCCAGCCCCCGAAAATCATACCGACGTCGCCAGCGGCGACGCCTCCCAACCTGCTCGCAAACGCAACATCGAAGCGTTGACGGCCTTTTTCCGAAGCGGCATCAAGCCCGCTGGATCGCACGGGAAACTAGGTATCGAGCTGGAACAGACCGTTGTGCGCGCCGACGGCTCCCCCGTCTCGTACAGTGAGGAGAACGGCGTCGCGCATCTGCTTGAACAGCTAAGGGAATCCTATCCGCAAGCGACCGTAGACGAAGAGGGCGACCTTCTTGGCGTAGCTCGCCCGGGAGAGGCGATCACCATCGAGCCTGCCGCCCAAATCGAATTATCGGCGGGGCCGTTCGATGATTTGAAAAAGGCCCAGGAGACGTTTACCGCATACCGGAAAACGCTTGATGACCTGCTTGCCCCCAAAGGCATGCATGTGGTAGCGCAAGGCTACCATCCCACCGCCACGGCACGCAGCCTGGACTTGATACCTAAACGCCGCTACGCGTTCATGAACCGATATCTTGGCGCAAAGGACATCTACGGCCCCTGCATGATGCGAGGCAGCGCCTCAACGCAGATCTCCATCGACTACACAAGCGAGCAGGATTGCCTTCGCAAAATGAGGATCGCTTATGCGCTTACCCCTATCTTAAGCCTGATCTGCGACAATTCGCCGGTATTTGAAGGCAAGCCCCGCTCCCATAAACTGATGAGGACCGACATATGGCGCCACACCGACAGCGACCGATGCGGCCTTGTGCCCGGCGCGCTTTCGAGCGGCTTCACATTCGAAGACTATGCGGAGTACGTGCTGGACACGCCCGCTATAGTAGCGCCCGATGAGGACGAGGGCTGGCGCTACTGCGAACAGACCTTTGGACAGCTGTACGCCGACAAGCCGATGACCCGAAAGCAGGTGGAGCACGCGGTTTCCATGCAATTCCCCGACGTGCGGCTGAAAACGTACTTGGAAATCCGCCCGGCGGACTCTATGCCCATTCCCTACGTGATCGCCTATGCCGCCCTTATCAAGGGCTTGTTCTACAACGAAGGCAACCTGCAGCAGCTTGAAGCCCTTTTCGCCGATGTAGACGCCGATGCTTTCGAGATGGCGAAAGACGCTCTGATGGAACGCGGCTACAACGCTCATGTTTACGGAGCGCCGGTAGCCGACCTGTGCGACCGCGTTATCGGGTTGGCCGAAAACGGCCTGAATCCCGATGACCGCGCGCTCCTTGAACCCCTTTCCCGCCTTGTAGCCCAACGGGTCACGCTTGCTGACCTGGCAGAGAGGGAATCCAAGGAAGCGTAAAGCAACGGCAAGGGAACTTTTCGCGGTTCCCCCGTCATTACCGAGCCCGGCCTCAGGTTTGTCGGGTAGACTTAACCGAGCGAAATACCCATACGACAGGAGACGTTTCGATGAGCAACAAAGGCAAAAAGGTCAAGGTTCATTACACCGGCACGCTGGACGACGGCACGAAGTTCGACTCTTCCCTTGATCGCGGCGAACCCTTGGAGTTCACGTGCATGGCCGGGCAGATGATCCCCGGCTTCGATGCCGCCGTCGAGCTTATGGAGCAAGGCGAGACCAAGACCGTGCACATTCCCGCTGCCGACGCCTATGGAGAGCGCAACGAGGAGCTGGTGCAGCGCATCCCCTTGGATCAGATCCCCAACGGCAACGAGCTTCCCGTTGGCCAGACGGTGTACATGCAAAGCGGCGACGGTCAGATCTTCCCCGTGTTCGTGCAGTCGATCGAAGACGGCGTGGCAACCTTTGACATGAACCACGAACTGGCAGGCAAGGACCTGAACTTCGAGATCACGCTGGTGGAGATCGAAGGCTAGTCGATATAGCTTTTCAAGGTACTCCAGGGCCGCTCATTCGAGCGGCCCTTTTCATTGCAGGATGCTATGCCGCCTGCAGCCGGCCCATAAGGTTTTCCACCCTGTTGACAAAATCGCCCTCACAGGCCTGATTGAGTTTATCGACCCTGGCGATAAGGCGCTCTTGACACGCTTCTTCCAAGGCGTCGGGAACATACAATCCCATGGACGCGGCTCGCACCGCCGCAAGCCTGCCAACGGAATCTGCCGGAGGCAACGCGCCTTCGCAGCTTGCGAACGAGCAATCGCAACGAGGCAGGGATTGCGCACTTGTCTTTGAAGGGGCGCTTTCCGATGATGCGCTGAAAGCCCCGAAGCTCGATTCACCTTGCCTCGACACCGGCGTTTGATGCGTCAGATGCCAGAACGCGCTTGCAAGGACCATGTAGCGCTCGCAGCAATCCCAGGGGCCTTCGAGCCATACGCGATACGAAAGAACCTGCGACCAGGGAGCGCAGCCGAACAGGCACACGCCTTCAGCGACGCCTTGCCGCGCAGCGCCCGCAGACAGATCCGCCACGCGCGCCTGCACCAAACGCTCGATGCATGCCTGGCCCCGCCGCGCATGCACGACGAAGCGCTCTTCGGGGAATATGCACAGGGCTTTGCCGCTTTTGCGCTTCACCGCGCAGTCGAGCATGGCTTCCAAAGCGCGACCCATGCGTTTGCGGGCGATGCGACGCTGCTGCGGAGTTGCCTGACCCCACCCCGGCAAACGACGCGCATAACCCTGCTCGACCATGGAAAGCAGCGTTTCCCTATCGCAGCACAGTAAGGCATCCTGCAACGTGGGCACCTGTTTTCGAGACACCGACTGCGCATCCCAAAGAAGATCAGAGCACAACATGGCCGATCTCCTGCACAAGGGACACGGCATCGGCGCAATCCATAACGCATGCGCATCGAAGCGGGAAGGCACCAGACAAAACCTGGTCGATGGCCGATCCATACTCCACACGATCGATATCCGGCCAATCACAAGCGCCTTCTGCACCGCACCCTGCCGGGATAAAGCCCCCTTCGAACAGCTGATATTCCATTGAATCGAGCGTATCGCGCAACTGACAGAGCGGAAGCGCCGCTATAACGACCAATGCACCTGGTTGCGCACAGCAAGACACAGACCCGTTACCGGACATGGCAAACACCTTCTTCGATTGTTCCAAAAACGGAGAGGATCTTGCAAGCGTGGAACGGGCAGCGAGGAACACCGCTGCCATCTACGGGCGACCTTGGAAGGAGGCGCTTGCACTGGCTCTGATGTGTTGACGGGAGTATAACACGCTTTCGTACGTTTGTTCGTTATAAAGTGAAAAAAATCCCCGGCAGGGAGGGTTGTGCTGCCCGACTTCCCTACCGGGGTGAAAGATTACCAGCTCAGAAGCTCATAGCCGGTTTCCGTGACCACCAGTTGCACTTCCCACTGAGCAGAGGGCTTGCGGTCCGCAGTGCGGACGGTCCAGCCATTGGGGTCGGTCATGTCGATCTTGTGGCCTCCCATGTTGATCATAGGCTCGATGGTGAAGCAGCAGCCCGGCGCCAACACCATGCCCGTTCCGGGCTCGGATACGTGGCTGACGAAGGGATCTTCATGGAACTCCAGGCCGATGCCGTGGCCGCCGAACTCGCGCACCACCGAAAAGCCCTGCGCGTGAGCGTATTCGTGCACCGCGGCGCCCACATCGCCCAGCAGCCCCCACGGCTTCACCGCGGCAAGACCTGCTTCCAGCGCCTTCTTGGTTTCCTCCACCAGGCGGCGTTTCTCATCGGACACCTCGCCGATGCAGAACATGCGCGAGGAGTCGGAATAGTAGCCATCCAGGATGGTGGAGCAGTCGACGTTAACGATATCGCCGTCTTTCAGCACATCGTCGGGCGACGGGATGCCGTGGCAGACCACTTCGTTGATGGACGTGCAGACGCTTTTCGGATAGCCCTCGTAATCAAGGTCTGCCGGGATGCCTCCATGCTCGACGGTGTAATCATAGATCCATTTGTCGATCTCCTCGGTGCTAACGCCTGCGCCGATCCGCTCGGCCACGAGGTCCAGCACGCCGATGTTGATAGCAGCGCTTCTTTTGATGCCCTCGATCTCCTCCGGTGTTTTCAACAAGCTGCGCTGGGGAACCTCGAAGCCCTGCTCATAGAGGCTTTGCAAGCGCTCGTCGAAATCGAGATGGCACTTCTTGTATTTGCGCCCGCTGCCGCACCAGCATTCGTCGTTACGACCGGGGCTTTTCAGATTATCGTACATATCGCATCCTTTCGTTTGCGCTCCATTGTAACGCTGTTAGCCATGGTTAAGTCTTAGAATCCGCCTGAAACAAGGAAACCGCCGGGCATGAACTCGGCGGCTTCCCTGGGCACGTGGGCTGATCGCCTTTACGCGCGGACCTCGGCGCCGGTGGCGCCGCAGACCTTCTTCACCAGCTTCGCGTGAGCCTTGTCGACCTCTTCGCCGGTAAGCGTGCGATCGGCGGCGCGGTACGTCAGCGCGTACGCCATGGACTTCTTGCCCTGGCCGATACGCTCGGAATCGCGGTACACATCGAACAGGCGCACCTCGGCCAGTAGCTTGCCGCCCGCAGACGACATGCACTGCTCCAGTGCAATATAATCTTTCACAATATCGATTTCTGTTCGAAGTGTTGTCTGCATTCCTTCTTTTCCAAGATTATACGACAGCAGTCTTTTTAAGCGCTGTACAAATTCCGTAATATTGTCCTGACGGCTCATTCTTGCCATCCACTGAACGGAATTTAACGTATTGAGCAGAAAATGTGGATTGATCTGGTACAGGAGCTTCTCATATTCCGTTCGCTGAATACTTTTTTCTTTTTCCACAACATCATCTATCAGGTTCCTGATCTGTTCCTTCATCTGTTCCACTTCGTGCATCAGGTCATCGAATTCCTTGATCTCATACTCCTGTTCCGCCTCTTGTAAAGATCCATTTCCCACCTGAATCATCTGTTTTTGAAATTGATTGAGGGGTTTGCATACCAACCGGTAAAGGTAAAAAACTGAACTGGAAAAAATACCAAAAGCTGCCAGGATGATAACCACTAACTTCAGTCTCCACATATTCATTTCTTTCTGATAGGTATTCTCCGGCAGTGCAATGGCATTGACATATCCGATGGAACTGCGATACGCCATGATTTTGTATCCTTCCTGATTTATCGCAGCATATCCTTCTTTTTCCGGTAATTCCGACAAAAGCTTCTGTCCCTTGACGATCACCGGATTATTGCTGTACTGTACAATACCATTTTCATCCATCTCCATATAGGTATATGGCCATTTTTCTTTATTAAGCCGATCCGAAACACTCATATCCGGCTCGATTTCTGCATAAATATCCAGTACCCGTTTATTTCCAAAGGGAACTCTCCGCATCACGGATAATACCGGCGTCTCCCTGATTCCCAGATAGGATGTATGCATAGCCTGAATGATGTTCTCGGCACCTACTACTACTTTAGAAATTGTCTGGTATGACGGATCCAGAACCCTTACGTTAAAATTCCCAATCAGTTCTTTTTGCTCTTTCGGATCGTAATATGCAATACCAAGGAGCTTTGTGTTCACATATCCAAGTTTTATCAGTTCTTCTCTGAGAGATTTCTGCTCGAAATATCGATTATAGTTATCCTCCGCACTCAGATAGCTTTCTGTCACACTTCCAATAAGCCCGTTGGGACTCATCTGATTGACAATACCGATCATGTCATAATAATCACTGTCTATCTCCCGCGTGATCTGCTCCAGATATATCTGCATACTCTCCTGGATACTGTCATTCTGGATCATTCGGATCGTCATATACGACACGATCACTACCGCAAGAATACATGACATTGCACAGAGCAGAAGAATGCTTAGCATCTTTCTTTTAAGTGTCTGTTTCCCTCGTTTTCTTCTTTTCATATCAGATTCTCCCACTTCTGTTCTATCGCCTTCCATATCGCGTAAGGCTGCAGAACAGTTAACCTTTTTATCCTATTTAAAGAATATAGAACTTTTTTCCGAAAGTCAACTGTTTACAAACTATCATTCTCATCGAAAAATCAAAGAGTTACTGTTCACTCCGTGCCCAGCAACACGCTGCGCGAT
>OLPV01001609.1_pt1 | contig 16381 bp, 16 predicted proteins | sample 1671961 | NCBI WGS metagenome assembly OLPV01 (sample SAMEA3136630, study PRJEB25190) | human gut metagenome | biome: human gut; feature: human-associated habitat; material: faeces | place: Austria | collected 2013
GCGAGCTTCGGCGGTCGCTCCCTTTGCGGTAGAATAGCGCTATTCGACTATGTCTACTATGGTGAGGAGCGTACATGTCTGCTGATAACGTGCTCAAAGCGAACCTCGAAGAAGCGGCTGGCGTCCTGCGGGAGCGCCTCGGCAATCGCAAGCCCGCGGTCGGCATTGTGCTTGGCTCGGGCCTCGGCCCTCTGGCTGAGCAGATTGAGGATGCCATCATCGTCCCGTTCGGCGAGATTCCCCATATGAAGCGCAGCACGGCGACGGGTCACAAGGGTCGCTTCGTATGCGGCGAGCTCGGCGGGAAAACGGTGCTCGCCATGCAGGGCCGCCTGCATGGATACGAGGGGAATTCGCCGCAGGAGGTCGCGTTCCCCATTTGGCTTATGCATCTTCTGGGCGTGCGCGCGCTCATCACGACAAACGCGGCAGGCGCCATTAACGAGTCCTATGCCCCCGGTGAGTTTTGCATCATGAGCGACCATATCAACTTCACCGGCCGAAACCCGATCGTCGGCACTGAGCCCGACGGCATCGCCTTTCGTTTCTTCTCGATGAAGGATGCCTACGACTCCGAGCTGCGCGCTGTGGCCCACAAGGTTGCGCTCGAGCGTGGTGTCGCGGTCCAAGAGGGCGTTTACCTGGGGCTTTTGGGCCCGAGCTTCGAGACTCCCGCCGAAATCCGCGCGTTTCGCGCCTGGGGTGCCGACACGGTTGCCATGAGCGTGTGCGAGGAGGTCATCGCAGCTCGCCATGTGGGCATGCGCGTGCTCGGCATCTCGCTCGTGTCGAACATGGCGTGCGGGGTCGAGGGCGCTTCCCCAAGCGATGTGGAGGTGTTCGAGGTCGCCAAAGAAGCAGAGCCGAAGTTCTGCCGGCTTATCGAGGGCATCGTCGAGGAGGCGGTGCTCTAAGGTGCGTTCCGATATGCGTTCCCAATCGAGATAACCAGGCGGCGGCGTGAAGAGAATCGCGTCGCCGTTTTCATTTGGGAGTATGATTGACCGCGTCAATTGCGAGGGAAGGCGTGTGCTGGTGAAAGAAGAAGCGAAGCGAAGGATCAAGCTGGGATGTGCTGCGGCGGGTGCGCTTGTGGCGGCGCTTCTTATCGCGACCTGCCCGATTCCGGGACTGTCCTATCAGGCAACGGCGGTGCTCGGTATCCTCATCATGGCTATCGTGTGGTGGATTACCGGCGTTCTGCCCGAGTTTGTTACCGCGGTGGTGATGGCGGTGCTCTTCGTTGTGGTCGCCGGTATCTCCGTTGGCGCGACGTTCTCGACGTTCGCGTCGTCTACCTGGTGGCTTTTGCTCTCGGCCTTCACGCTGGGAGTCGGCATGAAGACGAGCGGTCTTATGAGACGCATCGCGCTGGCGATTGTGCGCAAGTTCCCGCGTACGTTCCGATGCCAGGTCATCGCTCAACTTGTCACGGGCACGGTTCTCGGCCCCTTGATCCCAAGCCTTGCCGTCAAAGGCGCCATGCTCGCCCCGCTTGCCATGAGCATCGGGGACGAGCTGGGATATGAGCGTCAGGGGAAGCGTGCGACTGGGCTGTTTGCGGCGATGCTCGTGGGCATCCGCACGGTTGCGCCGACGATTGTTTCCGCCTCCGTTACCGGTTATGCGCTCATGGCGACGCTGCCTGCCGATGTGCAGGAGCAATTCAACATGGCGTCGTGGTTTGTGGCGGCGCTGCCGTGGCTGGTGGTTGTGCTTGCGCTGAACTACTTCTTGATTATGGGGATGTACGGGCGAGGGGAAGCATCTGCTTGCGATGCTGTCGAAGATTCTCCTTCTGACACCGTCGGCGCACCCGGCAACGCCCAGTCGCTCGAACAGTCCTCGCTGCGCTGCGGAACTCGCTTTGTGGGCGCCGCCAAATGCGCCGACTCCAAGCAGGATGAAGCAGAGAGCTCTGTTGCCGAGCCCTCGCGCGGAGGGACGGACTTGAACGACAACCAGTCGATTCCCGATGGCCTGGGGCCGCTTTCGGTGGTGGAGAAGCGCATGCTCGCCATCATCTTGGTGACGGTCGTATTGTGGGCGACCGAGCCGTTCCACCACATCTCTGCCATGGCGGTCGGTCTTGCGGCACTCGTTTTCATGTTCGTGCTGAAGGTGATCGACGTCCCTGCGTTCAAGTCGGGTGTGAACTGGACATCGCTTCTCTTCATCGGCATCGCGCTCGGGTTGGGTTCGGTGTTCGCCGAGGCGGGACTCAACGATTGGGTCATGCAGACATGCGGCCCTGCTTTCCAGGCGCTTGCGGGCAATCCGTACCTTCTTGTGCTCGGGATCGGCGCGATCACGGTAGTGCTTCGGTTCCTCATTGTTTCCGAGGTGGCGTATCTCAATCTGCTCATGGCGTTCCTCGTGCCGATGGCGGCGAGCGTGGGCGTGAACCCGTGGGTGCTCGGTTTTTCGGCATATGCGCTCGTCATCGCTTGGTTCGCGAAATATCAAAGCCCGATTTACCTCGCTGCGTTCTACGCGGTCGATGGTAAGATGGCGAAGCATTCCGAACTTGCCAAGTACTGCGGTGTCTATCTCGCGACCTGCCTTGCGGGGCTTGTGGTCTGCGTGCCGTATTGGCAGTGGATGGGCTTGCTATAGCGGCTTGCCGTGATGGTTGAAAGGGGATTTACATGTTGGTTCTGACCGTTGGGAGCGAGGCGCGCACGCGTAAGTATCTGCCTGACCTGCCGATTACGCGCGAGGCGGAACTCGTGTGCGCCGAGCGGGGTGTCGCGAACGATGAGCTGCTCGCCCTCGCGCCCGATGCTGATGCCATCGTCGCCGATGCCATAAGCCCTGTTGATGTGCGGCTTATCGAAGCTATGCCGAATCTCAAGCTCATCCATTCGGAGGGGGTTGCCTTCAACGCGATTGATGTGGAGGCGGCGCGCGCTCGGGGCATTGCCGTGTGCAATTGCGCGGGCGTGAACGCGGGGACCGTCGCCGAGCAGGCTGTCATGCTCATGCTCATGTGCTTGAGGCGCGCGCTCGAAGGCGACAGGGCGGTTCGCGAGGGTCGTCAAATCGCTCTTAAGGAGCGCATGATGGTGGAGGGCTTTCGCGAGCTGGGGGATTGCACGGTCGGGTTTGTGGGCTTCGGCGCGATCGGCCAGGCGACTGCACGCTACCTTCGTCCCTGGGGTTGCAAGATGCTCTACAGCAAGCGCCATCCGCTCGACGAGGGCCTCGAGAACGAGCTGGGCGTTCACTTCGCAAGCCTCGATGACCTGCTTGCCACCTGCGATATCGTAAGCCTGCACGTTCCCGTGACCGACGAGACGCGCGGCATGGTCGATGGGGCGTTCCTCGCGAAGATGCGTCCCGACGGCGTGCTTGTGAACACGGCGCGCGGCGATATTGTTGATCAGGAGGCGCTTGTTGCGGCGCTCGAAGAGGGAAGCATCGCGTCCGCGGGGCTCGATACGCTCACGCCCGAGCCGGTGACGCTCGACAACCCCCTCGTGAACCTGTCGCCCGAGGCGGCGGCGCGCGTCGTATTCTCGCCCCACGTGGGTGGCGTCGCGGAGGGCATGTTCTATCGGGCGCACCGGACAATTTGGGAAAACATCGCGCGGCTTGCAGCGGGGGAAGAACTCGTCAATCGCGTGTGCTAGCGGCGCTCACGATTCCCCGCTCGTTTCTATTGGAAAGCTGCGGAGCGCGGCAGGGGGCTGTACGCGCTTCCGGACAAAAGCAGCCCTTGGCGCTCCATGTCGGTGCCGATTTCGCAGTATTCCTTCCACGCGCTTTCGAGCTCGGCGAGCTCCTTCTCGGTGAGGGGGCGCACGGCGCGCGCGGGCGAACCTATCACCAACGATCTGTCGGGGATGTTCGCCGTGCCGGTCACGAGCGCACCCGCTCCCACGAGGCACTGCGAGCCGATTTTGGCGCGGTCGATCACGGTTGCTCCCATGCCGATCAGCGTACCCTCGCCGATGTCGCAGCCGTGCACGATCGCCCCATGCCCGATGGTCACCTTGTCGCCGATGCGCGTGACCTCGTCGTGGTTCACATGGATGCAGCAGTTTTCTTGAACGTTGGTCTGCTTTCCGATTTCGATGCGGCCGCCGAAGTCGCCGCGAATGGTAGCTCCTTGCAAAACGGTGCACTCGGCGCCGACCTTCACATCGCCGATCACCGTGGCGGAAGGCGCGATGTGCGCAGTGGGGTCGATTTCGAGGTTTTCCAGATAGTCCATGGCTGCTCCTGTTCCAATTTCGCTCCTATGGTGGCACGAGAGGCTGGCCCCCGCAACAGCCAAACGGCCGATTGCGCGCGAAAACGAGAAAGTGCGGCTTGAAAAGTTTGCTTAGCAAAGGGGCGTTCGGGGGTATCATAGGGTCATAGATTGCGGGGCGCACCCGTACGCGCCCTGCTAGACCCGCGAGAAAGAAGGATGCTATGGCGGTTATGCCCAAAGAGGTACAGGACGCGTTCAATCAGATGAAGAACATCGTGCTTGCAACGGCAACCCCCGATGGCGTGCCGAACGTCGACCCGATGGGAATGAAGAAAGTCATCGATGCCGAGACGGTCTACATCTCCGACCAGTTCTTCAACAAGACGCTTGCGAACCTGAAGGAGAATCAGAAGGTCGCCATTACCTTCTGGGGAGACGAAGGTGCCTACCAGATTCACGGCACGGCTACCTACATCAACGAGGGTGAGCAGTTCGAGGAATTGAAGGCGTGGGTGGACGGCTGTTTCGCGGCGATGGGTGCGCCTATCACGGCAAAGGGCGGCGTGCTCGTGCATGTTGACGAGCTCTTCACCTGCTCGCCCGGCCCCAACGCCGGCGCGAAGCTCGCGTAGGGCGGCTTTCTCGACATAGTTGCGCCTCCTTTTGCTGGGGCGCGTCTTTTCGGCCCCAAGGCGGAAAACCTTGGGGCCAAGTCGTCTCTTGGATGGGAAAAAGCCTGCTCCGAGCTGCCGTTCTATTCGAGGCTTCATTCTTCTGGTATGAGCATATCTTCTCGCCGGTAGGCGCTTTTCGGCACGTGACTGGGATGTTTCGCGCCTTTGCTCCGCTAGTATCACGTCATGTTCATCGGCCCGGTTGTCGGTGGCGCGCTGTGCACGGCGTTCAGCTGGCGCGCGGGCATAACGCCTTCGAGGCGGGTCTCGTCTTGTTCCCCGGGGCGTTGGCGGCGCTTGTGTTCGCGCCAGATCGCAGCATCCCTCGCGACGGCGGTGATGGTCTTTCTCATCGGATGCTTCCCGCTGTCGGGCGAGTTTATGGGCTTCCACGCCGCGCTCGGGTTCTCGGCGCTCCTTGCGCTCGGCTGCCTTCTCGTGGTCCTTGCGAAGATCCCTCGCAGCGACAGGGGTGCGAACTCGTAAAGCGTCCCCCTGTTTGGGCAAGCCCCCGCGCACCTTCCCGCAAATCAAGGAGCACTTTGGCGCCATCCGTCCGAACTCGCTTATGATGCGGCGGTTCATTCGCGCCGGATTGCGCCTGGCATATACGACGACACGGCAAATAATACGGAGTCGGAGGGCTTCTTGTCGGTCTGCGTAGCATGTGCTGCTCTTCCTCTCCTAGAATGCCCGCGGCATCTCGTGGGCGTTCGTTTTGTATAGGGGTGCTTTCCCTCGGCGCGCACGCTCGTTCTCGGGTATCATAAATAGGTTGTACTTTTGGCATTTAAGAAAGACGAACGATACCTATGATCTTGCAGCTTGAGCATATCTCCAAGTCATTCGGCGGCCGCGTGCTGTTCCACGACGTCACCTTCAAACTTGAGGAATACGATCGCTTGGCGCTTGTCGGCCCGAACGGTGCTGGCAAAACGACCATGCTCAATATCATCTCCGGTGAGGAAGATGCTGATGAGGGACGCGTTCTGTTCGCGAAGGGTGCGCGTGTGGGCTACCTCGAGCAGGAGGCGATCGAGATGGACGAGCAGCCCATCTTCGATGAGGTCATGGCCTCCCAAGTGGAGGTGCTTGCCGCCGAGAAGCGCCTGCGCATGCTCGAGGAGTCGCTCGGGGAAAACCCCACCGAGCGCGACCTTGCCGCTGCGGGCCGTGCGCGCGACGAGTTCGAGCGGCTGGGCGGTTACGTCATCGAGGCGAAGGTGCGCGGCGTGCTGTTCGGACTAGGCTTTAAGGAAGACGACATGCGTCGCATGACGAGTGAGTTCTCGGGTGGCTGGCAGATGCGCATCGCGCTTGCGAAGCTGCTGATCAGAAATCCCGAAGTGCTGCTGCTCGACGAGCCGACGAACCATCTGGACCTGGAGAGCGTGAAGTGGCTCGAGAGCTTCCTTCGCAGCTACTCGGGCACCGTCATCGTTGTCAGCCACGACCGCGCGTTCATGGACAACATGGTCGATCGCGTGGCCGAAGTCGACAACCAGCAAGTTAACCTTTACAAGGGAAACTACACCGCCTACCTGCGCCAACGCGCCGAGCGCATCGAGCGGCTGAAGCAGGAGCGCACCAAGCAGATCGAGGAGATGAAGCGCCTCGAGGCGTTCGTCGAGAAGTTCCGCTACAAGGCGACGAAGGCTCGCCAGGCGCAGGAGCGTGCGGCGAAGCTCGAGAAGCTCAAGGCCGAGCTCGTGGAGATTCCCGAGGAGAAGAAGACGGTGCACTTCAACTTCAAGCAGCCGCCGCGCACGGGCGACATGGTGGTCGAGGCGCGCGGCCTGCGGAAGTCCTTCGGCGACCATCACGTCTACGATGGCTTGGATTTCACGATGTACCGCGGCGAGAAGGTGGCGCTCGTCGGCCCGAACGGCGCTGGCAAGTCGACGCTCCTGAAGATGATCGCCGGCGTGCTCGAGCCCGATGCGGGCACGATCAAGTACGGCACGCATGTGTCGAAAACCTACTACGCACAGCATCAACTTGAGGAGCTGACTTCGGGAAACACCGTGTTCGAAGAAATCGACCACGTGGCGCCGGGTTGGACGATCAGCCAGGTGCGCACACTTTTGGGCGCGTTCCTCTTCAATGGCGACGACGTCGACAAGCGCGTGAGCGTGCTCTCCGGCGGCGAGAAGAGCCGTCTTGCGCTGGCGAAGATGCTCGTGGCGCCGCGCCCTCTATTATGCCTCGACGAGCCGACCAACCACTTGGACATCGCGAGCGCCGACATCTTGGAGCAGGCGCTGAACGCGTTCGAGGGCACGGTGCTGTTCATCACGCACGACAGGCACCTCATCAGGGGTGTCGCAAACCGCATTGTGGAAGTGAAGGACGGGCGTGTCACCAACTACGCGGGTGACTACGATTACTACCTATATAAGAGCGGCCAGCTCGATAGTGAGGCTCCGAAGGAATCATCGCTTGTCGACGAGGTCATGGGAGGCTCGGGAAGCAAGGCCGCGTGCGCGATGAAGGCGGCAGGGAAGGCTCCGGCGTCAGGTAAGACCGGATCGGGCAACACGGCTGGCGCCAGCACTTCGTCGGGTGCGAAGACGCAGCTCACGGCCCCGCGCGGAAGCGCTCCGAAGACCAAGGAGCAGAAGCGTCGCGAAGCCGAGGCGCGCAATCGGGCCTATGCGGCGCTTAAAGGTCACCGCAAGCGCATTGCCGAGCTCGACAAGCAGATGGAGCGCGACAATGCGCGCATGGCGGAACTGCTCGAACTTATGGCCGACCCCGACTTCTACATCAACGAGGACGTCTCGTCGGACGCCATCGCCGAGCATGCTCAGCTTAAAAAGCGAATCGCTGCGGCGGAGGAGGAGTGGTTCGTGCTTAACGAGGAGCTTGAGGCCGAGATGGAGAAGCAAAAAGCGCAAGCGTGATTCGGGCTTGACGCATCGCGGGCCAGCGGACGCTTTCCTTCATACTCAAACAGTCCTGAGCTCGCACGAACAGCTCACTGGGCTGTTCGGCTCGTGCGGAACTGCGCTTGAAGGAAATCGCCCGCCGGCCCGCTTTTTCTTATACGACGAATCAAGTTGCGCGGAATAAGAGGCAGAAGTGAAACCCCTGAACATTGTGCTTGTTGAACCTGAGATCCCCCAGAACACGGGCAATGTCGCCCGCACGTGCGCTTGCACGGGCTCGGTGCTGCATCTGGTGGAGCCGATGGGCTTCCGCTTAACGCAGCGCAACCTGCAGCGTGCGGGCTGTGACTATTGGGACGACGTCGAAATCGTGCAGTGGCCATGTGCCGACGCGTTCTTCGAGACGCACGGGGAAGACGAGCTGCACCTGTTCACGGGACACGTATCGCGCAACTACGCCGATGTGGCTTACGGTGAGGGCGCGTTTCTCCTGTTCGGACGCGAGAGCCGCGGGCTTGATGAGGCGTTTATCCAGCGCTATCTCGATGCGTGCGTCCGCATCCCCATGCGCGAGAACGAGCGCAGCTTGAACCTCTCGAATGCCGTGGCCATCGCAACCTACGAGGCCCTCCGCCAACAATCCTGGCCGAACATGAATTAAGCCTTATTAATCAGCAGCGCATGTTTTTCTGCGAATTTGCCCTAATCGCTTCCGCTAAGTCATGATGATTCAATCGGGCATGCGCCCTTAATGATGATGCTCGCCTCGCTTTAACGTCTGCATCCTGGGGTTGCTTTCTGTTTGGTGCAAATGCACCAAACTTCATTTTTATCACTGAAACGCAGAGGTGCTGCAGGGCAAACCCATGGCACAAGGCGCTCTCGTTGTTCTGGATTCTCGCGCCCGCAAGCGCAACGCCTCCTCGCTTTCCATCTGCGCACTTTTCGCGCAGGGGAGTGAGGTGCGCGCTTCGCGGGCTTTCCCTTGCGCTACACTTATGACCCATGTCATCACAATATCTTGCCTACATAGTCTGCTCGGTCCTAAGTTTCGTGCCCGCCATCGTGTTTCACGAGGTGGCGCACGGGTTTGTGGCGTACAGGCTCGGTGATCCCACGGCCAAGCGCGCGGGGCGCCTGTCGCTTAATCCGTTCAAGCACGTCGACCCGTTCGGCACGGTCATCCTGCCTTTGTGCATGCTTGCGATGAACGGCCCCGTGTTCGGCTATGCGAAGCCGGTACCCTACAACCCGTCCTATTTCAAGAATCCCAAGACGGGCGACGTCATCGTTGGCCTTGCCGGACCTGCGGCGAACCTCGTGATGGCCGCCTTCGCCGGCGCCATCGCCTGGGCTCTCTACGGCCAAGCGCCCGCGCTTGTCGCGCAAAGCGGGGCGTTCGCATACTTCTACCTCATGTTCCTGCCCATGTTCGCCCTCATCAATCTCTACCTGCTCTTTTTCAACCTGCTGCCGATCCCGCCGCTTGACGGCTCGTCGGTGCTCGCGCTATTCATCCCGAAAAAGCACATGAGCACGTACTACCGCGTGCAGCAGTACGCCATGCCCGCCTTCATGATCGTCCTCATCGTTCTGCCGTATGTCCTGCACGTGAATCCCGTCGGCGTCTATCTCGACGTCACGGCGGGCAATGTGGCCAACCTGCTGTTCCCGTTCGGGGTTTCCTAGGGGGGCGAAGCTGTGTCCTACAAAGTCCGCACCGCAAGCTTCGAGGGCCCGTTCGATCTTCTGCTGTACCTAGTGAGCAGGCAGAAAGTCGATATTGGCGCTATTTCGATCACCGAGATCGCCGACCAATACCTCGCTGAGGTCACGCGCATGAAGAACCTCGACCTCGACGTGGCGAGCGATTTTCTGCTCGTGGCCTCGACGCTGCTCGAGATTAAGGCGCAAAGCCTCATCCCGCAGGATACGCCCGAAATCGACGACGATATCGCGGAGCTCACCCCGAGCGAGGCACGAGATATCCTGGTCGAGCGGCTGCTTGCCTACAAGCAGTACAAGAACGCGAGCGCCGCCCTTCATGCTCGCTTCGTGTCGGAAGGCCGCATGCACACGCGTCCGTTCGGACCCGACGCGTGCTTCTTGAACCTCATGCCCGACTACCTGAAAGACGTCACGCTCGACGGTCTCGCGCTCACGTGCGCCCGTGCGCTGGCCCGACGCGATGTATTCCTCCTGGAAAGCGAGCATATCGCCGCAAAGCCCATTCCCGTCGAGACGCACGTGCGGGCCATCCACCAGCGCATCGTCAACCGCGGACACCTGCGGTTTTCCGACTTGGTCGATGGGCGCACGCCGACGCCGGTCGTTGTCGTGACATTCCTCGCGGTGCTCGAGCTCTACAAGCGCTCCATGGTGAAGATCAACCAAGACGAGCTGTTCGGCGATATCTCGATCGACTACATCGAAGGGTCGGGCGAGCTTGACCTGACGGGCGAAGATGCGCTCACTTCGGTGGGCGAGGAGGAGTAACCATGTTCGAAGGTTTGCAGAAAGACCAGCTCGCAGGCGCAATCGAGGCAATGCTGTTCGTGACCGACGAGCCGGTGGGCACCATCGCGCTTGCCGACATGCTCGAGGTTGACCCCGCCGATGTCGAGAGCGCCCTTGTGGGGCTTCGCGATAGGCTCGAGGCCGAAAACCGCGGCATCCAGCTGCGTGAAGTGGCGGGCGGCTGGCGGCTGTACACGCATCCCGCTTACCACGAGCTCATCGAGAAGTACGTCCTTTCCTGGGACACGCGCAAGCTCTCCCAAGCCGCCATGGAAACGCTCGCGATCGTGGCGTATACCCAGCCTACGACGCGCGCCCAGGTGGCGAGCGTGCGCGGCGTGAACTCCGACAGCTCCATCAACTCCCTGGTAGAAAAGGGCCTCGTGCGCGAGGCGGGGACCGCGGACACGCCGGGCAACCCCACGCTTTACGCCACGACGCGCGCGTTTTTGGAGAAGTTCGGCCTGCGCTCCACCGCCGATTTGCCCGACCTTTCCGAGTTCGCCCCCGACGATTCCACGCGCACGCTCATTCGCGAGCGTCTTTCCGCAGCTCACGAAGCAAGCGGTACCGCGCTCGAGCGCGACGAGGGCGACGTGCTCGACCGCGTTGTGTACGACGACGAGGAGGGCGATATGAGCGGAGCTGTCACGGGCGAGGCGCTCGTGGGGCATACGGCGCCCGAGTCGCTGTTCTCGCAGGATGCGGGTTTTCGTGCGGCTGCGTCGCGCAACGAGGCGGGGGAAGACGGCGAGGACGAGGGCTTTTCCGGCATGGACGACGGTTCGGCTCAGGAGATGCTTCGCCAGGCCATGTCCCAGGGCTTCGGCGTGGTCGACAAGATCGACTTCGACGAGCTTACGTTCGAAACGGAAGACGAGTAGCCATGATGCGCCTGCAGAAGTTTCTTGCGCGCGCGGGTGTTGCGTCGCGCCGCCATGCCGAAGAGCTCATCGTCGCCGGTCGCGTTATGGTGAACGGACAGCCTGCTGAGCTGGGGTGCTCGGTCGATCCTGGCAGCGATGAGGTGCGCGTTGACGGCGGAGCACCGGTGCGCCTTGCCGAGGGCGACGTCACGATCATGCTTCACAAGCCCGCTGGCTACGTCACCACGATGGACGACCCCCAGGGGCGAGCTACGGTGGCCGACCTCGTCCCCGCTGATCGGTTCCCGGGGCTGTTCCCCGTGGGGCGCCTCGATCGCGACACGACGGGCCTTCTTCTCTTCACGACCGACGGCGAGCTTGGAAACGCGCTTCTACATCCGCGCCGCCATGTGGAGAAACGCTACTTTGCCCTGGTCGAAGGGACGCCCGATGCTAAGGCGCTTGAGCGGTTGCGCCGTGGTGTTGCGCTCTCCGACGGCATGACGCTTCCCGCTCGTGCCGAGCTTTTGCGGGGCGGTGATGCGCAAAAGGCCGCGCGCGCAATTGGGACGGGCAAGGGCGCGGGCGGCATCAACGCCTCGCATACTGGCAAACGCAGCCGTGCGGTCCGTGAGAAGACGGGGAGCTATGTGCTCGTTGGTTTGCGAGAGGGCCGTAAGCGGGAGGTTCGCCGTATGCTCGAGGCGGTGGGTTATCCGGTCATCGCACTGCATCGCTCTTCCTTTGGTCCGCTTGAGCTGGGGAATTTGCCCCGCGGCTCATGGCGCGAGCTCGCAGATGTGGAAGTAGGCGAACTTAAAGCCGCAATCCAATCATAACTGCTAAACTAACGGACTGCTGCCCAGGCGATAAGGACCCGGGCACGCGAGGAAAAGGTATGCGCATGTCTGAAGATGTAACAAGCAAGGCTCCTCACGGGTTCGACCATATCGTAGTGGTTGGCCTGGGGCTTATTGGTGCATCGCTTGCGGCCGCTATCTCGAAATCCGACCCCGATGTCGAGGTGTTCGGGGTTGACGTCGATTCGCGGACTTGCGGCGAGGCAATCTCGCGTGGGTGGGTGGCGAACGCTTGTGCCCCCGAAAGCGAGGCGTTCTCCGATTTCGTGAAGGACCGTGCGGATCTCGTCGTCTTGGCGACGCCGGTTGCTGCGGTCGACGATTACCTGCGCCTTCTGCGCGATTGGGATTACCGCGGCGTTATAACCGACACGCTTTCCACAAAGGCGCATATCCTTGCGGCGACGGCTGAGATTCTGCCTTACCGTCGCAATTACGTGCCAGGCCACCCCATGGCAGGTTCGGAGAAGAACGGCATCGACGGCGCCCGCCCCGATCTTTTCGAGGGCGCTAACTGGATTCTGTGCCCCGATGCGGACACGCCGCCCGAGCATTTCCAGCGTCTGCATGAGCTCATCACGAGCTTGAACGCGCGCGTGGTTGCCATAGCGCCTGATGAGCATGATGATTCCATTGCCGTTGTAAGCCATGTTCCGCATATCATCGCGGCTTCGCTCGTCCAGCTGGCGCATCGCCACGCCGACGAGCAGCAGTCGCTCATGCGCCTTGCGGCAGGCGGCTTCAAGGATTCCACGCGCATCGCGGCGGGCTCTTCGAAGCTATGGTGCGGCATCGCGTTCGACAACGCCTGCGCGCTCACGAGCGGATTGCGTGAGATGCAGGGCATCATCGGCGATTTCGCCGACGCCATCGACGCGCACGATCGCGAGGCGACGACTCGTCTTCTCGAGGAGGCGGCACAGGCCCGCCGCGCTCTGCCCGCCGCTTGGGTTCCCTCGACCGACAAGCTCCTCGAGGTTCGCATTCCCATGTCCGATCGAAAGGGCGTGGTCGCGGAAGTCACGACGATCGCGAGCTCCGCTGGCTGTAATATCCAATCGATCGAAATCGATCACATCACTGAGGATCGCGCCGTGCTCTCGCTCGTTCTAACCGACGAAGGCGATGTTGGGAAGCTGTCTGCCCAGCTCATCGGCGCGGGCTTCTCGGTGTCGTTCAATCCGCTCTCTCCGAAGGAGCATATCCATGTCGATTAACGATCAATTGGTGTCCGCCGTGTGCAACGATGCCGCAACGTCTGCTGATCCTGTAGTTGCGGCAGATCAGGCGACCCTTATCGAGCCGCTCGCCCGCCCGCTGTCCGGTGCGGTGCGCGTCCCCGGCGACAAGTCGATCTCGCATCGTTCGGTGCTCTTCTCCGCGATGGCCGAAGGCACTTCGCACGTGTCCGGCGTGCTCGACTCCGCCGATGTGCGATCTTCCATCGGCGCCGTGCGCGCTCTGGGCGCCGAGATCAACTTCGAAAAGCGGCCCGACGGAAGCCTCGCAGGCGACATCCGCGGCTGGGGTGGCTTAGGTCCTTCACAGCCGGAGGGCGCCATCGACTGCGGCAATTCCGGTACGACGGTTCGCCTGCTCATGGGTGTGCTTGCGCCATGGGACATCACTGTCGAGCTCACAGGCGACGATTCCCTTCGCCGCCGCCCGATGCGCCGGATTGCGGCCCCGCTCGAGCTGATGGGTGCTCGATTCGCGCCGGAAGGTGCGACGACGCTCCCGCTTTCCATTACGGGAACGCGCGGTCTCGCTGCGATTTCTTATGATTCGCCGGTCGCCTCCGCCCAGCTGAAAACAGCGATTCTGCTCGCTGGTATCTTCGCGTCGGGCACGACGAGCGTTCACGAGCCGGCGCCCTCTCGCAATCACACCGAGCTCATGCTCCCCGGCTTCGGCGTCGACGTCGAAGCGGCGCCGGGGGAGGCTTCCGTTGCTGGTGGGCAGAGCCTTCACGCCTGCGACGTCGATGTCCCGGGCGACCCCTCGTCTGCGGCGTTCATGGCGTGCGCGGCGGCTCTTCGTCCCGACAGCGCGATCGACATCGAGAACGTGAGCTTGAACGAGGCGCGCATCGGCTTCGCACGGGTGCTCGAGCGCATGGGCGCCGACATCGCCCTGAAGCCGACGGGCAGCGCGGGGGAGGAACCTTGCGGCACCATTTCGGTTTCCTACGTCGAGCATTTGCGCTCGTGCGAGGTCGTGGGGCGCGAGATCGCCTCGCTCGTCGATGAGATTCCCGTGCTCGCCCTTGTAGCTGCCCACGCGGAAGGCACGACGGTCTTTCACGAGGTGGGGGAGCTGCGCGTGAAGGAGACCGACCGTCTCGCGGCCATCTTGGAGGGGCTTTCCAAGCTTGGCGTGCGCGCGTGGGCCGAAGGCGATGACCTGCATATCGAGGGCAAGCCGGGTCTCGTCGCGCCCGAGGGGCTCGTGTTCGATTCCCTGGGCGACCATCGTCTTGCGATGACCTGGTCGCTTGTTGGCTTCACGGGAGCCCATCCCGTGTCTATCCGTGATTTTGAGGCAGTTCGCGTAAGCTATCCGGGCTTTCGCGCCGATATTGAAAGGCTGGCGAAATGATCGTCGCAATCGATGGCCCCTCGGGGGCAGGCAAGTCAACCGTCGCTAAGGCAGCGGCAAAGCGGCTCGGGTTCTCGTGCCTTGACACGGGGGCAATGTACCGCGCCATTGCGTGGAAGGCGCTCGCCGACGGCGTTTCCTTCGACGACGCCGAGGCGCTCGGCGCGATCGCGCGCGACAACGAAATCGAGTTCGGACATGTCGAGGGCGACCCCGTTCCCCGTCGTGTCTTCATCTCGGGCACGGAAGTGACCGATGCCATCCGCACGTCCGAAATCGACCGCGCCGTGGGGCCAGTTGCCGCCGTTCCCGCAGTTCGCGAGGCGCTTGTCGCCCAACAGCAGCGCATCGGCCGCGCGGGCGACTACGTGGTCGAGGGCCGCGACATCGGCACGGTCGTTTTCCCCGAGGCACCCGTGAAGGTGTTCCTCACGGCAAGCGCGGAGGAGCGTGCAACCCGTCGTGTCAAGCAGAACGAGGAGCGTCACGTGGGTTCGACGAACTATGAGGAGGTTCTCGCCGACATCAGGAAGCGCGACGAGATCGATTCCTCGCGTGCCGCGTCGCCCCTCAAGCCGGCGGAAGACGCTGTGCATCTTGACTCGACCGGCAAAACCATCGAGGAAATCATCTCCTTCATCTGCTCGCGTGCCGAGCAGGCTCAGGGGTAATCGCGAAATGGCGTCCTGCCTCTCGAGGCGGGGCGTCCAACTTGCGGGGTTCGTGCGCATATTCAAGAGAAAGGGCTGCGTATGAGCGTCTTTTTGCCATACGAGAAGATGTGGGATATGCCGCTCGGGGGCACGTCGACCGAAAAGCAGATTCCCCATTGGTTTGGGAACATCGTTTGGGTGGTCGTCGCCTTCGTGTTCAAAATCTGTTTCCGCTATCGCGTTGATGGGCGCGAGAACCTGCGGGCGTTCAACAAGAAATCGGGCGTGCTCCTTGTGGCGAACCACACGTCGTTTCTCGACGTGGCCTGCATGTACATCGCATGCCGTCCCAGCCAGTGGGTGCGCCTGCTCGGCCGTGAGACGCTCTTCGACAACGCCCGCGGTCTTGTGGGCCAGATTCTCTCGCGCGTCGGCGCATTTCCCATCAAACGCGATGCGGCCGACCGCGTGGCCATCAAGCGCGCGACGCGCAACCTGAAGAACAACGAGCTCGTCGGCATCCTCCCCGAGGGAACGCGCCGTGGTAAGGGAACCAAGAAACCCGAAATCCATTCCGGCGCCGCGTTCATTGCGAAGATGGGGCATGCGCCTATCCTCCCTATGACCGTGCGCAATGCCGAGTACGTGAAGCAGAAGGGCAAGTTCTTTCGCTTTCCCAAGATCACGATGGAGTTTGGGTCGCCCCTGCTTGTCAGCGATTTCGACTTCCTTCCCAAGGAGGATCGCCTGGAGGGGTGCACGTGGTACGCGATGCGCGAGTGCTTCGCCCTCTCCCAGCGCGTGCCGCGCGGTGAGGTCGACATGGTGGCCCTGTTCCCTGACGGGCGCGACTTTACGGACGTGTTCGCGAATCATGCGATTCCCGAGCACACTCCCGAGGAGATTATTGCGGCGAAGGAGTCGAAATGAAGGTGACGCGTGCGAAATGCGCGGGAGCCTGCTACGGGGTTCAGCGCGCGCTCAACATGGCGCTTGATACCGCGTCGGAAGGGTCGCGCGCCGTCACCCTTGGCCCGTTGATTCACAATCCCCAGGTCGTGGCGCAGCTTGCCGAGCGGGGTATACGCGCTGTCGAAAGCCCCGAGCAAGCCGTCGAGGGCAGCGTC
>OLPV01001610.1_pt1 | contig 16376 bp, 8 predicted proteins | sample 1671961 | NCBI WGS metagenome assembly OLPV01 (sample SAMEA3136630, study PRJEB25190) | human gut metagenome | biome: human gut; feature: human-associated habitat; material: faeces | place: Austria | collected 2013
GTAAGCGGGACGCTCCGCTCTGTTCGACCCGGGGGACTGTACAGATATCTCAGGATAGTACGTTTTTTGGAAATTTCGGTGACAGTGCAGTTGCATCGATTTACTCACGAAATTATTAACACCTTGTCAGCACCAAAATTGTTTTCAGCGGTGTTGTTGGCAAAGAAGGATCGCTTGCACCGAACCTTTCCTTCTTTGCCAACACCTCCGCTGACAATCCCTCAAGAGTTGGCTGAGTTTAACTCAGCAACAGAAGCTCACCTTTACACAAGGGAGCTAAATTGTGATATCGTAAATGCACAATAAGAAGCTTTATTCCCCACAAGAAAAAAGGATACCACAAACCTAAACAGTTTGCAGTATCCTTTAATTATGTCTTAATTGAATATGCAGTAGCATATTAAGTCCGCCGGTAACGTAACTGTCGCCTATCGGCAACAGTCAGAACGGCGAATTTGCCGTGCCCCACGCCGCCAAGCACGGATGCTTGTCAGCGGTCGAAACTAAGTTGCCGCAAGGACGCGGCAACCCAAACGACCGCAATTATTCGCTGCGAGCGCCGCGGTTTTCCTTGAGGATAACATCGTGTGAGCCACCCTCGACAATACTTGTAGAAGAAACAAGAGTGAGCTTTGCGTTCTTCTGGAAGTCGGGAATGTTAAGACAGCCGCAGTTGCACATTGTAGAACGAACCTTTGACAGTGAGCGTGTAACATTGTCCTTTAAGCTGCCTGCATAAGGAACATAGCTGTCAACACCCTCTTCAAATGAGAGCTTCTTGTCGCCGCCCATGTCGTATCTCTGCCAGTTTCTTGCACGGTTAGAGCCTTCGCCCCAGTATTCCTTAACATAACTGCCGTTGACGAACAGCTTGTTTGTGGGAGATTCGTCAAAACGTGAGAAGTATCTGCCGAGCATCATAAAGTCAGCGCCCATTGCAAGTGCCAGCGTCATATGGTAATCATGAACGATACCGCCATCTGAGCATACAGGGATATATACACCTGTTTCCTCAAAGTATCTGTCACGTTCTTCGCATACCTCGATAAGAGCTGTAGCCTGTCCTCTGCCTATACCCTTCTGCTCACGGGTAATGCAGATAGAACCGCCGCCGATACCTACCTTTATAAAGTCAGCGCCGCAGTCTGCGAGGAAGCGGAAGCCTTCCTTATCAACAACATTGCCTGCACCGACCTTAACACTGTCACCGTAATTTGCACGGATCCAGTCGATAGTCAGCTTCTGCCACTCGGAGTAACCCTCTGAGCTGTCGATACACAGAACGTCAGCGCCTGCGTTTACAAGAGCCGGAACACGCTCCGCGTAATCTCTTGTGTTGATACCTGCGCCTACTATGTAGCGCTTCTTGCTGTCGAGAAGCTCGTTCTTGTTTTCCTTGTGCTGTTCATAGTCCTTTCTGAATACGAAGTACATAAGTACGCCGTTATCGTCAACTATGGGGAGTGAGTTGAGCTTGTGCTCCCAGATTATATCGTTTGCTTCCTTAAGTGTTGTGCTTGCGGGAGCGGTTATGAGCTTTTCAAAAGGTGTCATAAATGTAGATACCTTTGTATCTGTAGCCATTCTCGATACTCTGTAGTCGCGGCTTGTTACAATACCTAACAGCTTTCCGTGCTCTGTGCCGTCGCTTGTGACGGGCATTGTTGAGTGACCTGTCTTAGCCTTGAGTTCAAGCACATCGGCAAGCGTCATATCGGGAGCGAGGTTGGAGTCGCTCTTTACATAGCCTGCCTTGTAGCTCTTTACTCTTGCTACCATAGCCGCCTCATCCTCAACAGACTGCGAACCGTAAATGAAAGATATGCCACCCTCCTTTGCAAGAGCGACTGCCATCTTGTCATCTGATACGGACTGCATGATAGCCGATACCAGAGGAATATTCATATAAATAGAACTTTCCTCGCCCTTCTTGAACTTGACAACGGGTGTACGCAGTGATACGTTTGCAGGTATACACTTTGAAGATGAATAACCCGGTACGAGAAGATACTCGCCGAATGTGTGTGAGGGCTCAGAGTAAATAAAAGCCATAGTTTTACCTTTCCTTTCCTGCACCTTTGTGCAACGCAACCCCGGAATAACTTTGAGGCAAACGTACTTTAATCTTGATTAAATGTTGCTTGCCTCAGAGTATTCCGTGTATGCGGTTAAAAATTAAGCCTACTGCAAACACAACTACAGCAGACGCTTACTATTGATTTAATTATACCTTTATAAGCGCCTCTTGTCAAGTCCTTTACAGCGCAAAAATAAGTCCGCAGGACCTATGAAAATTGACGAATTTACCTAACCGTAAGCAGTGTCGTTTTTATTCTTCAATATCCGCACACATTTGTGCACTTTTCATCGTATACCCTTGACAACTTCCGCCGATAATTCTATAATAAAAGCAGTAACTTCCAAAAAGGTCGGATACGATCAAAATAAAGGTGTGATGTAATGAATTTCAAATGGGATAAGAAATATCTCTACTGGGGAGTGACCGCATTCCTCGTTATCGCCGCCGCAATAGTATTCTTCCTCGGTCTTTCGCAAATCAAAGAAATACTTGGCGGCATATTCTCATTCTTATCGATCCTGACACCCGTACTTTATGGCTTTGTCATTGCTTATATTCTCTGCCCGATAGCGACTTTTATCGAAAAGCCGTGTCTTCGCAGACTGTTTTATACTGTCCAGGACAGAAAGCGCGAGAAGTTTGAGCGTGAGCATCCGGGCGAAGAGCCGCCGCCAAAGACGTTCCCCGTCCGCAAAGTCGCAAGGGTAATGAGCGTAGCTATCACCATGATACTTGCCCTGCTCGTACTGACAGGTATAATCTGGGTGCTGCTCCCTCAGCTTATCGATACTATCACAATGCTCGTAAACAATATGCCGACCTATGTCACGCAGGTAAGCGACTGGGTATCGCAGACCCTAAGAAACTACCCCGAAGTCGAGGCATATGTCCTTCAGTTCACAGGCGGCATTTCCGATATGCTCAACAGCTGGCTGTCTACCGAGCTTCTCCCTCAGATGAACAATATCTGGAATTTGATCTCGTCAAACGTTATGAATATAATCAGCGTTCTGATGAACCTGCTGCTCGGCTTTGTGATAGCTATCTACTTCCTCAACAGCAAGGAGCTTTTTGCCGCTCAGTTCAAAAAGGTGCTTTACTGTCTGTTCAAACCCAAAGTCGCTACCAGGATCATCAACAGCACGCGTGAAATAAACAAGTCTTTCGGGCAGTTCATTACCGGAAAGATTTTAGACAGCTTCATTATCGGCATGGTCTATGTCCTGCTTATGAGCATATTCAATATGCCTTACGCGGTGCTCTGCGGCGTTATAATGGGTATCACCTGCATTATCCCGTATTTCGGACCGTTTATAGGTTATATCCCGTGTATGCTTCTGCTTGTGCTCGTTGATCCTATCCAGTGTATCTATTTCACCATTATGGTAGTAATAATCCAGAACGTAGACGGCAACGTCCTCGCTCCTAAGATCATCGGCGACTCTACAGGGCTTTCCAGCTTCTGGGTAATATTCGGTATGCTTGTCGGTCAGGGTATGTTCGGCTTTGTCGGACTTATCATCGGTATCCCGCTGTTCGCAGTTATCTACAGCTTTACAAAGAACAGGGTTAAAAACCGCCTTGAAAAGAAGGAGCTCCCGTCCGACTCCAACGAATACCGCGACATTCATCATATCGATGCCGAAACAAACGAGCCTGTGTATTTCCCCCACCCGCCGTATATGAAAAAGGCAAAGGAAAAGCACGAGCTCAAGGATATCAAAAAGATTTTTGTCAAAGGCAAAAAATCCGATGACAAAAATGACGATAACAAGAACAACTGAATTTGATACCGGCATCAATTGTCGGTATACCGCATATGGCAGGGAGGTATATTCTCACCTGCCATTTTCTGAAAGGAAATATGTATGTCAAAACAATTTGTAGTAACTCCTGCTCAGATGAAAACAGCCGAAGCAATATGCGAAAAAAAAGGCACGTCCTGCGGCGTACTTATGCGTAATGTCGGCTCTGCGATCGCACGTCACATTTCGCGCATAGCAAAGCCCTGCCGCACAGCAGTGCTTGTAGGAAGCGGCAACAACGGCGGTGACGGCTTCGCGCTTGCCCATAATCTTCGCAAGCGCGGCTTCACGCCGACCATAATTATGACAGGAGCGTCCCCCAAGACCGATCTTGCCAAAGAATGCTTTGAAGAGTACCGCGCCGATTACGAAAGCGTATTAAGCTACCCTGATGAACCCGAGAGTGTACTCGCAGAAATTGCAAAGTGCGGTGTTATAGCCGACTGCGTATACGGCACAGGCTTTCACGGTGAGCTTCACCCCGATATCAGGCGGCTGTTCTCCTACTGTAACGAAAGCGCGGCATTGCGCTTTTGTGCAGATATCGCCTCGGGCTGTAACGCAAGTGACGGCAGTGCCGATGAATATTCATTCCGTGCCGATATGACATTTGCTCTCGGCGCGGTAAAGACAGGTCAGCTTTATGTTCCTTGCAGTGAATATTCGGGTGATATCGTCCTGCTTGACATAGGCATATCCGAGAGCTGCTACACCGAGTACGATGCCGAGCTTAACGGCGACTCCTTAGCGTCACATTTTGTCAACCGCAGCCGCATAACTCACAAGGGCACGTTCGGCAGACTGCTTAATGTATCAGGCAGTGAAAGCTGTGTCGGAGCGGCGTGGATGTCAACCAACGCCGCCTTGAGGACAGGTGCGGGACTTGTCACGTTAGCGTCTGTAAGCGAGGTGACAGCAAGCGTAGCAAACACTCTGCATGAGTGCATCTATCTGCCGCTCGGCAGTAAGGCGCTGACAGCCGATTGTGCCGACAAGCTGTGCAAAAATGCGCAGACCGCCTCGGCGATACTTTTCGGTTGCGGTGTCGGCAACAGTGACGAAGCCTACCGCCTGCTTAAAAGCCTTATCGAAAATACCGGCTGTCCGGTAGTAATTGACGCAGACGGCATAAATTCTCTTGCTCCGCATATAAATGAGCTGAGGGACAACACAGGCAGGCTCATACTCACTCCCCATATAAAGGAGTTCAGCCGCCTCAGCGGATATGATACCGCATATATACTGCATAATAAGCTGAGCGTAGCAAAGGATTTTGCCGAAAAGCACGGCGTACATATTCTGCTTAAGGATGCATATTCGGTATACGCCGCCCCGGACGGCTTCACAGCAGTCAATATGAGCGGCAACGCGGCTCTGGCAAAGGGTGGAAGCGGAGATACGCTCGCCGGAACGATCGGCGGGCTGCTGGCACAGGGCATAGAAATAAAGAATGCCGTGCGGCTGGGCGCATATCTTTTCGGTCTTTCCGCACAGTATGCGGCGCGCGACAGAAGTATGAGCGGAATATTGCCGTCAGAGCTACCTGCGCTCTATCCGTATATCCTGCGTGAATTTTACGGTATAGCCTGAGCGCCGGCGTTGTCCTATCTTATCAAAAGGACGACGTATTATGAAAAGAAAAATCATTATTCCCATAGCGCTTTCCGTTTGTTTTGTCTGCGCTTCGTGTAAGACTGTCAACAAGGCGGAGAGCCCGGATCTCAGCGGCAATATCACACTCAGCGGCAGACTTACCTGCGAGGGTATCGCCGCCGAGGTAAATCTTGAACGTTGCGATAATATATGGACTGTCTGCTTCACCTCTCCCGACAGCGTAAAGGGGCTTACTGTAACAGATGACGGCACAAACGTAAAGTACAGTCTTGACGGCATAGAGTATAATTACAGCGAAAACTCTCCGCAGTTCACCACCGCGGCAGAGCTTATCACAAGCTGTATTGACAACGCGGGAGCAACGGAGAATGTCACCGTAAAACAAGGCAATGACGGTCTGACTTTAAGCGGCACGGCAGACAAAAACGGCTACACGCTGACGCTTGACGCAAACGGAGAAATAATCGGTGTTTCCGTAGGCGGCTATGTACTTGACTGCTCGGGCGACCCCGCCCCCGAAACCACCGCGCCCACCGCCGATGTCGCCAAATACCTGAAATAGCGGCGGGTGTGACCCGCTTCAAATTCGCCGTTTTAACTGTTGCCAATAGGCGGACAGTTACGTTATCGGCGGGCACAATATGCTACTGCGTACTCAGATATAATTAAGAGGATACTGCAAATGTTTTAAGTTTGCGGTATCCTTTTTTGCTTGTGTGGAATAAAGTTTCTAAGTGATTAACGGAAGCAATTTGAAAGAAATTTATATAATAACAGTTTTTGATTACGGTTAATAGTTGACAGATCAAAAAGCTCAATGAACGATTATCTCCGCTTTCACAAACACTGCCAACCCTGCACTAATTCGTGGCTCCCTTGCCAAAGGTGAGCTTCTGTTGCTTAAGTCTTGCTCAGCCAACTATTGAGGGATCGCCGCCCCGATTACCTCCATCTCCACAAACACCGCCAACCCCGCACTATCCCATACAACGCAAAACCGGGCAACGATTTTCCCATCGTTACCCGGTCGTAATTATTGATTTTTGCTTTTAATCAGAGCGTTATTTCGCCGCGGTCTTCCCGCTCACACTACCGTAATTACCGTAAAGCGCCGTCTTACCGCTCATATAGTAAGCTTTAACCCTGAACTTGTACGTTGTATTCCTAGCAAGTCCTGCCTTTCTGAATGTAGTCGTATTGCTATTAGTAATCTTCGCAACTCTTACCCACTTTCCGCCCTTGTACATCTCAACAATGTAGCCCTGAGCAGAACTATTCTTAGCCCAGTTCACTCTGAGCGCATCCTTAGCCTTGCCGCCGATTTTTACACCTTTCATTACTGACGGGTTAGTCCTTGCCGTAACAGTAGCACTATAATTGCCGTAAAGTGCAGTCTTACCACTCATCTTATAAGCCCTAACTCTGAACTTATATACAGTCGAAGCCTTAAGTCCTGCTTTTCTGAAAGTAGTAGTGCTGTTGCTTGTTATCTTCGCAACACGCGTCCACTTACCATTCTGATACATCTCAACAATATATCCATCAGCAGAAGCATTCTTAGTCCAGTTGATACGGAGCGCGTCTGCCGCCCTGCCGCCAAGCTTAGCACCCTTTATAACAGACGGGTTTGTCCTAGCCGACACAGTTGCACTGTATGCGCTGTAGACCGCGGTCTTACCGCTCATCTTGTACGCCTTAACTCTGAACTTGTAGACAGTTCCTGCCTTAAGTCCTGCTTTTCTAAAAGTGGTCGTGTTGTTGCTTGTGATCTTCGCAACTCTTACCCACTTGTTGCCCTGATACATCTCAACGATATATCCGTCAGCAGAAGCATTCTTGCGCCAGTTGATTCTAAGCGCGTCAGCCGCCATACCGCCAAGCTTTGCACCGGTTACTTTTGAGAGTGTAGGCTTGTCAAGCAGTTCATATGTAAAGCCGTTGTCCTTGGCATACTGCTCACCATCTGTGCCTTTGTAGCAATAGATTTTGAAGCTTTTGTATTTATTGTCATTGAAATTTTTGCCGTCAGGATAAAAGCCAAATGCAAATCGGTCTATATATGTCACGCTACCGGGAATTGTTATACTTGTCAAGCGCGGACACTCATAGAAGGCGCGTTCGCCAATACTTAATACGCTATCCGGTATAGTGACGTCTGAAAGACCGGAGCATTTGTTGAAAGCATACCAGCCTATGCTTGTCACAGTTTTCGGTATTATTATGCTTACGAGGTTCGTGCAACCGCTGAAAGCGTAATAACCTATACTTGTTACGCCGTACGGTATTGTCATATTTGTAAGGCTTGCACAATCGTTAAAAGCGTATTCACTTATACTTTTAATCCCGTTCGGTATCGTTATATTTTTCAGACTTGAGCAACTGTCGAAAGCACCGACGCCTATACTTTTTACACTGTCAGGTATTATTATGTCTGTCAGACTTGCACAGCCTTTGAAAGCATCACCTTCGATACTCGTTACATTGTCAAATATCCTATAATTATTACCCTGTTTTTCCGGGGGATAACATATTAGTTTAGTTTTATCCTTATTATACAGAACGCCGTTTACTGAAACATAATTTTTGTTTTTAGCCGCGACTTTAATTTCTGTAAGGTCTGCGCAACCGCTGAAAGCATAGTCGCCTATGCTCGTCACACTGCTCGGTATTGCTATAGTTGTAATGCTCGTGCAATTGCAGAAAGCGCTGTAACCTATGCTTTTCACACTGTCCGGTATCGTTATATTAGAAAGGCTTTTGCAGTCGCTGAATGAAAAAGAGTCAATACTTGTCACATTGTTCGGTATTGTTATACTTGTAAGGCTGTCACATTTACTGAAAGCACATGTTCCTATACTTATCAGACTGTTCGGAAATGTTACACTTGTTAGCTTTTGGCAATTATAAAATGTGTATTCACCTATATCGGTCACGCCATTCGGTATCGTTATACTTGCAAGGTTTGTGCAGTCGGTGAAGGCTCTTTTGCCTATATTCGTCAGACTGTCAGGAATCGTGATATCGATAAGGTTTGTGCAATTATTGAAAGCGCTATAGCCTATTTTCGTCACACCGTCAATTATTTTATAGTTTTTATCTTTTTTCCCTGCGGGAAACCATTTTAAGATGGTTTTTTTCTTATTGTACAGAACGCCGTTCACAGAAACGTAGTTCAAATTTTTGGTTGCGACTTTAATCTCTGCAAGATTTGTACAGCCGAAAAAGGCACTGTCGCTTATATTCTTTACACTGTCCGGTATTATTATACTTGTAAGATTTGTGCAATAGTAGAAAGCGTCATTACCTATCCCGGTCACGCTCATTCCGTTGATCTTCTCCGGAATGTCAGCTGTTTCTGCTTCGCCGTTATATTTTGTAATCTCTACCGTACCATCACCAAGTACGCCGTACTCAAAATCCCCATAAGTCTCCGCTCCCGCGCACACCGCACAGATCACAGCCATCGCCGCAAAGGTCATAAGACCCAACAACCACTTTTTCACTTTCATAAAACACCCTCCTTATACTTGCTTCGACCCCAAACGCAAAAAGGCACAACCCTCCGCGAGCCGTGCCTGATATCAATATGTAACCGCCATTGATATCAAAATATCGCCCACGGATAATAAACTGCAACTTAATGCTTAACTGTACTTAAAGTATATCATTGTGCTTTTTGTTTGTCAAGCGATTTGCCGCCGGGCTTAATGCCGTGTAAGATCCGACAATGTAAAATTGTGCCTGCATTCCGTTCTTTCTTGACATTCTGCCTGTTTGGTGCTATACTTGCGTTAGGCAAAGCTAACCAAAGAGAAACGGAGTAAACTATGAAACATCCGCATTTTGAACCCGAAACCGATGGCTTTTACGGCGCATACCGGGAGTGTAAAACCCCGTCCGATACCGCTATGATAGCAATGCTCGGTGACGATCCCGAAGACTATATGGGCAAAACCTGTGCCAAGTGGCTTCACACCTACGGAATTAACGTTATGTCAATGTCCCCTGGTAAAAAGAACTACAGCCATCACAACTATCCCCTCGAGCGTATAGAAGCGGCTGTAAAATGGCTCAAAGCCCACGGCAACAAGAAGATAGGAATAGTCGGCGCGTCTACAACCGCCACCGTTGCGCTTATCGCCGCCTCTCACTATCACGACATCACACTTACTCTAGCCCTTACACCGAGCGACTTTGTATGGCAGGGATTTGCCCAGGGCGACCTTGACGGCTGTAAGGAGTGGCCTATCGAGAACGAATCTATCGTGTCTGTAGGCGGCAAGCCCGTACCCTATATGCCCTTTGTCTATAAGCACCCCGAGTACTGGCAGACAATAGCCAAAGCGTCTAAGGAGCATGGTGACTCGACATATTCAAAAGACATTTTTGACGATTCCGAAGCCGCCGGACTGCTTAAGGAAGAGCATTTTATCCCGGTAGAGAACATCACCGGTAAGCTTGTTCTTGTAGGAGCGGAAGACGACTCCCTCTGGGATACCGCAAAGTACATACGCCGAATGGACGAGCGCCTGAAGTCCCGCCCCCATACCTGCAAATATTCGATTTACCTCTATGAGCACGGCACACATTTTGTGTTTCCCGAAAGCGTGCTGAAAAAGGCTCTGCCTGTCGGTGCGGATCTGCTTGTAAAGATGAGCTTCTCCGCGGCTAAAAAATTCCCCGCCGAATGTAAAGCTATGCGTGTCGACCTTGACAAACAACTCTCGGCAGAAATTGTCAGCTGGAAAAACAACTAATATAATAGCAGGCAAAGTATTTGCATTGCAAATATAAACGCTACAACGGAGAAAACCTCCATACGCTGATCCACCCTTTATATTATATATAGTATGATCCGAATACAGCCTTGAACTAAAGGCTGTATTTTTTATGTACCATTGTTCATACCAAAAACGCCGCAAAATCAACCACCGTTTGAACCACAAAAACCGACTATACTATTATAATATATAAAGGACACGCTCCCGACATAAAATCGACCCTAAATCGTCTTGCAAGTATACGATTACATTCACAGCACAGTCACCCTACAGACACGCAATAAACGGCATTTTTGCTGTATACAAAGCCGTTTTGTCAGTTTCTGCCGTGAAACTAAATTACCATTTCATATTATAATCGCTGTAAAACTACACGAAAAAGTCGATTATATTTGTGCAAAAACACAATGAAAATCCAAACTTCAAATTTGGGCAGATTAACAAATTAAATTACAAAATCAGTCAACATAATCCAATAATTTACTGATTACAAAACGGTAACAAAAAGGTTACAAAACGGTAACAAAAATTTGTTGTGCATTTTCACCAAAAATGACTGACCGAAACTATTTGACATTTTGCAAAACGGAAATTATAATTGTCTAGAGCTTGAAAAAAGCCCAATAATAAACGTAGCAGCGGTTTTCCCCGTATGGGGCTTATCGTACACGGTCAGTGGTGACAGACGGATATAGCCGTAAATTTAATGCCGTGATGCCCGTATGGGTACTGCTTAAACCTACAGATATGAGGACGAAAGGCGGATATATGTTTCCCAGATTCAGAAACACCGGACTGACAATACGCATATCAAAGAACGCAGCGCTTAAAATACTGCTGATATTCGGCAGTATCTTCGGAGCATTCCTGATGACAGGTCTGCTCTATTTCAGAAATGACGTACAGATAATAGACGAGAACGAAAAGCGTATTGTTTATACGGTAAGTGACGATCCTTACGAGATACTCAGAGAGAACCATATCACTCTGGGTGCTTATGACAGGATTGAGTTTACCGGCTTCGAGGAAAACGTGGCAACTGCTACTCTCACTATTGAGAGAGCGTTTGATGCCGACGTACTCGAGGACGGAAAGAAGACAGCTACAGTGCACAGCGTTGATGCCACGGTAGCACAGCTTCTTGAACAGGCAGGCGTTGAGCTCGGCAAGTACGACAAGGTATCACCTTCCAAGGACACGGTTCTTGAAGACGGTCAGAAGATAGCGATCACAAGAGCGTATGATGTCAAGGTAACTGCCGATGGTAAGACAACTACCGTAAAGTGTCTTGATAACACGGTTTCCGAGCTTTTGAAAAGAGCCGGAGTAACGCTCGGAAAGAACGATATGGTAAGCGAGGAGCTTGAAACAAAGATCACCGAGCCTACCGAGATAAAGGTTTCAAGAGTCGAGATCAAGACCGAAACGCAGGATAAGACGATCCCTTATCAGACCTCAACGGTTACGACCAACATTCTGGCTATAGGTCAGAGCGAGGTTCGCACAAAGGGTGTAAACGGCAAGATAAGAACAACTACAACGACTACTTACATCGACGGCGTAAAGACCGATGTCAAGAAGACAACAAAGGTAGTTACAAAGAAGGTTGACGAGGTTATAGCCGAGGGTGCGGCGATCGTAACTCCTTATTGCAAAATTGATGATACATCTATCGTACTTAAGAACGGCAGACCTGTTGACTATGAGTATGTAGTATCAGGCAAAGCTACAGCCTACACAGCTCCCGCGGGAGCATACACAGCCAGCGGCAGACTTGCCGAGATAGGCACAGTTGCGGTAAATCCCGATGTGATCCCTTATGGCTCAAAGCTGTACATTGTCGGTCAGTACGACAACATCTGCTACGGCTATGCTATAGCGGCAGATACAGGCGAGGGTATGATGGCAGGAACGATCCCTGTTGATGTATATATGGGCAGTACCGAAGAGCACTATGATGATGCTTGTGCATGGGGACTCCAGTATGTTGATATCTATGTTGTAGAAGTCGGCAACGGCTAATGCGGCGGGTCGCCGCTGACAATTCCGCCTTTGGATATATTGTCGATAGGCAACAGATAGCGCAACGGCGGGGTCACACAAAGCAATAAAGAAAATGATAGGGCGGTCATGGCAAAAAGCTGTGACTGCCTTTGCTTTTGCAGTAACGTGACAAGCAAAGTCCTGATGGCGGGTCGCCGCTGACAATTCCGCCTTTGGATATATTGCCGATAGGCAACAGATAGCGTAACGGCGGGGTCACACAGAGCGATAAAGAAAATGATAGGGCGGTCATGGCAAAAAAGCTGTGACTGCCCTTGCTTTTGCAGTAACGTGATAAGCAAAGTCCTTATGGCGGGTCGCCGCTGACAAATCCGCCTTTGGATATATTGCCGATAGGCAACAGATAGTGCAACGGCGGGGTCGCACAGAGTAATAAAGACAATGATAGGGCGGTCATGGCAAAAAGCTGTGACTGCCCTTGCTTTTGCAGTAACGTGACAAGCAAATTCCTGATGGCGGGTCGCCACTGACAATTCCGCCTTTTGGATATATTGCCGATAGGCAACAGATAGCGCAACGGCGGGGTCGCACAGAGTAATAAAGACAATGATAGGGCAGTCGTGGCAAAAGCTGTGACTGCCCTTGCTTTTGCAGTAACGTGACAAACAAAGTCCTGACGGCGGGTCGCCGCTGACAATTCCGCCTTTGGATATATTGCCGATAGGCAACAGATAGTGCAACGGCGGGGTCACACAGAGCAATAAAGAAAATAATAGGGCGGTCATGGCAAAAAGCTGTGACTGCCTTTCGGCAATGCACCATATGGGAAACGGTGTTTTCAAGGATGATGTGCATCGCGGCTTTGCCGCCGAATGCGCTAGAGCGCGGCGACAGAGCTTAAATGCAGCGTTACTGCGTTGGACAAAAGAAAAATTGATACGGCAGGCGCTGAAAATGTGTCTGCCGATTTTTGTACCGTAAGAGGAAACTGCGACCGGAGTTTTGTTGCGGAAAAGCTGTATAATTACCGAACCCGGGCATTGCCGGCAATGTAAAATGTAATGCGGGATCAAGATAAATTGCACGATTTACCCATCTGGGTAATGTCATTCTTCTGAAAGCGGTGTAAAATATAATAAAGAGCAGTGGGCTTATATGAACTTTGAAAATTATAATGAGGAGGTAAAGGATTATGAAAATAAAATTTAAACGCATTACAGCTTTGTTTGCGGCACTTGCTATTATGATAACCGCACTGCCGCTGACAATCATACCTATCAGTGCCGCAGGCACCGATGGCGAAAGCACAGAGTATTCAAGTGACGGATACCTTATCGTCCGTAGTTACCGGCAGCTGAGATTGGCGTACAACGGCAGTGAGGAGTCTAAGATAAGGCTTGGCGCAGATATTGACTGCGACCCTGAGGAATATAAACCTAACTATCTGACGAGATTGTGTCCGCCTATAGAAAGTGACAAGACGCTGGACCTTGCCGGATATACGCTTAAAAAGACAGGTAACAGTATTGACTCGCAGGATCATCTGTTAAGCGTCCAATACAGTAAGCTGACCATCGAGGATTCGGTGGGAACGGGTAAAATGTATTTCTATGCCAAGGATGTAGCCCAGAATCTGTTTTTGGCTGAGAACAGAAGTACGATCGTTATAAACGGAGGTACATTCTGCTACACGGGTACCAATGCGATGTATTGTGAAATGATCAAGCTGAGTGCATCGGATCTTGTAATCAACGACGGTTATTTTGATGCACAGATCGGTACTCCGATAAAGCTGGATAACGGTTTTGCCGGCAAACAAAGAACGCTTAATTCTACCGCTCTGATAAACGGAGGTACTATAGTAACTACCTCCAGTATAGCGCTCTCCTCGATAGACGGTTGTGATTATTACGCATCGCTGGTTATGACGGGCGGAACCATCACAAACAAGAGCAAGGGCAGAGTGACCGATAAAACGGGAACGATAATTTCCGATCCGTATTTTGTCCGTGTTACAAGTGACGAGGCGTTACAGAATAAGTATTACAACATAACGCTCCTGGGCGGAACAATGCCGCTTAGCCCAAATGATATAGAGGTATATTATCCTACCGAGAAGGCGGTGCTTACTTCTAAAGCAGGTACAATCACAAATTCTGCAGAAAAGGTAGAGTACACGACTCTGCTTACCGCACCGCAGGCCGGCATTGACGAAAAGAAGGCTATGGCCGCAAGAGGCGCAGACGAAATCTGCAGGCTGAAGACCGACAGAAATAATTATGTGCTGAGCAATAACAAGCGCACACGTTTTACCGTCAACAGCAACAGCGTAGGTAAGATTGACCTGCTCACTCAGGCTCCCAATCCGTACGGTACGGGCGATCCGATAAAAACGGTAGATTGGTATGTATCCAAGAATTTCGGCTCGTTCACAGGAATTCCAGAAGCTATAAACGATCTGTCGTATACGCCGCCGGAGGTTACGGAAAAATGCACAATGCTGTATAAGGCTGTTATAAATTACGGCAATGTGCTGAGAATCAATGAGATAATAATAATTGATTATGACTTTGAAGCTGTAACGGAAATCAAGGCGGTCGTGTCGGGCTTTCACGGAGGTTCGACGTTAAGCGATGTCAGCGTTGCGTCGGGTGAACCCGAAAAATACAGTCTGACGATAAACAATATCCGTGATGTTTACGGAAACAATATAGTAAACGATCGTCAGCTGAGCAAAGGCTTCAAATACAACATATTTATAAAAGTAAAGCTGAACAGCGGATACGTTGCAGCGTATACAACCGGCACGGTAAAGATGCGCAGGTTTGAGGATCCCGCAAATGAATGGCAAGCGGCAGACCATATTTACATCGGTCTTAATGAGATTGCATTTAAGAGCGTTCTTGTTTGCGATGAAGGAATCAGGACGGTCGGGGTAGAGATCAGCAACTTCCTGCCTTACAGAAAGGTAAACGATCTGCAACTTACTTCATCGGAACCTGATAAATATTCGGTAACTCTTGTCACGCCGCTTTTAAACACATGGGAATATAACGAAGAGGTTTACGACGATGACGAGCTTATAGTAGATAACTGTTATGTGGTCGAATTCAAGGTAACGCCTAAGTCGGGATATGCGCTTTCTCCCGGTTATATATTCCGATGCAGGCTTGATACTTACAAAGAAGGATTCTGGCTGACATCCGAAGACAAGGAACTGTTCACAGTTTCCAATGACGGAACGGTAGTGATTAACAGCCTGAGAGTGCCGTTTGAAGAATATGATCAGAATATATATGTACAGATAACACCTCCGAAGGCAGGAGGAACTCCGGCAAAGAGTTTCATCTCACATAATCTTCCTGAGCATATGAGCCTTATAAGTATTGACTGGTATGACGATGAAGAATGGAAAACACCGACTGTATTTGAGAAGGGCAAGACGTACTGGTGCTATATATACATCAATGCCGACTGCTATGAGTATAATCTCAAAAAAGCAAAATTCTATCTGAACGGAACTCAGGTCAGACAGGATTACAGTTACAATTCAAAATACAAATACTACTATATTCTCGGTTATACGGAAATCAAAATCGACAATGATGTTGCAACTCCTACAGGGTTTGCGGCGGAATCTGCGACTTCATCGAGTGTTTCGCTGAAGTGGGATAAGAACGCAAATGCAAGCGGTTATGAGATAGAGCAGTACAAGGGCGGAAAGTGGACACAGATTGCAAAGATAAATAACAGCTCCACGGTTTCGTACAATGTAAGCGGACTCATTGCAGGTACTGCATATTCGTTCAGGTTAAAAGCGTACAGAGATAACTTATCAAGTGATTATGTTACCCTTAACGTCAACACAAAACCGTACACTACAACGGGAATGAAGTGTGCCGCGAAAACAAGCAGTGAAATCAAGCTTCAATGGGATAAGAACACTTCGGCAGACGGATACATGATCGATGTATATGACGGCACAAAGTGGAAGTCCATAAAGACGTTTACAAGCAACGCAAATACAAGCTTTGATATAAAAGGGCTGAAAGCAAGCTTAACGTATAAGTTCAGAATGAGAGCGTATAAGAC